>Ga0255338_1001090_pt1 | contig 58726 bp, 54 predicted proteins | sample MeOH1_35cm_T4_19_FD_203715 | JGI IMG/M metagenome (GOLD analysis project Ga0255338, IMG submission 203715) | Sandy soil microbial communities from University of British Columbia, Vancouver, Canada - MeOH1_35cm_T4_195 | ecosystem: Engineered > Artificial ecosystem > Sand microcosm > Unclassified ... | reverse complement strand
GCCTTCGCCGACGCGATCAAGGAGCACGGCTACGGCGGCCGCTTCTTCGGCGTGTACCCGATCAAGGTCAACCAGTTCCGCGAGGTCGTCGAGGAGATCTCCGACGCGGGCCGCGCCTGGCAGTACGGCCTCGAGGCCGGCTCCAAGGGCGAGCTGCTCGCCGTCCTGGCGATGAACTCCGGCGACTCTCTCACCATCGTCAACGGATACAAGGACGAGTCGATGATGCGCCTGGCGATGATCGGCCTCAAGCTCGGCAAGAAGGTCATCGTCGTCGTCGAGAAGCTCTCCGAGCTGCGCCTGCTGCTCGACGCCGCCAAGGACGCGGGCGTGCGTCCGCTGATCGGCATCCGCGTAAAGCTCCAGACCACGGGCGTCGGCAAATGGCGCTCCTCGTCGGGCCATTTCGCCAAGTTCGGCCTGACGACGCCCGAGATCCTCGCGGCCGTCGAGACGCTCAAGGCCGAGGGCCTCGCCGACTGCCTGAAGCTCGTGCACTTCCACATCGGCTCCCAGATCTGCGACATCCGCGTGATCAAGGACGCGGTCAAGGAAGGCGCGCGCTACTACACGAAGCTGCGCAAGATGGGCCTCGGGGTCGAGTACCTCGACTGCGGCGGCGGCCTCGGCGTCGACTACGACGGGACGCACACCGCCGTCGACAGCTCGATGAACTACAACCTGCGCGAGTACGTCGCCGACGTCGTGTACTCCGTGCAGGAGGTCTGCAAGCAGGAGAAGGTCCCCGAGCCGAACCTCGTCACCGAGTCCGGCCGCTCGATGGTCGCCCACCACGCGCTGCTCGTCGTCAACGTGTTCGGCTCGATCGAGACGGGCGCGACGCCCATCGAGTTCCGCGAGACGCCCGAGGAGCATCAGGTCGTGCGCGAACTGCGCGACGCGATCAAGTCCCTCAACCCCAAGAACATCGCCGAGAGCTTCCACGACGGCCAGCAGCACCTCGAGGAATCGTTCACCTTGTTCAAGCTCGGCTACCTCGGCCTCGAGGACAAGGCCAAGGTCGAGCACCTCTATTGGAAGCTGTGCATCGAGATCGGCAAGCTCCTCCCGAAGGCGAAGTTCGTCTCCGAGGACCTGCTCGAGATGCAGAAGGCGCTCAACGACCAGTACCTCTGCAACTTCTCGCTGTTCCAGTCGCTGCCCGACTCCTGGGCCATCGGCCAGCTGTTCCCGATCATGCCCCTGCACCGGCTCAACGAGGAGCCCACGCGCCGCGCGAGCCTCGTGGACATCACCTGCGACTCCGACGGCAAGATCACCAACTTCGCCTGCCACCGCTCGGCGGGCGGGACCTTGCCCGTCCACACGCTCGACGGCAAGCCCTACTACCTCGGCTTCTTCCTGATGGGCGCGTATCAGGCGACCATGGGCGACATCCACAACCTCTTCGGGCGGGTCAACGAGGTCCACGTCTTCCAGGACCCCGCCGAGGAGAAGGGCTACTACATCGAGGAGACGATCCTCGGGCATTCCGTCCGGGATGTCCTTCAGAGCATCCAGTACTCCGACTTCGAGCTCGTGCGCATGATCAAAGAAGCCGCCGACACGCAGATCAAGGCCGGAAGCCTGAAGCCCCGCGAGGCCGCGGACCTCGTGGACCGCTACGAGGCGGTCCTGAGCGAGTACACCTACGTCGACCACCTGCCCACGGCCGACGAGAACAAGGTCCTGTCCCACGCGCGCGCCAACGGCGCCGCCAAGCCGCCCGAGACCGTCGCGCCCTGAGCCGCGGCGCGGCGGCCGTCGCCGGCGCGCAAAGATAATTTCACTCGCCCGCTATGGCCGGCGCGCGTCCTCCGGGATTAGACTGTCCCCGTGAGAGAGGGAAACGCCATGCTCCGGGTCATCATCCTCGCCGCCGCGCTGCTGCTGCCGTCCGCTTCCGCCGGGGCGGGCGGCTGGTCCGACCGGGTAGCCGTCCCCGTGCCCGCGGAGAAGCTGATCGACGCCTGGCCCTCGCGTTCCCGGAGCGCGGCGCGCATCACGATGGCCCGCTACGGCATGCCCGACGAGGTCGGCGAGGACGCCATGGTCTGGCGCGCCAACGGCCCGTGGAAGCGGACGACCGTCCATCGCCGGGCCTGGCTGCGCTACGCGTTCGGCGCCGAGCCGGACTTCGTGGAGAACACCGTCGCCTACGAGGTGCCGACGCGCAGCCTCGAGGACCTGTCCCGCTTCGACGGGCGGATCACCGCCGACCCGGCGCGCGCGGAGCTCTCCGCCCGCGCGGGGAGCGAGGCCGTCAACTGCCTGACGCTCAACCTCGCCGACGAGATCGTCAACGGCAAGCGGACCGTCGCGGAGGCCAAGGCGTTCCGGGCCCGGATCCTGCGGCTCGCGGACTCCGGGAAGTCGTCGCCCTACCTCTCCGGCCTGCTGTTCGAGACCGGCCCCGCCGCCCTCAGTCGAGCCAGTCTCTTTCCTTGAGCTTCTTGGGCAGATAGGTCTTCGTCAGGTACTGGAAGTCCTTGTTGGCCAGCGCGTCGAGCTCGTACTTGAGGCCGCTCGTCAGCATGCGCTTGAGCTCGACCTGCCATTCCTTCTTCTGGAACCAGGCGTAGTTCATCAGCTCCTTGGCGCGGCTGATGTCCTTGTCGTTGAGCTTGATGCCGACGTTTCGCGGCAGGTCGTATGACTCCGGGTCGGCGCTCGACAGGCCGATGAACTTGGCGTCCGGGATGGCCATGCGCTGGCTCTCGAAGGCAAGATTGATGGATCCTTGCTTGACGACCGAGTAGATGTAGTATCCCCAGGGGTCGTTGTCGACCAATACGTATACCGGCAATCTCTTCTCTTCGTGGAGCCGTCGAGCGAGACGCCTGACGCCTCGCGGGGGCTGCCCGTTGCCCGTCAGCAGGATGCAGTTGTACTTCCTCCAGAACTTGTCCTCGGCGAGGCGGTTCCACTGCGTTCCCTTCTCGATGAGCAGGACGAAGTCGGCCGTGCACTTCTTGATCTTGAGGTATTCCTCCTCGACGATCGAGGGCACGGAGTAGCCGCCTTTCCCTAATTTCGCGCAGTCCACCTTGTCGCCGTCGTCCTCGAAGACGACCGGGCCGATGATGGTGCCGGCGTTCTCGGCGCGGACGTGGAACTCCTCGCGCAGCGCGGCGAGGCCCACCTCGAGGTCCTCGATGACCGGGTCGGACTCCGCCTGGTCGTCGAAGGTGTTCTCGTGGGAATCGCCCATCGTGTGCTTCGTCCGGTAGTAGATCTCGCGCAGGCTCGTCGTCAGGTCCGCCTTCTGCAGCTCGTTGAGGGCGTCGGCGACGAGCATCGTCTGCATGAACTTCTTGGCCATGCCCACGTTGAAGAAGGTCCGCATCTGCTTGTTCTTGCCCATCTCGATGAAGCCCTTCTTCTCGTTGAACGTGACGTTCGACAAGGAGCGGACCGGGATCGAGATCGCGGGGTCCTTCCTGCGGGCCGCCGCGTCGATGACGAGGTCGGCCAGGCCGACCAGCTTCTTTTCTACCGCCGGATGTCTCTTGGCCATGGTTTATTTCTTCTTCTTGGCGGGCTTGGATTTCTTCGCCGGCTTCGCCTTCGCTTTGGGCTTGGCCTTGGTCTTCTTGGCGGCCTTCCCCGCCTTCTTCGGCTCGGGCGCGGCCTCGGGCGCGGCTTGCGCCGCGGGCGCGGCCTCGGTCACGGCGACGGGGCCCTCGACGGGCACCTCGCCCTCGATGCCTTCCGCGGTCACGATGATCGAGTGCGGCAGGCCGTGCGGGCCCGCGTTCTTGTCGAGCAGCTCGTCGGTCTTCATGCCGCCGGTGACCTTCTTGGCGATCTCGGTCAGCTGGTCGCGCAGCTTGCCCTCGGCGAGCTTGCCGCCCTTGAGGCGCTTGCAGGCTCCGACGACCTCCTCGATGTACAGCTCGAAGATGTCGCGGCGCTTGCTCTCGGCGTGGGCGCGCGCGCGGCGCTTGATGAACACGCCCAGGCGCCGTCCGGCCTCGCGCAGCGCGAGCGTGATCTCCTTGCGGATCTCGTCGTAGTCGGCGATGGCCTCCTTCGATTCCGAGGTGAAGGGCACCCACACGGAGGCCATGTGCACGAACACGACCATCGGGCCCGCGGGGGGCGCCCCGCGGGACTGCGCGATGCCGTAGTTCTTCCAGGTCGTGTCGAGCACGGCCTTGAAGGTCGAGCACGCGGACTGCTGGTAGAGGAGGGGGACGCGGTTGGCGAAGCGCATCACGCGCGCCAGCTCGTTGTCGTCTCCGCCGTGGCTCTCGCCCTCGGCGAGAGGGGCCTTTTGCGCGTTCAGGGCGTCGAGGGCGGCCTGCTCGGGGCCGCGGCCCCAGGCCAGGCCCGCCTCGATGATGAACGGGTTGCCGCGGTAGACCGCCGGCGGACGGCTGACGGCGGTGTAGAAGTCTCCCTTGATCTGCTTGAACAGCCCGGCCAGGATCGCCTTCTCGCCGATGGGCGACAGGCAGTTCGTGGGAGGCGCCATCAGTTTCGTGGCCTGGATGGTCTTGAACAGCTTCTCCGCCTCGGGACCGACGACGTCGCGCGGGCGCTTCTTCGGCGAGATGCCGGCGGCCTTGCAGATCTCCGTCGCGGTCTCGGTCGACACGCGGGAGAAGTCGGCGGACAGGAAGCCGGCGAGCCAGTGGCTCTTCGTGTCCTGGAGCATCTTCAGCAGCATGCCGAGCTCGATGCCGTACGGGTGGGGCTTGATCTCCTTCGGCGGCTCGGGGTTGTGCTGGATCGTGCGCGGGTACACCTTGATCTCGCCGTCGGGGGCGTGGTAGGTGAACTGGGCGTGGGGGTTGGAGATGGCCGAGAGCTCCATGTACTCGTCGACCGAGGCGCGGCCCTTCTGGTACTTGCCCTCGAGCTCGATCGTCACCTGGGTGCCGCGGTGGGCCTCCCACTCGATCTGCTTCTTCTCGAGGATGATGGGCTCGTTCTTCTTCGTGTCGATCTGGACCTCGAAGTAGTGCGCGGGGGACTTCTCGCCGGTGCGGGAGATGATCTTGACCGGCTTGCCCGTGGTGAGCTGGCCGTACATGCCCGCGGCCGAGATGCCGATGCCCTGCTGGCCGCGGCTCATGCGCAGGCGGTGGAACTTGGAGCCGTAGAGGAGCTTGGCGAAGATGCGGGGGATGACCTCGCGCACGATGCCGGGGCCGTAGTCGATGATGGTCACGCGGAAGCGCGTCGCCTGCGAGACGGCGGGCGGGGGGTTGCCGCCCTCGCCCACGGCCTCGAGCTTGACGACGATCTCGGGGAGGATGCCGGCCTCCTCGGAGGCGTCGAGCGCGTTGTCGACGGCTTCCTTCACGCAGGTGAGCAGGGCCTTGCGCGGGTTGTCGAAGCCGAGCAGGTGCCGGTTCTTGGTGAAGAACTCCGAGACGGAGATCTCACGCTGCTGCTTGCCCATCTCGTCGGCGGTCTTGCCGGCGGGGCGCGGTTTAGGGGTCGCTTTAGTGGTCATCGAGGGAGGATATTAGCAAAGGAACGCGCGCCGCACACGCCCTTCCTTCGGAAACTAGAGGGGAAGGCGGATGCCGGCGCCGCGCTGAAGGGCTCGGCGATGGACCAGCGGGGCCGTCGCCATGTCCTCGAGCGCGAGGCCGAGGTTGACGCTCATCGTGCGCTCCTCGTGCGAGCGCCGCCCCTTCTTGAGCCCCGCGGCGAGCTCGCCGAGGTCGGCGTAGGGGCGCGGCGTCTTCTGGAAGTAGCCCGCCTCCTTGTAATAGCCGAACTGCGCGTGGTCGTCGGTGGCCAGGAGGTCGATCTGCCGCAGCGCGGCCGGCGTCCAGTACGAGTCGAAGTCCACGGGGCTGGCGAAGGCCCCCCGCGCGAGCCACCCCGGCTCGATGACCGGGGTCGGCTTCTTCAATATCGGGCCGCTGGTGACGACGAGGTCGAGGCCGCGAACGGCGTCCTCGGGCCGGCGCACCGTCTCGATCTCGAGGCCGAGCCTCAGGCCCATCTCGCGGGCGAAGCGCTTAGCCGTCTCGGGCCGGACGTCGTAGGCCTTCACGCGGCGCAGGCGGAACGCGACGGACAGCGCCTCCAGGTTGCTGCGTCCCTGGACGCCGCAGGCGAGGATGCCCGCGCTCTCGCTGTCCGGCCGCGCGAGGTATTTGGCGGCGAGCGCCGTCGCCGCGCCCGTGCGCTGCGCCGTGATCCAGGTGCCGTCCATCACGCAGACCGGCGCGCCCGTGGCCGGGTCGTTGAGGATGATGAGGCCGTGGATGTAGGGGAGGCCCTTCTTCTGGTTCTGCGGGTAGCCCGAGACCCACTTGAGGCCGGCCGCGCCCATGCTCGGGATGTAGGCGGGCATCGCGTGTATGAACGCGTCGGGCCGGGGATGTATCCCGGGCTTGGGCGGCATCTCCACCCGGCCGCGGCCCTTCTCCTTGAACATGGCTTCGAGCGCGGCGATGATCTCGCCCATCGACGGGCCGACGGCCGCCACGTCCTCGCGCGACAGGTACAGCAGGCCGGGGCTCCGCTTCATGATCCGTTGATTATACATGAAGGCGCCGCTTGCCAAAACGAAGTCCGGCAGTTACGCTATCGTCCTATGAAGAAATCCCTCCTCCTCCTGCTCGCCGCCTCGATGCTCGCGCCTCTCCCCGTCCGCGCCGACGACGACGAGGCCGCCGAGGAGGCCGCCGCGGACGCGCCGGCGTCGGGCACCCACGCCGAGTCGAACGAGGAGGCCCCGGCCGCTCCTCCGACGCGCGCCGCGCGCAAGGCGTACACCACGCCGGTCAAGCGCTCCGCCTCGAACTACACGGCCGAGCAGGCCGCGCCGGCTCCGGTCGCCGACGAGGACGAGGACGCCTCCGAGGCGCCGGAGCGCCGCCCCGCGCCGGCCCCGCGCGAGACGCGGCCGGCGGTCTCGGCGCCCGCCGTCGCGCCCCCGGCGCACGGCGCGGGAGGCGGGGGCTCCTGCGGGGGCGTCCCGAAGAAGGTCCGGACCTATGTGCTCTCCGAGAAGAAGGGCTGGGCGGAGACCCAGTGCAAGCTGACGCCCTGCGCGCCTTCGGTCGTCCTGAAGCACTACCGCTATCCGTCCGTGGTCAAGGTCGGGGAGATCGCCGATTTCTCCCAGCGCTGCGACTACCGCAACGACACGCCGTGCCCGGTAGCGGGGGGCTATCTGAACGCCTCTCAGAAGAACTCGGCCTCCATCTTCGTCGATGTCCCGCCCGGGGGCAAGTACGACTCGGGCGCGTCGGTGACGCTCGTTCCGATCGTGGGCCCGGCGCGCGTCAACGGCGCGTTCGACATGAGCATCCCCTTCGAGCTCGATCCTTTGATGCGCGGGCGCACCTACGCGATGGAATACATCGTGAACACGAACAACCCGAGCGCCTTCCAGGTCTCGATCTCGGCTTGCGAGGGGGACTTCTCCAAGGGGGCCGTGGTGCTCAATCAAGGCGACCTCCCCAACCAGCTCCTGGTCGCGACGGGAGGCACGGAGGGCTGGGCGCGCTCCGCCGCGAACACGACCCGGCACCTCGTCGCGCTGAAGGCGGGCAAGCGCTACTACCTCAACGTCCGGAAGGTCGTGAAGGGCGGGCTCGAGGTCCCCAGCGACTCCATCCCCGACGACGGCATCGAGGACAACCTGCTCCTGAGGCACTTCGTGCTGGGGGACGGATTCGCCGGGGAGTTCTACCGCTTCAGCTTCATGGCGCATCCCGCGGACAACTCCGCGAACCTGCGCGAGGCGGATTTCGCGTCGAAGCCCGGGTTCCGCGGGCCGGGGCAGGGCCTCTAGCGGCGGCGGCTCAGGTCGAGTAGCCGAATTCCTTCAGCGACCGGGGATCCTTGCGCCAGTCCTTGCGCACCTTGATCCAGAGCTCGAGGTTGACCTTGCGGCCGAGGAAGGCCTCGAGCATCGCCTGCGAGCGCTCGGTCAGGCGGTGGAGGTCCTTGCCGGCCTTTCCGATGATGATGCCCTTCTGGCCGTCGCGCTCGACGTAGAGCGTGGCGAACACGTCGTCGGGCTTGCCGCCCTCGTGCTCGCGGAAGGTCTCGACGACGACGGCGACGGCGTGCGGGATCTCGTCGTGGTACAGGTCGAAGACCTGCTCGCGCACGATCTCGGAGGCGAAAAAGCGCTCCCAGCGGTCGGAGAGCTGGCCCTTCTCGTAGAACGCCTCGCTCTCCGGCAGGCGCTTGACGATCTCGGCCTTCAGCTCCTCGACCCCTTGGCCCTTGAGCGCGGAGATGCGGAAGACCTTCTCGGGGTTGAGGACCGCGGAATAGGCCTTCTCGATGGCGGCGAGCTTGGTGTCGGCGACGTCGCGGTCGCATTTGTTGATGACGAGCAGCAGGGGCGTGCCCGGGCGCACGTGGGTGTCGCCGACCTTCTCCGGGTTCGCCTCGACGGCGTCGACCATGTAGACGATCAGGTCGGCGTCCTCGCGGATGGCGCGCGAGGACTCGACGCGCAGGCTCTTCTGCAGGTGGTCGGAGGGCTCGTCGATGAGGCCGGGCGTGTCGAGGAAGCAGGCCTGGAAGTCCTCGCCCTCGAGTATGCCGAGGATGCGGTGACGGGTGGTCTGCGGCTTGTGAGACACGATCGACAGCTTGAACTTGAGCAGCGAGTTCATGAGCGTCGATTTGCCGACGTTGGGGCGTCCGGCGAGCGCGACGAATCCGGCTTTGTGGGGGGTGGCCAAGAGGACTAGTCTAGCAGTTCGGCTAGCGCGGGATGTAGGCGCCGCCGCGCGTCGCGACCGCCTCGAGGTAGCGGATCGTCGCGAGCGTCTCCTCGTCGCGGCTCAGCTTCTTGAGGCCCAGCTTCTTCGCGGTGCCGATGAAGACCTCGACGGGGGGCGCCAGGTAGGCGGAGTAGGGCACGCCGCGCATCCCGTGGAAGTCCATCGAGATCGCCCCGAAGTTCTTGATGCGCCCGTCGGCGCGCGCCGCGGCGAGCTCCGGCGCGTCGAGGTCGAAGAGGTTCAGGGCGTGGCCCATGCGCGTGGGGAAGAACAGGATCTCGCCGTTGCTCGCGTCGAGCGGGATGAAGCCGCCGTGCTGGGCGCTCTGGAAGAAGTAGACCTTCTGGTTTCGGTCGGCGTTCATGTCGTAGCGCGCGGCGATGTCGCCCATCGTCGCGCGGATGCCCGCGCCGACGTACTCCTCGCGGCGCCCGCCGTGGAGGTTGAAGTGGAAGCCGATGTTGGCGACGCCTCGCGCTTTTTTTATGCGCTCGACGGCCGCGTCGGCCTCCTTGGTCACGTACTCCTTGAAGGCGGCCTTGCTCGTCTTCGCGGCGCGCGCCTTCTCGATCTCCTCGCGCGCGCCCGGGGCGACCTCGCCCCACAGGTCGAGCTTGGCGAACTCCCGGTCGAGGCGCTCCGCCTCGCTGGCCGGCGGGGCCTCCTCGGCCTTCTTGCCGCCGAAGGGGTTGGCCATGCTCTTGAGCATGCCCAGGATCTTGGTCTTAAAGGACGGCTGCGACTTGCCGGCGGGCGAGGCCGCGGCCTCCGGCGCGCCGTCCGGCGCGTCCGGCGTCGCGGCGGCGGACAAGGCGGGACGGACGGCGGACGGGTTCTCGGCGCGCGCCGTCGCCGGCGTGATCGCGGCGGGCGTTAGGGAGGCGGGAACGAGGGCGGCGGGCGACGCGACGGCGGAGACCGGCAGCGGCGCGGGAAGCGCCTGCGGCGTCAGGCCGGAGGGCGCGGCGAGCGAGGCGCTCAGCCCCGGCGCCGTCGTCGCGCCGAGCGCCGGCCCGCTCATCGGGCTCAGCGAGGTCTGCAGCGAGACCCGCGGCACGGCCGCGTCCGCGCCCGCCTCGGCGGACACGGCGACGCCCGCGCGGGCGGGGGAGGAGAGCAGCAATAGGAGCAAAACGGCGTGCATGACCTAGAGCATAGGGTGGGGGAGGGGTTTTCGCCAGGGGTCCTTAGGCCTTGGGGCGGCTGGGCCCTTCGTTTGGTGAAAAATAATCGTGATTTGAAAAGCATTATTCACTTTCGGCGCCGAAAGTGAATATTGATTATTCTGAAAGGATTATTTTCATGAAAACGCGGGGTTTCGATCGCCGTCCGCGGAACAAAACGGGGTCCTCATTCGTATGTAGGATATGAACGACCTTTCGAGTCTTTCCAATGAAGAGCTGATCCGCTCCCTCAAGTCCTTGGTCGGCGACGAGCGCGGCGTCGTCGTCGCGGTGCTCAAGCATCTGACCGAATTCGAACACAGGCGATTGGCGGAAAGCGAATCGTTCCCGTCATTGTTCGAGTACTGCGTGCGCGAGCTTCATTACGCGCAGGGCGAGGCGTTCCGGCGTATCCGCGCCGCGCGGGCGGCTGAGAAATTCGACGTTCTTTACGGTCATATCGAGAAGGGCGAGCTGTCGTTGACGACGGTCGCCATGCTGGAGCCGCATCTCAAGTGGGACAACTACCGGAAGCTGATCCGCGCCGCGAAAGGATCGAGCACGCGCGAGGTCGAGGCGCTGGTCGCGTCGTTGAACCCCGTCGCCGCGGCGCCGGCCGAGCGCATCCGGATCTTGACCGTGGCGGCGCCGCCCGCGCCCGTGCCGCCGGCGGATGAATTGTTCGGGTCGCCGGTCGAGGCCGCGTCAAAAAATGAGATCCCGGCGGCGCCCCCGATGACCTCAGCGGCTGAGGCTTCGACGAATCAGGCGGCTGAGGCTTCGCCGAATCAGGCGGCTGAATGCCCGATGGTTCCATCCGCGGAGGCTCCGAAAGCTCCGGCGGCCGCGGCTCCGCCCGCTCTGCCGCCTCCGCCCGCTCCGCCGCCTCCGCTCGCTCCGCCCCCTCAGCCAGTCCGTCGGGCGCACTTCTCGTTCACCGCGGACGAGGCTTTCCTGCGCGATTACGAGCGGGCCAAAGAGCTGTCGCGCCATCGATGGCCGGAGGGGAAGCAGGAGGACGTGTTCGGCGGGGCGATCAGGGCGCTGCTGGACAAGATCGATCCCGAAAAACGGAAGCGTCGGCGGGATCGCGGCCGGCGTCTCCTGGCGGGGGCGCGCAGCCGGCACATCCCGGCGGCGGTGAAGGACGAGGTGTGGGACCGGGACGGCGGCCGGTGCGTCTATGAATCGCCCGATGGGCGCGCTTGCGGGGCGCGGGCGAACCTGGAGTTCGACCACGTGCGGCCTTGGGCGCTGGGAGGGGGCTCCGGAGACGCGGCCAACGTCCGGCTGCTGTGCCGCGCGCACAACGATCTCGAGGCCAGGAAGGCGTTCGGCGGGGCTCTCGTCGACGCGGCCGTGGCCCGACGGAGAGCGGCCTTGCGGAGGGAGGTGAAAATATAAGAAAATGCTGGCGAATTGACTGGTCTATACGCCCACATCCCGTTCTGCTCGGTGAAGTGCTTCTACTGCGACTTCGCCGCTTTTTCTGGGCAGGACACGCTCGCCGACCGCTACCTCGCCGCTCTCGAGGCTGAGGCGGCGTTCCATCCCGCCGTCACGCCGGACACCTTGTACGTCGGCGGCGGCACGCCGTCGGAGCTGACCGCCGCGCAGATCTCCGGCCTGTACGCGCGCCTGCGCCGCGCCTATCCCGGCGCGCGCTTCGCCGAGTCCACCTTCGAGGCCAACCCCGAGAGCCTCGACGAGGAGAAGCTCGCCGTGCTCGCCCGCGAGGGCGTCACCCGTCTCTCGATCGGCCTGCAGACCGCCGACGACGGCCTGCTCAAGGCGATCGGCCGCCGTCACACCGCCGCGGACTTCGCGCGGGCGTTCCTCGCCGCGCGCGCGGCGGGCATCCCGGCGCTGTCCGTGGACCTGATGTTCGGGCTCCCGGGGCAGACGCTCGAGAGCCTGCGCGCGACCCTCGATTTCGTCCTGGCGCTCGCGCCCGAGCACGTCTCGCTGTACGGCCTCCAGGTCGAGGACCGCACCCTGTTCGCCAAGCGCGGCGTCCGCGAGGACGGGGACCTCTCCCGCGCGATGTTCGACCTCTCGATGCGCTCGCTGGCGCACGCCGGCCTCGAGCAGTACGAGATCTCCAACTACGCCCGGCCCGGGCATCGGTCCGCGCACAACATCAACTATTGGAAGCGCGGCGAGTACGTCGGCCTCGGCTGCTCGGCGGCGTCGTACTACGACGGCCGGCGCCAGGCCAACGAGTTCAAGATCCCCGCGTATCTCGCCGCCGTCGAGGGCGGCCGCCGCCCCGTCGCCGAGGACGAGGCCCCGCGGGGCCTCGAGGCGATCGGCGAGGAGGCCTTCCTCGGCCTGCGCCTGACCGAGGGCTTCGTCCCGTCCGAGACCTTGCGCAAGGAGTTCGCCGGCGAATGGGCCGTGCTGAAGTCGCGCGGCCTCGTCAGCGAGGAGGGGCCGCTCTGGCGCCTGTCGCCCGCCGGGTTGTTCCTCGCCAACGACGCTTTCCGGGAGTTCGTCCCGCCGTTCGATCGTGAGGAGGCCACCGTATGAAGACCTTCGTGCTCGACACCAACGTGATACTTCACGATCCGATGTCCATGTTCTCCTTCGAGGGGTCGCGCGTCGTGCTCCCTCTGACCGTCATCGAGGAGCTCGACACCTTCAAGCGCAACAACGACGAGCGCGGCCGCTCGGCCCGCTTCGTCTCGCGCAAGCTCGACGAGCTGCGCAAGGGCGGCAAGCTGTCGAGCTGGGTCCCCCTGGAGCACGGCGGCAAGCTCAAGGTCGAGATCCAGGTCTCCGACGGGCTGCCCAAGGCCTTCTCCGCCCACACCAAGGACAACGAGATCCTGAGCTGCGCGCTCTACCTCAAGAAGCAGGGCGAGAACATCGTCTTCATCTCCAAGGACATCAACCTGAGGATCAAGGCCGAGTCGCTCGGCCTCGAGACGCAGGACTACGAGAAGGAGAAGGTCGACATCGACGACCTCTACAAGGGCTGGCGCGAGGCCGCCGTCTCCGGCGAGGCGATCGACGCGTTCTACCGCGACAAGCGCCTGCCCTCCCCGATCCCGGACCTGATCCCGAACGAGTTCGTGATCCTCAAGGCCGAGGGCACGTCGAAGAGCGCGCTCTCGCGCTACGACCAGAAGACGAAGTCGCTCGTGCCGCTGGTCCGGGCCGACTCCGCGCCGTGGGGCATCAAGCCGCTGAACATCGAGCAGCGCTTCGCGCTCGAGCTGCTGCTGAACCCCGAGATCTCCCTGGTGACCCTCGTCGGCCTCGCCGGCTCGGGCAAGACGATGATCGCGCTGGCGAGCGCGCTCCAGCAGACCCTCGAGGAGAAGCTGTACCGCCGCATCCTCGTCGCCCGCCCCGTCATCGCGGTCGGCCACGACCTCGGCTTCCTGCCCGGCACGAAGGAGGAGAAGCTCACGAACTGGATGGGGGCCATCTACGACAACCTGTCCTACCTGCTCGAGAAGCCGAAGGGCGCGCTCGAGACGACGGACATGGACATCCAGATGCTGATGGAGGAGGGCATCCTCGAGATCGAGGCGGTCACCTACCTGCGCGGCCGCACCTTGCCGGGCCTGCTGATCATCATCGACGACTCCCAGAACCTGACGCCGCACGAGATCAAGACGATCATCTCGCGCGCCGGCCAGGGCGCGAAGATCGTCCTCACCGGCGACCCTCACCAGGTGGACAACTACTACCTCGACGCGACGTCGAACGGCCTCACCAACCTCGTGGAGCGCTTCAAGGGCCAGGGGCTGTTCGGCCACGTCACCTTCACCAAGAGCGAGCGCTCCGTGCTCGCCGCGCTGGCCTCGGACCTGCTGTGACCGGGAAGTCCAAGCACGCCGGACCGCGCCGCAAGATCATCATCGTCGACGACGACGTGCTGATCCGCGAGACGGTGCGCCTGGCGCTCGACCACGCGGGCTACTACGTCATCGCCGTCGGGGAGCCCGAGCGGGCGCTGGCCGTGGTGCGGGCCGAGAGGCCGGACCTCGTCATCATGGACCTGTACATGCCCGGCTCCGACGGCCGCGACCTGATCCGCGCGCTCAAGTCCGACCCCGAGATATCGAAGACGCCCGTCATCCTGTTCTCGGGCTCGGACGAGGCCATCGACGTCGTCAGCGGCCTGCAGTCCGGCGCCGTCGAGTACCTCGGCAAGCCGATCGACGGAGAGGTCCTGCTCGCGAAGATCAAGCACATCCTGAAGGCCTGACATGCTCGACAAAGCCTACGATCCGAAGCCGGTCGAGGAAGCGCGCCTCGCGTCCTGGGACGCGGCCGGGCTCTCCCACTCCGAGCCGCGCGAGGGCGGGCGGCCGTTCACCATCGTCATCCCTCCGCCCAACGTGACCGGGGCGCTCCACATCGGCCACGCGCTCAACAACAGCCTTCAAGACGCCTTCATCCGTCATCACCGCATGAAGGGCGAGGAGGCATGCTGGGTGCCGGGCTGCGACCACGGCGGCATCGCCACGCAGAACGTGATGGAGAAGCAGCTCAAGGCCGAGAAGGTGGACCGGCACGCGCTCGGGCGCGAGGCGTTCCTGGAGCGGATGCAGGTCTGGACGCGCGACTGCAAGAAGACCATCCTGGGCCAATTGCACCGCCTCGGGGCCTCGCTCGACTGGCAGCGCGAGGCGTTCACGATGGACGAGCCGCGGGCGAACGCGGTGTATCACGCCTTCAAAACGCTCTGGGAGAGAGGCCTGATCTACCGGGGCGAGAGGCTGGTGAACTGGTGCGTCAGGTGCGGAACGGCGTTGTCGGACATCGAGGTGGAGAGAGAAGAACGGAAGGGCGCTCTTTATCACATCCATTATAAAAACGTCGATGGCGGGGACGGCATTGTCGTCGCCACGACGCGACCGGTCACGATGTTCGGCGACACCGCAGTGGCGATCAATCCGAAGGATGATCGCTGGAAGCACATGGTAGGGAAGACGGTCCTCATTCCCCTTATCGACCGGCCGATCCCCATCATCGAAGACTCGTATGTCGACTTCGAGTTCGGCACCGGCGGTTTGAAGGTCACGCCCGCTCACGACCAGAACGACTGGGAGCTGGGCGAACGGCACAAGCTTCCCGCCATCAAGGCCATCGGTCCCGATGGGAAGCTCACCGAGGCGGCCGGGCCGTACGCGGGGCTTTCTCGCGAGAAGGCTCACGACGCGGTCGTCGCGGATCTGGAAGCGAAGGGATACCTGCGCAAGAAGGAGGATCACAAGTCCGCCGTCCAGACCTGCTATCGCTGCGGCTCGGTCATCGAGCCCCTCCTGTCGCTGCAGTGGTTCGTGAAGCAGACCGAGCTGGCCAAGGCCCCGCTCAAGGCCCTCGACGCGGGCGAATTCAAGATCTATCCCAAGAACTGGGAGAAGCCCTACCGCGATTGGCTCGTCAACATCAAGGACTGGTGCGTCTCGCGCCAGATCTGGTGGGGCCACCGCATCCCCGTCTGGTACAAGGACGGGGAGAAGCCCGCGGTGTCGCAGGGCTCGCCCGGCGCGGGCTGGACGCAGGACCCGGACGTGCTCGACACCTGGTTCTCCTCGGCGCTGTGGCCTCTGGCCGTGTTCGGCTGGCCGGCTGACACGAAGGACCTCGCCTACTACTACCCGACCTCGACCTTGGTCACCGGCTACGAGATCCTGTACCTGTGGGTCGCGCGCATGCAGATGATGGGCCACGCCTTCCTGGACAAGCCCGCGTTCCCCGACGCCGTCATCCACGGCATCGTGCGCGACAAGAGCGGCAAGAAGATGTCGAAGTCTCTGGGCAACGTCGTCGACCCGCTCCAGATGATGGACAAGTACGGGACCGACGCCCTGCGCTTCGCTCTGATGGTCAACGCCCATCCCGGCAAGGACATCGCCTTCGACGAGCAGACCGTCGTCGCCGCGCGCAACTTCGTCAACAAGCTCTGGAACTCGACGCGGTTCGTGCTGATGAACCTGCCCGAGGCCGCGCCCGCCGGCGGCTACGGGCTCGAGAAGCTCTCTCATTGCTGCCTGGAGACCGCCGACGCGTGGATCCTGTCGCGCTACCAGGCGACCCTCGCCAAGGCCCAGTCGTCGCTCGACGCGTACGACCCGGCCGCCGCCGCGGAGGCGCTGTACGTCTTCCTGTGGGACGAGTTCTGCGCCTGGTACATCGAGCTCGCCAAGGGCCGCCTGACCGGCGCCGAGGGCGAGGACAAGGACGTCGCCCGGACCATCCTCGTCCAGGTGCTGACCGGCTCCCTGAAGGCTCTGCACCCCTTGATGCCGTTCGTGACCGAGGAGATCTACGCCGCGCTCAAGCCCTACGCCGGCGAGACCGCCGAGTTCGTCCTCAAGGGCGGCTACCCGAAGGTCGGCTTCGACTGGTCGAACCCCGCGGTCGAGAACGAGATGAGCCGGGTCATGGGCGCCGTGACCTCGATCCGCTCGCTCCGCTCGCAGCTGAACGTCCCGCCGGGCCTCAAGATCAAGGCCGTCGCGGAGGGGCCGTTCGCCGAGGCCGTCATCGGCAAGCACCGCGCCTACGCTCTGGCGCTGGCCCAGCTCGAGAGCGTCGAGGCCGTCGACGGGGGCCGCCCGGCGCAGAGCGCCACCGCGGTCGCCGACGGCGTGACCTTCTTCATCCCGTTGGCGGGCGTCATCGACTTCGCCAAGGAGCGCGAGCGCCTGGCCAAGGACCTGGCCAAGGCCGAGGGCGACATCGAGAAGTGCGAGGCGAAGCTGCGCAACCTCTCCGCCGCCGCCTCCGCCCCCGCGGAGAAGGTCGCCGAGGCCAAGGACCAGCGCGACGCCGCGCTCGCCCGCCGCGACCGTCTCAAAGAGACGATCGCCGTTTTGTCGTGAGCATCGGTTTCCTGGCTCTTTATATCGCGGCCTCGGCCGCGGCGCAGAACCCGATGTACGGCGCCGAGGCGCCGCCGGCGGCGTCCACCCAGGCCGTGGCCGCCTCGACCGCGGCGGTGTCCGCCTCGAGCTCCACGGCTCCCTCCGACGACGCGTCCGGCCGCGGCTTCAAGGTGGGCGGCGAGGAGCCCAAGCCGAAGCTCGCGCGCCCGCTGCACGCGGTGATCCACAAGGACGCCGTCGACTGGGAGCCCGTGGGCTTGCGCGAGGGCGGGATCCCCGGCTCTTCACAGAACATGGCGGCGCTGAAGGTGGTCAAGGTCAAGGGGCGGATGAAGGGGGACGACTCGAAGGCGCGTTCCGTCGCCCGCCTTCACAAGGGGAAGAAGGACTCGGTCTGGCTCGTGATCTCCCTGTACCCGAAGGCGCTCGAGCGCCGGCGGACCCACTTCGAGCTGCGCTTCCGCGTCTTCGAGGGCTTCGTCGAGGACGTCGAGGCCGCGGCCGTCACCGTGACCGACCGTCGCCGGCAGAAGTCCGACCGTCTGCTCGATTCCTGGGACCTGCGCGACCAGGCGATCGAGTACGAGTCGGAGCGCCCGGGGTCGGGGCAGCTCGTCGTGGCCGAGCTCGACCCTCGCCCCGGCTCCGCCGCGCGCAACTCGGGCCGCCTCGAGAAGGCGGAGTTCGCCCACAAGGACCTCGGCTTCGTGAACCTGTCCTGGTCCGTCCGCGGCCTGAAAGCCCTCGGGAAATGACCGTCATCGGGCATTGACAGCCCCCGCAATCGAACTTACAATCACTACATGGCCAAGATATTGGTGTACGACGCGGACGCGCGCTTCGGCGAATCGCTGAAGAACTTCCTGGCCTCCCTCGGCCATGATCCCGTGCTCGCGTCGGACGGCTACAGCGTCCTGCCCCTGGCCGAGCAGCACCGGCCGAGCCTGTTCATCCTCGACTACAAGCTCCCCGAGGCCGCCGGCTTCGAGATCCTCAAGCGGCTCCGGGCGACGGCGGCGTTCGTCGCGACGCCGGTCATCTTCGCGAGCGCCACGCCCAAGTTCGAGATCGAGATGACCGTGATGGACGCGGCCGGCTTCGGCTACGTGGAGAAGCCGCTCGACGGCGCGCAGCTCAAGGCGGCCATCGCGGCCGTGCTCGGACCGGAGCGTCCCGCCCCGCCGGCCGCCGCCGTCCCTCCGCCCGGAGCGCCTCTCGGGGAGCCCGAGGCCCCGGCCGCCTTCACCGGCGAGCCCGACCTCGACGGGTCCCGCAGCGACGTCATCGAGCTGGACTAGCGCGCTAGCGCTCGACGGGAGGCCAGCCGGCGCTCCGCGCGACGGCCGCGCAGCGGGGCTTCGGCGCGCGGGGGCCCTCGGCGCTGCCGCACACGAGCTGAAGCCTCTTTCCCGTCACCGACCAGTAGTGGTACTCCTCGCCGTCGAACACGGTGGGAGCGGGGATGAGCGGCATCGGCGCGCCCGTCTCCGCGATGCGGCCGTCGAGCCCCACGGCCAGGCCTTGAGGGGCCAGCATCGGATAGACGAAGTGCTTCCCGCCCGGCGCGAGGCCCACCTTGGGCGGCTGGCCCCCGGGGTGGAGCGACTTGCCCCCGGTGAAGGCCATGTGGATCTGGGCGCGCTCGCTGACGCCGGTCATGACGACGTCCTGGAACGCGCGCCCGCGGTCGTCCACCGACACGGTGCAGTCCGAGCAGCGCTTCATCTCCGAGGGGAGGCCGTCGACGATCAAGGTGTCGTAGCCGTGCTCGGAGAGGGCCGAGGCCAGGAACGCGCTGTGCCGGCCGTCGGCGCTGAACGCGGGGGCGGTCGCGGAGTTGTAGGGCCCGAAGGTCGTCTTGTCGACCTCCACGTAGATCATCCCGTCGGAGCCGGTGAAGAGGCCTCCGGTCCGGCGCAGGTCCCGGCTCGTCGACGCCGCGCCGTAGGGTTTCTTCTCGACGGGCTTGTGGTTCCGGTACAGCCAGGCCGCGCCCCCGAACTCGACGAAGTACAGGGTCTCCTTGTCGGTGAGCGCGACGTGGAACGGGGGCTCGGCGAAGGCGGGCCCGGTGCCCTGCAGGGAGGCGACGACCCAGCCCTTGGGCGTGCGCGCGACCGTGGCCGCGTTGACCCCGCGCGGGCTCAGGTGGAAGCTCTTGATCTCGGCGTACACCGCGCCGGCGCGCCGGCCGTTGACGGCGGGGGCGACCCCGAGCAGGTTCCCGGCCTTGTCCAGGACCCCCGTCGAGTGCAGGAGGATGGCGCCGTTGGCGCTCAGCGCGCCGGGGCCCGTGAACTCGCCCTCGGCGCCCTTGGCGCGGACGCGCCCGTCCACGACCCAGCGGTCGCCGTCCTCGTCGGATTCCAGGTAGGCGTAATGGTAGCCGTCCTCGGACCAGATCGTGCCCGGGGGCGGGTCCTTGCCGGCGTCGTACACGGACAGGGCGGCGCGCGCCGGCAGCGCCAGGACGAGCAGCAGCGCGGCGGCGCTCACCTGGCGGCGAACGCGAGCATGTCGGCCTCGACCCTGTCGAGGAGGTCGTCGCCGATCTCCCAGACCTGGAGGCCCTTCAGGCGCTTGGCGATCTTCCGGGCCAGCGCGTCGGGGATGAACGGCGTCGCCTTCCCGCGCTTGTACTCCTCCTCCTTCTCTCCGTACAGGCCGAGGAAGGTCTTGTCCCGGAACCACGCTTGTCGGTCTGCCGTAGTCTCGATTTGTTTCAGTAGCTTCGGGCTCGGGTCGCGCTGGACGAACTCGAAGAAGGTCGCCGTCGGCCGTCCGCCGGGCGTCATCCACTCGCCGCTGAACACCTGGATCAGGTCGTCGTGGGAGTCCTTCAGGATCGGCGTGATGAAGTTGACGCCGCGCGCGAGGCAGAACTTGTGGAAGCCGACGAGGTCGGGCGTGCGCAGCGCGATATGCTGCCAGTGGCACCCGCCGCCGCGGTTCTTGAGCATCGTGCGCACGTGGGAGCCCTGGCCCTCGGGCTCGGTGGGCTGGACCACGGCGACGACGGTCTGGTTGGGCACCTTGCCGCCCTTCTCGAGGCCGATGCGCGAGGCGAAGGTCATCGACTGAGGCGCCTGCCCCTTCCAGCTCGAGCGCTTCTCGTAGATGAGGTCTTCTCTGCTCACTCCGAGGATGATGCGGAACAGGGCGTAGGTGGTGTTGTAAATGTCGGGTTCCACCAGGAAGGTCATGTGGTCTACGACGAAATTATGGAACGGTCGCTTCTTCAAGGGACCTCCGGGCGGGGGAGTTCGAAAGCATCGTTGGTCTTCGAATACCAGGCCCCTTCCATGCGGCCGATGGCATTCAGATCTTGATGCCGTATCTTTCCGTTGTTGTAAACGTCATCGGCGCAGTGAAACCGGACCACGCGGCCGATGACGAGGTTCCCGGCCAACGCCCCTTCGCCGATGCGCACGATCTGTTGGAGCTCGCATTCATAAGACACAGGGCTCTCTTTGACCAAGGGCGGTTTAACGACGGTGCTCTTAATGGCCGTCACACCGCACTGCTCGAATTCGTTCACGCCGTAGGCGTAAGGCGCCGACGTCGCGTTCATCTTCAAAGCGTTCTGCTCGTTCACGATGTTCACCGTGAACTGCCCCGTCGCTTCGATGTTGATCAAAGTGTCCTTCTTCTTCCCGTTCCTGTCGTTGACGGGAGCGAAGCACACCGTCATCGGGTTCGCGCAGATCCCCGTGAAGAACGAGAAAGGCGCCAGGTTCGGCGTGCCCTCCGGCGTGACCGTCGCCACCCACGCGATCGGGCGCGGCAGGATGGTCGCGATCATCAGCAGGTAGCGGTCGCGGACCGCGAGGGACTCGGGGTCGAGCTGCATGCTACTCGGCCGAGACGCCCTGAGTGTCCCGGTTCCAGCTCGTCGGATATTCCTTGTCGGCGAGCGGCAGGGCCTGCTTGGCCACCTCGAGCGGCTCGAAGAAGGTGTCGAGCATCACCGCGAGGTAGTCGGAGAGCTTCCCGCGCTCGGCGAAGGAGCGCTTGGCGGCCATCCCGTGCGGCGAATGCGGCAGGGAGCCGGGGTGGAAGGTGAAGGAGCCCGGCTCGACGAGGCCTTTGCGCGCGCCGTAGCTCGTGTTCGAGAAGAACATCACCTCGTCGCTGTCCACGTTGAAGTGCGCGTAGGGCGCCGGGACGTCGCGCGGGTTCCAGCCCTCGATCTGGCCTTTAAAAGTACAAATGGCGAAGCCATTATGCGGCGCGGTCCCGGACTGGAAGGTCTGGCGCGTCGGCGGGGCGGTGTGGATCTCCCGGGCCAGCGGGTGGTGGTCGTCGGTGTGGAAGGTGTAGGGATACAGCGCGCCCTCCCAGCCGATCAGGTCGAAGGGGTGGTGGCCGAGGAACATCTCGGTGACGAGGCCGCCGCCGTGCTTGGTCCAGACGCGGAACTCGCCGTCCTCGTCGCGCGCGGGGCGGTACTCGGGAAGGCCGACCTCGGTCTCGACGACCGGGGCGGTCAGGTGCGCCTGGCCGGAGGGGTTCAGGTAGTGGGGGGCGAACTGGATGGGCAGTCGCGACTCGACGATGAGCAGCTGGCAGTCCTCGCTGGCGAGCTCGACGCGGTAGGTCGTGCCCTTGGGGATGTTCACGTAGTGGCCCTTCCGGAACGGCAGCACTCCGAACTCCGAGGCGATGAGGCCGGAGCCTTCCTGCACGAACCACAGCTCGTGGCCGTCGCCGTTGCGGAAGAACCTCTGGGGCGGGCAGGATTTCTCGAAGCGCGCCGCGGACACGACGGTGGTCGTGCCGTAGACGAGGGGCACGCGCCCGCTGATGTGGTCGCCGTGCGCCTTCAGCCGTCCGGTGCGGATGTGCCAGGGCTGCAGCGGCTGGGCCGGCGCCATCTTCTGCGGCCGCAGGTCGAGCGGCAGCCGCTTGGGCTCGCTGACCTGCTGGGTGGGGTACTTCCGGTAGTGGTACTTGCGCGACCAGTCCCCGCTGAAGCCGCTGACCCCGTGGATCTCCTCGAGCGCCAGGACCTCGGGTTCCGAGTAGAACTCGGTGTGCGGCGTCTTCGGCACTCGGCCGCGGGTCAGGATCACGCTCATGCACGCTCTCCGTTCTTCTTGTATTTGAGGTGAACCGCACCGTCAGGTATCCCGACGGTGTTCTTGAGCGTCCCGAGCGGTCCCGCGTCCAGCTCGAGCTTGTCGCCGGGCTTGATCCAGCGGCCCATGTCGAGGCCGCAGCCCGTGAAGTAGGTGCCGGAGCCGAGGACGTCGCCGGGCAGGAGCTCTTCTGCCTGCGAGGCGTGCGAGAGCATGGTCGCGAACTTCCAGTAAGGCTGGACCCCTTTCGAGCGGCTCCACTCCTTGCCGTTGACCCGTACCTTGAGCTCCGGGATCCGCCCGTTCCACTCGTCGGCCGTCACGAACCAAGGTCCCAGCACCGTCGCGAAATCCTTGCCCTTCGCGGGGCCCATCCGGCAGACCATCTCGTTCCTCTGGATGTCGCGCGCCGAGCAGTCGTTCATCACGACATAGCCGGCGATGTGCGCGGGCGCGTCCTTGACGGAGACGTCCTTGCCGGCCTTGCCCACGACCGCCGCGACCTCGAACTCGAAATCGAGCTTGCGCGTGAACGAGGGCCACGGGATCGTCGCGCCGGGGCCGATGACGGTGCGCGGGTTCCCCTTATAGAACACGGGCTGGTCGTACCACTCGGGGGCGAGGGGCTCGTTGCGGCGCTTGGCGCCGGCCTTGGCGTGGTCCTCGAAGGCGAAGAAGTCGCGCAGGGAGCGCGGGCGGGGCAGGGGAGCGAGCAGGCGGACCTGGCCTTCCTTCCACACGACCCCGGCGGGCGCGCCCTTGAGCGTGTTGAGGGCGGTCTGCGCCTCGGTCAGGGACTCGTGGCCGCCGTCGAGCAGGCCGAGCAGGCAGGGGGGCACGAAGAAGTCCGCGCGGGCCTTGGGCCGGGTCTTCCCCTGCGAGCGATAGAGGCGCTCCGCGGCGAGGTTCAGGTCGACGACCCGGCCGGCGCGGACGGCGCCCAGGCGCTCGACGGGGCCGAGCGGGGTGGGGACCTCGAAGGTGACCAGTTTCATGGGCTCGAATCATAACAAAAAGGCTGGCGCGGACGCCTCGGCCGGGGGTATACTCCTCGCCATGTCGAACATGGAGCTCTCCTCCCGCTTCTTCCTCGAGCTGGCGGTCATACTCGCCGCCTGCCGCGCCGTGACCTGGCTCGGCCGCCGGGCGCTGCAGCCGCCCGTGGTCTGCGAGATGGTGGCCGGGGTGCTTCTCGGGCCCTCCTTGTTCGGCCTTCTCGCCCCGGACCTCCAGGCGCTGGTCTTCCCCAAGGCGACCATGCCGTTGATCTTCTCCGTCAGCCAGCTCGGCCTCGCGCTGTACATGTTCGTGGTCGGCCTCGAGTTCCGCCTCGACCTGCTGTCGACGGGCTGGCGCGGCTCGGCGGCGGTCTCGGTCGCGGGCATCGCCGCTCCTCTGGCCCTCGGCGGCCTGCTGGGCGCGCACCTGATGAAGGACCCGGCCTATTTCGGCGCCGGGGTCCGGCTCTGGCAGGCGGCGGTCTTCACCGGCGCGGCGATGTCGATCACGGCCTTCCCGATGCTCGCGCGCATCATCATGGAGCGCGGCCTCGCGGGCACGCGCATCGGCACCCTCTCGCTCGGCGCCGGCGCCTTCGACGACGCCGCGGCGTGGACCTTGCTCGCGGTCATCCTCGCGGCGTTCGAGTCGGACCCGCGCATCGCCGTGCTCGCGATCGCCGGCGGCGCGGCCTACGCGGCGGTCGTCGCCTTCGGGGTGCGGCCGGCCGCGCGCGCCCTCGTCTCCCTCAACCCGCGGGCCTCCCTGTCCCCGTCGGGCCTCGGCGCCGTGTTCATCCTCCTGATGCTCGCCGCCTGGTTCACCGACCTCATCCGCCTGCACGCGGTGTTCGGCGCCTTCCTGCTCGGCGTGGTCATGCCCAAGGGCACCTTCGCCGACGCCTTGCGCGACCGCATCGAGCCGGTGACCTCGGGCCTGCTGGTGCCGTTGTTCTTCGCCTTCTCCGGCCTCAACACCCGCCTCGACCTGATGGCCGGCCCGGGGATGTGGGGGATCGCGCTCGCGGTCCTGCTCATCGCCACGCTCGGCAAGGGCGTCGCCTGCGGCGTCGCCGCGCGGCTCGGGGGCTATCCGGCCGCCGAGGCCGTGGCGGTGGGGACCTTGATGAACGCGCGCGGCCTCATGGAGCTCATCCTGCTCAACATCGGCCTCGAGCGCGGGCTGATCACGCCGACCTTCTTCACGATGATGGTGCTGATGGCGGTCGTGACGACCTTGGCCGCGAGCCCCGTCTTCGAGCTGGTCCGGCCCTTCCTCAGCCCCGGCGAAGGAGAGCGGCGGCCTTCGCCGGCGAAAGCCCGCTGAAGTCGCGGGCCTTGAGGCCCGCGTGCTTGAACTCGTCGGGGCGGTGGGAGGTCGTGATGGCGACGACCTGCATGCCCGCGCGCCGGGCGGCCTCCTCGCCGAGCAGGGAGTCCTCGAACACGACGCAGTCCTTCGGGGAAACCTTCAATGCATCGGCCAGTATCAGGAAGGTTTCCGGGTCGGGCTTGCCCTTCGTCACCATGCCCCCGTCGACGACGGCGTCGAACCAGGGGCGCAGCTCCAGGCCGTCGAGGATGAAGGTCACGTTGTCGTCCTTCGAGCCGGTGCCCAGGCCCACGCGGTAGCCGCCCGCGCGGGCGCCCTTCAGGAAAGGCATCAGCCCCGCGGCGGGCGCGCGCTGGGGCAGGTAGAGCTTGCGGTACAAGGTCTCCTTGACGACGGCCGCGGCGTGCGCCTCCTCGGGCGGGACCTCGCGCTTGAAGTAGTAGCGCAGGACCTCGCGCGTGGGCATGCCCATCGTGTTCTCGCGGAAATCCCGGAGGTCGATCGTGATGCCGTGGTCCCGGAAGAAGGCCGTCCACGCCTCCTCGTGCGCCGGCATGTTGTGGCAGACGACCCCGTCCATGTCGAGCAGGAAGCCGATCTCGCGTTTCATGGGTATAGGATAGCTATAATGCGCGCATGGCTCTACGCGCGCTCGACGTCTCGCTGTGGGGGTTCTTTCGCTTCCACGGGCCCGACGCGAAGAAGTTCCTTCAAGGCCTCGTCAGCGCCGATGTGAGCAAGCTCGGGCCGGGCGTCTGCCTGCCCGCCTGCGTGCTCACGCCCAAGGGCCTGCTCGTGGCCGACTGCGAGCTGTACGAGGAGACGCCGGAGAGCGTGCTGGCCGTCACCCGCCCCGGCGCGGCCATCGGCTTCCTGGCGGCCTTCGAGAAGAAGATCATGCTGTCGGACTCGACTTTGAAGGCCCTGCGCTCGGAGCGCGCGTGGCTCGTCGTCGGCGAGGGCTTCGACCGCGGCCTGCCGTGGACCCGCCTGAGCGAGCCGGCCCGCCTGCTCCTCGGCGTGGACCCCCCCGAGGACGCCGACCTCATGAGCGACGCCGAGTTCGAGGCCCTGCGCCTCGCCTCCGGCTTCCCCTGGTTCGGCGCGGACATGAACGGCGAGTCCCTGCCCCTCGAGGCGCGCCAGGAGGCGGCGATCTCCATGGAGAAGGGCTGCTACATGGGCCAGGAGACGGTGTCCCGCCTCGTCTACCGCGGCCACGTCAACAAGATCCTGATGGGAGTGCGCTTCGCCGGCGCGGCGGCGCCCGCGGGCGCCGTCGTCCTGCGCGGGGAGCACGCCGTCGGCCACGTGACGAGCTCGCTCGGCGACATCGGCCTCGCGCTGGTCCGCTTCGACGACGCCGTCCCCGGCGTCAAGGTCTCGGCCGACGGCAAGGACGGGGAGCTGTTCGTCTTCGCCTCCTGGCCGAAGCCCCTGACCAAGCCCGCCTAGCGGCTGGCGGTGACGGCGGCGGAGCCGCCGGAGGTCTTGGCGAGCTCGACGGCGAAGGCGACCGCGAGCTTGGCGAAGGGCACCGAGTGCGAGGCGTCCCCGCCCGAGGTCTCCAGCGTGTCGCGCTCGGAGTGGATCTCGTGGTTGCTGCCGTCGAAGGTGGACTCGAAGGCCATCGCCGCCGGGAAGCCCTTCTTGTTCCACGACGCGTGGTCGGAGCAGCCGTAGCCGCACTTCGTCGTGGACGCCTTGACGCCCGTGTACGTGTTGACGAGCTTCGCGGTGAAGGCGCTCAGCGAGGCGTCCACGTAGTCGGTGAGCATGTAGATGTCGGGGCCCGAGCCCGCGAAGTTCGACATGTCGAACTGGATCACGCCGACGACCTTCTTGCCGCCGTTGGCGTAGCTCGCGGCGATGTCCTGCGAGCCGCGCAGGCCGACCTCCTCCGCCGCGTAGCCCATGAACTGGATGGTGCGCTTGGGCCTCACGCCGGACTCGGCGAGGACCCGGACGGCCTCGGTGAGGACGGCGATGCCGGAGGCGTTGTCGTCGGCGCCGGGCGCGCGCGCGCCGGAGTTGCCCCAGCCGCTGATCGAGTCGAGGTGGCCGCCGAGCACGACGATCTCGTCGGGCAGCTCCGCGCCGGGGATGGTGAGGATCACCGAGGGCTGCTTCCACGCCGAGTGCGTGAACAGCGCGGCGGAGGCGCCGGGGATCTTGGCGGCGAGCCCGGCCCAGCGGTCCTTCAGCCAGCGCGCGGCCTCGGCGCCGGTCTCGGCCTGGTAGTAGCGGCTGTGGTAGGCGGCCATCGTCGAGATGGTGCCGCGTATGCTCGCTTCCTTGACCGAGGCGACGAGGGGGCCGACGACCGCCTGCTGGTCGAGCGTGTAGGTCATGCGCGGCCCGACGGCGGTGGGCCGCATCGAGGCCTGAGCGGCGGCCATCGTCCCGTGGGTGAGGTAGCCGCCGCAGCGCTTGAAGCGGTCGTGCATGAACTGAGAGAGGAGGGGGAGCATGTCGGCGCGGACCTGGTAGACCGCGGTGCGCCCGTCGGAGAGCACCGGCGCCGTGAGGGGGAAGCCCTTGGCCTCGGGGCGGGCCAGGTCGGCCTGGTCGAAGGTGACCCAGAGGTCGGCGGGCGCCTGCTTCTCGATCGTCGGAGGGAAGTCATCGGCGAAGGCGGACGACGCGGCGAGCAGGACGGCGACCATCAGGCCTATGTTGTTCATGGGTCCTATGGTCCCAAAGAACGGCCCGCCCGTCAACCGCTAAAAGCGCTCCGGGGCCCGCTATTTTCCCCGGGCGTATTCCTTGTCGGTGAGGACCGCGACGACGCGGCTGATGCGGCAGAAGCGGCTCTCCGGCACGTCGGGGTTGTCCCCGCCCCAGGAGTTGCGGCTCTTGAGGGTCACGGCGCCGGCCGCGTCGCGCGCGTAGCCGGTGATGGTGAAGGCGTGCCGCGCCGACTTTGCCCGCTCCTGGCCCCACTCCTTCAGGCCGCCGAGCTCCATCGCGACCGTGACCGGGATGCCGCGGTCGAGCGCGGCGAGCAGGCCCGCCTTCTGCGCGGCGCCCTTGTCCTTGCAGTCCGTCTTGAAGTCGAGCTTGCGCACGCGGAAGGGGCCGGTCATCGTCCGGACCGACGCGCGGTCGGCGGCGAGGCGCTTGGGGTCGCCGTGCAGCAGCGCCTCCGCCTCGTCGGGGGAGCGGCCCTCGACCTGGTCGAGGAACTCGCGGAAGCTCGCGAGCGCGGCGAGGTGGCGGCCGACGATCTTCGGCTCGATGCGGCGCAGGTTGGACCGCGCGACGGAGGCGAAGTAGTCGGTGCCGCCCGCCGCCTCGGCGCGGCCGATCGCGGCGTAGTCCTCCTTGATCTGCTCGACCCCGCCGGCGGCGGCGACCACCTTCCCGCGCTCGGCCTCGATCTCGGACTTGCGCTTCTTCTTATAGGCGTCATAGCGCGCGGCGAACGCGCTCCACGGCGCGGTCGCGGCCTTGGCCACGCCGTTCTTCAGCGCGAAGGAGATGTCCTCGTAGGGCGAGCCGCCCTCGACGAAGCTGTAGGCCGCGGCCGCGTCGTCGGCGCCGACGGCCTTGCGCGCGCGGTCGTAGTAGTCCGGGTCGCTGACGACCTTGCGCACGAACAGGTCCGCCTCGGAGAGGGGGAGATGGAGGCCGTGGCGGCGGTACAGGGCCGCCTCGATCAGGGAGACGGTCGTGAAGATGTGGCAGCCGCCGGTCGCGCCCTGGTTGCGCGTCGCCGCGTCGGGGAACTGCGCGCTCAGGTCCGCGGCCCCCGGCGCGGCGGCGAGGGCCCCGGGCGCCAGCAGCGCGGCCAGGGCCAGGGCGCGCATGGCCTAGTCGCTCTGCGGCAGCTCGAAGACGAAGCGGGAGCCGCCGCCGGGACGGTCCTCGACCCAGATGCGGCCCTTGTGGGCGAGGACGGCCGCGTGGCAGAAGCTGAGGCCGATGCCCGTGCCGGTGTCCATCGCGGAGTCCTTTCGCCCGCTGGTCACGTACTTCTCGAAGATGCGCTTCTTCTCGGCGTCCGGCACGCCGGGGCCGCGGTCGGAGACGACGAAGCGGGCCGAGACGCCGTTGTAGCCGCAGTCCACCTCGATCGGGCTCGCGCCGGGCGCGGCCTTCATCGCGTTGGTGATCAGGTTGGCCAGGACGCGGTAGAGCAGGTTCTGGTCGGCGCGCACCTTCTCCACGCCGGGCGCCACGCGCATCATGACCGACGCGCCGGTGAGCTTCATGCGTCCGGCGAACAGGGTCTCGATCTTCTTGAGCAGCAAGGACGGGTCGATGAACCCGGGGTTGACCTTCAGGCCCTGGGCCTTGGCCTGCGCCAGGTCGAGCATGTCGTTGAGCATCAGGAGCATGAAGTCGGCGGCCGAGCCCGCGTTGGACAGCAGGGAGACGTAGTTGTCCTGGCTGATGAGGCCCCGCGCGTGGATCAGCTCGAGGGTGCCCTTGATCGCGGTGAGCGGCGCCTTCAGGTCGTGGACGATCATGTCGGTCATGTCCTGGCGGGCGCGCGCGACGAGCTCCAGCTCGTAGTTGCGCTTGATCAGCTCCTCGTGGGATTTCTTGACCTGGAGGTGGACCTTCGCCCGGGCGAGCAGCTCCTCGGCGGCGAAGGGCTTGTGCACGTAGTCGGTGGCGCCCTTCTGGAAGCACTCGAGCCGCGTCTTCAGGTCGCCGCGCGCGGTGAGGAACAGGACGGGGACCTTGGGGCCGGGGAAGCCGTGCCACTCCTTCATCAGGTCCATGCCGGTGCCGTCGGGCAGGCCGATGTCGAGCACGGCCAGGTCGGGGCGGTTGGCGGCGAACAGCCGGCGGGCCTCGGCGGCGGTGTCGCAGGCGTCGACCGTGAAGCCCTCGGATTCCAGGATCGTCTTGCAGTAGCCTTGTATGTCGAGGTCGTCCTCGACCACCAGCACTCGGTGGGACATGACCGCAGTTTAATCGGTTTTCGCGGCCGGCGCAAGCCGTCCTCTTGCGCGAAAATAGGCCTTGAATATAGGGGACGGCGGGGCTACGCTGAGGGTGCCGAACCCCTCTATGGTCCGCATCCGTCGCGCCGCCATGCTCCCGTCCGCCGCCCTCCTGGCGGCGTTCCTCGCGTGCACCGCGGCGGCGGCCGGCCTCGACGACGTCTCGGTCTCCGTCCCCCCGGCGCCTCCCCGTCCCTCCGCCGGCGCGGACCTGGAGAGCCCCTCGACGAGGGACATCCGCGTGCTGCGGGCCCGGATCGTCCTGGGCAACGAGCTCCCGGCCGCCGAGAGCTTCCTGGGCGACGTGCCGGCGCAGGAGGCGGTCAAGGCCGCCGACCCCGCCGCCTACCTGGAGGTCTTCGCCCGCGCCTCGGAGCTCGTCGACCTCAAGGGCGTGCTCGGCGGGAGGGCCTCGGTCCACTCGATCCGGCAGAGCCTGAGCCGGCGCACGGATTGCGCGTTCTGCCTGGACGGCGTCCGCTTCCCCGCCTGGGCGCAGAAGAACATCCCCGGGATCGACGAGGCGACGCTCGCCTCCCTCGGCAAGGTCCTGTGGAACTGGGACAAGCTGACGGCGGCCCAGAAGGCGTGGGCCGTCGCGCGCAAGCAGGACGCGGGGTGGGCCAAGCTCCCCTTCAAGGACCGCCACGCGTCGATGCGCGCCTGGGCGCTGGCCGAGCGCGACGCGATGATGAAGCTCAACCCCGCCGACGCCAAGGCCGCCGAGGCCTTCGGGGCCCGCGCCTACGAGATCTCCCAGGTGCTCAGCAGCCACGAGATGTCGGGTCTGTGGCAGCGCTCGGAGCAGGTCACCCAGGCGGCCGCCTCCCTGGCCGAGGCGCGGGCGCGCGTCGCGATGAGCGACGACCCGCGCCAGAAGGCGCTCCTCGCGGAGGCGGCGGCCGCCGCCACCCCCGAGGCGCGGCTCAGCGCGCTGGCCCGCATATTCGAGAACTACGGAGAGCGCCCCGCCGCCCTGCTCGCCGCCGCGCCGCCGCGCGACGACCAGAAGTTCGACGCGGAGTCCCGCAGGCTCGTCGCCGCGATGCTCAAGAGCGCCCTCCTCAAGGAGACCGAGGGGACCTTTGCGGGCGACGACCTCAAGAAGTTCTACGCGCGCGTGCCGCTGGAGGTCACCTTCACCACGACGAGCATGAGCGCCCTCGGCTGGTACCATCACGGCGGGGACACCTTGTTCTTCAACGAGCGCTACGTCGAGGAGTACGTGAAGACCCACGGCGCGACGATCGAGACCCTCAAGCGCGACCCCGCGCTGCTGCAGAACCTGGCCCGCGTATTCGCCTCGACCTTCGTGCACGAGGCCCAGCACCACCGCCAGGACGTCTGGGCGCGCGAGAACAAGATGCCGCGGCTCTATCATCAGGGCGACGAGGTCGAGGCGTTCCAGACGGACGCGCTGTTCATGATGCAGAAGCTGCGCGTGGACAAGAAGTTCGCCGCCTGGGCCGAGAAGGAGGCGGAGACCTCGGGCCTCGTCCGCGGGGACCTCTCCTACGCCAAGCGCATGGAGTCGGAAGGCCCGGAGTACTTCGACCGGACCATCCCCAACACGCACTACCCCGAGACGCTCTCCAAGGAGGGGGGCGCGTGGTGCGCGATCCTGTGGCACAACTCGGTGGCCAAGCCGCTCGAGGCGGAGCTCAAGCGCCGCGCCGCGCTGCCGGCGGACGCGCGCCGGAGGCTGGAGGCGGGCGCTCCCGCGCTCAAGGCCTCCTACAAGACCTTCGCGGCCTTCCAGGCCGACGCGCTGAGGGCCTCGAGCGGCACGATCGAGGAGTACGTCAAGGACGAGCGGGAGCGCGCGGCGAACGCCGCGAAGCACTACAACGCGCTGCGCGCCCGCCAGGAAGCGGTGGCGGCGACGACGCGCGAGCGCTACAATATCCTGGAACCGCGCGACGGGGCCCGGACGGAGCGGGGCATCGACGCGGTGCCCGTGCCGTTCGGGCTGGACAAGGAGTGACCATGACGCCGATACTCGCTTCTCTTCTGCTGGCGGCCGCCCTCGGCGCCTCCGCGGCGCCGTCGGCCGGAGGCAAGACAGTGGAGCGCCAGGCGAAGCCTTCCGTCGTCGACGCCTCGTACGAGGTGTACATGCCGTCCGAATGGGCGATGGAGAGGCGCGCCGGAGGCGCCGTGTTCACCGGCCCCGCCGCGGACGGCGTGTCGTCCCTGATCTCCGTGCGCTTCGTGCGCCCCGACCATCCGCAGTACGGCTCGCCCGAGGAATACATGAAGCGGCTGACGCGCCCCTCGTCGATCCCGGTCAAGGGCTGGAAGGACGGGGCCGTGGAGAAGGCCTCGGTCGCCGGCCGCAAGGCGCTGCGCGTCGAGCGCGACACGACGGAGTTCTCCTCGCCCCGCACGATGTCGCCGAAGGAGGTGCCGATGCGCGAGGAGCACGTGGCGGTGTCCGCCGCGAAAGGCTTCTACCTGCTCGTCTACACCGCGCCGGCCTCGATCGACAAGGCCCAGCGCCCGGTGTTCCGCGCCCTCGTCGAGAAAGGCTTCAAGCCCAAGCTCTGAGCGGCGGGCCGCCGCCGGCGGCTCAGTCGGACTTGGCGTGCGGCGCCAGGCGCATCGCGGACACGCGCGGGTACACCGACCAGAGGGTCCACGACAGCATGAACAGGAACCCCGCCAGCCCGGTCGCGGCGGAGGAGGAGGCGCCGAGGGCGCGCGCCGCCGTGAAGACCTCGACGACGATCCCCAACCGCAGGGCCGCCAGCGCCCAGCCGATCAGCGTCGCCGCGGCATCGAGGAAGCGTTCCGTGGCGAGCCCGGGTTCGCCGAGGCGGTGGACGGCGGCGGGCGTCATCAGCAGGAACATCGAGACGACGACCAGAACGAGCCCGGAGAGGTGGAGGAAGCGCAGGCTCTCCGCGAGCCGGTCGTACAGCGCGGGGGTGAGGATGGAGAGCAGCAGGAAGCCGGTCAGCGCCTGCACGCCGACCGCCATCACGCGGCATTCCTCGAGGAGGCGCCGCGCCTCCTCCTCGGGCGGGACCCGGTTGTTGGCGTGGATCGTCATCGGCCGCAGGATAGCACGGAACCGCGGGCGTTCCCATGGACGCCGTGGGACGGTTTTGTGTGGGTCTTTTGCCGACGGGGCGGTGGGCCCGTCGGCGCTGACGGCCGCGCCGGCGAGGTGCTAACCTGTGGGCGCATGGTCCTCGAGACGGTCATCGCCCTTCGCCTCGCGGCGGGAGCTCCCGCGCCGGTCGCCGCGCCCTCGGCCGCGCCCGCCCTCTCGTCCCCGCTCGGCGGGACGCCGTCGCTCCCGCTCGCGCCGTCGGCGCCGCAGCTCCCTCCGGCCCCGACGCCGGTCCCCGCCGCGCCCCTCGACCTGTCGCCCTCCGCGGGAGTCTATGAGCGACGGGGCGTGGGCCTGCTCGCGCTCGACGCGAAGGACTCGACGGCGCTGCATCTTTCCGAGGGGACCCGCCGCGCCCACGCGCTGATCCGGGACGCCGTCGACGGCGCCGAGGGCGCGGCCTCCGCGTTCGACGGGCGCGTCATCCGCCGCCTCGGCGACGGCAGCCTGATCGCCTTCCCGACCTACGCCGCGGCCCTCGGCGCCGCCGAGGCGATCCAGCGCGAGAACGCCGCCCGCGCCGCCGCCGGGGCCGAGGTCCCGAGGCTGCGCGTCGGCGTCCATGCCGGGCGCGTGCTCGTGGACGCGACCGGCGCCGCCCCGGAGATCTACGGGCGCGCGGTGGAGAAGACGCTCGCGCTCGCCGCGTCCGCCGACGGCGGCGCCGTCGCGACGGAGGACGGCGCCAAGGGCGCGCCCGCCGCGCCGGCCCGCGCCCCGGACGCGCCGCGCCCGGTCGACTCCGTCCGCGTCGAGCGGGCCGCGACGATGTTCGCCTCGCTCGACGGCTGGACCACGGCCTACGAGCGCTACGGCCGGCGGCGCTCCTACGCCGCGGTCAAGGCGTTCCACGCCTTCGTCCGCGAGGCCGTCGAGCGCCGCGGCGGGATCGTCGTCAAGACCGAGGGGGAGACCGTCATGGCCAGCTTCCCGACGGCCGAGGCCGGGGTGAGGGCCGCCGCCGACATCCAGGCCCGCCTCGGGGACCTGCGCGCGGCCGCCCCGCTCGGGCGGTTCATGCGGGCGCGCGTCGGCCTCAGCTGGGGGCGCGTCATCCGGGAGGAGCGCGCCGGCGAGGTCGACTACTTCGGCAACACGGTCAACGCCGCCGCGCGCCTGATGAGGCTCTCCGGCGACGGGGAGGCCCTGATCAGCGGCACGGCGGCCGGCGAGCCCGGCGTCGGGCCCCTGCTCGACGGCGCCGCGCGAGAGACGACGCGCATGAAGGGCTTCGACGGCGAGATCGCGGTGACGCGCCTCAAGCCCGGACCCGCGCCGCGCGACGCGGCGGCGGCGGCCCGCCTGCGCGAGACCGCCCGGAAGGCGCGCGCGGCTATTGCGCCGGCGCCAGACGCGAGATGACGTCCGTGAACTGGAACGGCTTCGTGATGTAGTGGTCGGCCCCGGCCGCGAGGCCCTCGGCGACCTCCGCCGGGTCCTTGCGCGCGCTCAGCACGAGCACCGACGGCGTCTTCCCGGCGCCCTTGAGCTCGCGGCAGATCTCGAGCCCGTCCCCGTCCGGCAGCCCGCGGTCGAGCAGCACCGCGTCCGGCATCCCGCCCTTCAGCGTCTCTCTCGCCTCGGCGAGGCTGGCCGCGACCTTCACCGTGAAGTCCTCGTTCTCCAGGACGAAGCGGAGGAAGGAGGAGATGTCCTCTTCGTCTTCGATCACCAGTACCCAGCTCATATCCGCAGTGTAGACCCGGAGCCGCGGATCGTCATTACAGGATGGATAGGTTTCGGTGAAGCGGGGGCAAAAATCCGGTAAAGGCGCCGGCGACTCGCGCCGGCGCGAGTCCGACTGTTTCCGGAAACAGTCAGCGGCCCTTGAGCAGCTTGAGCCACAGCGACGAGACGAGATGGTCGCGGAGCTCGCCTTCGGGGACCCACTTCGCTTCGGGCGGGAGCGCGCCGGTCAAGGACGCCTCGCGCAGCTCGACGGAGAGCGCGTGATGGGTGATCGAGTGGGACGCCTTGGCGAGGAGCCGTCCGGGAGCCGCCTTGATCTTCCCGGCTTCGGGCAGTCCCCACAGGTTCTTGAGCAGCCGCTCCTTGTCCGTGCGCCGCCACAATAGCACCTTGCCGTCCTTCTCGATCCAGAGGCAGGTCCACTTCACGGGCACCGGCTTGCGCGCGGCGTCGGGGACGGGGAGCTTGTCCTGAAGGCCCTTCTTGAACGCGACGCAATGGCGGGCGACCGGGCAGGCGCCGCAGGAGGGGGACTCCGGCGAGCAGACGGTGGCGCCGAGCTCCATCAAGGCCTGGTTCCAGTCGCCGGGGTCCTTCGCCGGCATGAGCCGCTCCGCGAGCGGCCACATCGTCTTGACGAACGCCGGGTCCTTCGCGCGGCCCTTGAGGCCGAACAGGCGGGAGAAGACGCGGATCACGTTGCCGTCCACGAGCGGGTAGGGCTTTCGGAAGGCGATGGAGAGGATGGCGCCCGCGGTGTAGCGCCCGATCCCGGGGAGCGCCAGCACGGCGTCGAACGCGGAGGGGAACTCGCCCTCGTGGTCGGCGACGACGGAGAGGGCGGCGCGGCGCAGGTTGCGCGCGCGCGAGTAATAGCCGAGGCCGGCCCAGTGCTTGAGGACCTCGTCCTCGCGGGAAGACGCGAGCGAGGCGAGCGTCGGAAAGCGGCGCAGGAAGGCCTCGTACTTCGGGGTCACCGCGGCCACGGTGGTCTGCTGGAGCATGATCTCGGAGACCCAGACGCGGTAGGGGGTCGGGTCCTTCCGCCAGGGGAGGTCGCGCTTGGCGCGGGCGTACCAGGCCAGCAGGTCTCGCTTAAGACCCGCTTCGTTCATTCCTGGATGATGAGGTTGTTGAGGACCGCGTCGACGCCGCGCACGCCCGCGGCGAGGCGGCGGATGATGCGCTGCTGGTCGCCGTTGGGCACGATGCCCGAGATCGTGGCCGCGCCGGCGTTGACGTCCACCGTCACGTACTTGAGGTCGAGGTCGCGGCGGCCGCGGAGGACGGCCTCGAGGCGCGCCTTGATCGCATGGTCGGACATGTCCTCTTCCTGCGTGTTCCCGCGGCAGGACGACGACGCCACGGCGAGGAAGGCGACGAGGGCGAGCAGGAGGGGCTTCACGAGAAAATGATAACATTTCGTCCCTTGTCCCGCCACCCGGCCCGACTCGTCCTCGCCACGCGCAACGCTCACAAAGCGTCGGAGATTTCACGCCTTCTCGGGGTTTCCGGCACGGCCGTCGCCTCGCTGGACGCCTTCCCTCCGTTCCCCGAGACCGTCGAGGACCTCGACACCTTGGAGGGCAACGCCGAGAAGAAGGCGGTGGAGGCCGCGCGCGCCTGCGGGACCTGGGCGCTGGCCGACGACTCGGGCCTGTTCGTCCTCGGCCTGGGCGGCGCCCCCGGCGTGCATTCCGCGCGCTACGCGGGGCCCGGCTGCACCTTCGCCGACAACTGCGCGAAGCTGCTCAAGGAGCTCGAGGGCAAGACCGGGCCGTTGCGCGCGGCGTATTTCCGCACCGTGATCGCCCTGTCCGACCCGAACGGGAAGGTCGAGTTCGCCGAGGGCAGGCTCGAGGGCCTGATCGGCACGGCCATGCGCGGGACCGGCGGCTTCGGCTACGACCCTTTGTTCACCCTGACCGACGGGAGGACGCTCGCCGAGCTCGGTCCCGACGAGAAGAACGACATCAGCCACCGAGGCCGCGCCCTGCGCTCGATCCTCCCGCGCCTGCGCGCCATCCTGGCCTCGGCGCTTCTGCTCGTCTGCGCGGCGCCCGCCTTCGCCGAGAAAACCGAGCCCGGGCAGCAGACTATCTGGGACCAGATCATGGCCGCGCAGGCCGTGCGCGGCATGCGCCAGGGCCACCGCTACATCGAGGAGAAGAAGTACGACTTGGCACTCCAGGAGATGCGGCGCGCCGTCGCCGCGGACCCGAAGAACCCCGTCGGCCACATGCTGCTCGGCGTCGCGCAGTACTGGAACGGCCAGGTGGACGAGTCCATCGGCTCCTACAACACGGCGATCGGCCTCGATCCGGCGAGCGCGCAGGCGTACCTGCTGCTCGGCATCTCGCACGCGTGGAAGGGCGACGCGTCCGCCTCGGAGAACGCCTTCCGCCGGGCGACGGAGCTCGAGCCGGGCCGCGCCGACGCGCAGATGAACCTGGGCTCGATCCGCGAGTCCCGAGGCGACGTGCCCGGGGCCCTCGCGCTTTTCCGCAAGGCCGTGGACCTCGACCCCAAGAACCCGCTGTACCGCTTCCAGCTCGGCCAGCTGTACCGCAAGCTCGGGCGCGACGCCGACGCCGCCGAGCAGCTGCGCGAGGCCGTGAAGCTCGAATCGACCTACGAGGACGCCATGCTCGAGCTCGGCTGCGCCGAGGAGCGGCTGAAGGAGGACAAGGCCGCGATCTCGACGCTCAAGAGGGCCGTCTCTCTCAAGCCCGGCGACTCGGTGGCCCGCATGCGGCTGGCGCGGCTCCAGCTGAAGTCGGGCGACCGCTCCAAGGCCCGCTCGACCTTGATCGACGCGTTCCATCTCACTCCGGAGGTCGGCGGCCCCGGCCTGCAGCTGTCCGTCGCCTACGCGGGCGGCAAGCGCGCGGCGCGGCCCGGCGAGGCGCCGGAGGACCCGAAGGAGAAGGAGCCGGAGCCGGCGCCGGAGGCCGACCCGCTCGCCGTCTTCGAGAAGAACCTGCGCCGCGTGCCGCTCGACCAGGGCGCGATGATGAAGGTGGACGCGGTGTTCCTGCCCCGGCCCAAGCTCGTCCGCAGCGAGCCCGGCGAGGGCCGCAGCCTGAAGAAGGCGCTGGCCCGCGCGCACGAGGGCGGCGCGGCCGGCGCGGCCGCCCCGCAGGCCGTGCGCCGCGACTACGCGCTCAAGCCCGGCGACGCGCGCGCGCGCGAGGCGCAGGTCGGCCGGATCATGGACGACCTGCGCCGGACGATGCGCGAGGCCCCCGCCGACACCGACGCGCGCCTCGGCATGAACCTGACCTTCACGCGGCCGGTCAACGCCGGCCGCGCAGATAGCGAGACCCCGGCGAAGGTGAGCTATCAGCCGCGCCAGGTCGGCAACGACATGGGGCTCTGGGTCATCGGCACCGGCTGGATGGCGCTCGTCGCCGAGGTCCTGCCCGAGAACGGGGAGAATCCGGAGCACCCCGACGACTCCGACTGGTGGACCGCCACCGGCCTCGCCTTCGCCGCCGTCGGCGAGGGCCAGCGCGCGGACACCGCCTTCCGCCGCGCGGCCGAGCTCGACCCGTCCTCCGTGCCGGCCTGGCTCGGGCGCGGCGTGTCCTCGGTCATGATCGGAGACGAGACCGGGGCGGTCGCCGCGCTGCGCAAGGCCCTCGAGATCTCGCCCAAGAACAAGGCCGCCGCCGACGGCCTCAAGTGGCTGTTGCGCCCCGCGGCCTCGGCGCCCGCCGGAGACAAGAGATGAAGAAGGACCTGATGAAGTCGTTCGTGCGCAGCATCCATTTCGTCGGCATCGGCGGCGTGGGGATGAGCGGCATCGCCGAGGTGCTCAACAACCTCGGCTACAAGATCTCCGGCTCGGACGCGAAGTCCACCGAGACCACGCGACGCCTGCAGGCGGCGGGCGTGCGCGTCTTCGAAGGCCACTCCGCGGCGAACGCGAAAGGCGCCCAGGTCGTCGTCGTCTCCTCGGCCGTCGCCGCGGACAACCCCGAGGTCGCGTACGCGCGCAAGAAAGGCATCCCGGTGGTCCTGCGCGCGCAGATGCTGGCCGAGCTCGGCCGGATGAAGAAGACGGTGACGGTGGCGGGCTCGCACGGCAAGACCACGACCACCTCCCTCGTCTCCATGGCGCTCAAGGAGGCCGGCGCGGGCCCGACGATGATCATCGGCGGCCAGCTCAAGAACATCGGCTCCAACGCGAAGCTCGGCGTCGGCGAATACCTCGTCGCCGAGGCCGACGAGTCCGACGGCTCGTTCCTGTTCCTGACGCCGCTCGTCGCCGTCGTCACGAACATCGACAACGACCACATGGACCACTACAAGACGATGGACGCGCTCAAGGACGCGTTCGTCGCCCACCTCCAGCGCCTCCCGTTCTATGGGGCCGCGGTGCTCTGTCACGACGACCCGGTGCTCGGCTCCATCCGCTCCCGGGTGACGCGGCCCGTCGTGACCTTCGGCTTCGGCGCCGGGGCGGACTGGCGCGCCAGGAACGTGCGCATGGGCAAGGACGGCTCGCAGTGCGACGTCCTTCATAAAGGCAAGAAGGCCCTGACGCTGCGGCTGCGCGTCGCGGGGCGCCACAACGTCTCGAACGCGCTCGCGGCGCTCGCGGCGGGGCACTTCCTGGGCTTCGACCTGGACCGCCTCGCCCGCGGGCTGGCGGATTTCAGCGGCGTCGGCCGCCGCATGGACCGGTTGGGCGCGGCGGGCGGGGTCGAGTTCGTGGACGACTACGGCCACCATCCCACCGAGGTCCGCGCCACGCTCGCCGCGGTCGCGGGCCTGTGGAAGGCGCAGCGCGTCGTCGTCGTCTTCCAGCCGCACCGCTTCACCCGCACCAAGCTCCTGTCGCGCGAGTTCGGCTCGGCCTTCAAGGGCGCCGACCTCGTGTACGTCACCGACATCTACGCGGCGGGGGAGAAGCCGATCCCCGGCGTGACCTCCAAGGTCATCGTGGACGCGATCCGCAGGACCGGGGTGAACGCCCAGCCTTTCCCGGGCGCCCTCGAGGCGGCGCGCGACCTGCGCCCCGGCGACGTCGTGCTGACCCTCGGGGCCGGCGACGTGTGGAAGATCGGCGAGGACCTCCTGCGCCGCCGCCGCGGCGGCAGCGCGGCGGGGGTCTGACATGGGCGCGAGGCTCAGCCAGCACTTCCTGCGCGACGAGGGCTTCCGGGACTCGGTCGCGGGCCTGGCCAACGCCGGGCCCGGCGACAAGATACTCGAGATCGGCCCCGGGCGCGGCGCGCTCACCGGCCGCCTGCTCGCCACCGGGGCGAAGGTGACCGCCATCGAGCTCGACGAGATCATCGCCGGGAAGCTCGCGGGCATGGTCGGCCCGGAGGCCGCGAAGAACCTCACGACCATCAACGAGGACTTTCTGCGCTTCGACCTGCGCGAGCTCGGGCCGGGCCCGTTCATCGTCGTCGGCAACCTGCCCTACGCGGTCGGCACGCCCATCCTCCAGCGGCTCCTGGACTGGGACGGCTGGACGCGCGCGGTCCTGATGTTCCAGCTCGAGGTCGGCGAGCGCATCGTCGCCCGGCTCGGCGGCGCCGACTACGGCCTGCTGTCCCTGTCGGTGATGGCCCGCGCCGACGCGGAGCTGGCCTTCGAGGTGCCGCGCACGGCCTTCATGCCGATCCCGAACGTGGAGTCCGCGGTCGTCGTGCTGACCCGCCACGCCGCCCCGCGCCTGCCCGCCGCCGAGGAGAAGGCGTTCTGGCGCCTGGCCAAGATCGCGTTCTCGCAAAGGCGCAAGATGGCGGCGGGCGTCCTCTCCAAGGCGATCGGCAAGCCGCGCGCGGAGGTGGACGCGGCGTTCAAGGCCGCCGGCCTCGGCGTCGCGGCCCGGCCCGAGGAGATCCCCTTCGACGCCTGGCGCGCGCTGGCGCGCGCCCTATGTCCCTGAGACGCTGGGCCTGGTGCGGCCTGGCTGCCGCGCTGCTCCTGGCCGCCGGCCTGCGCGCCGGGCTGACCCTCCACCGCTACTACGACACCGACGAGCTCGAGCATCTCCACGCGGGGCTGCTCGTCGCCCGCGGCAACCTCCCGTTCCGTGACTTCTTCGAGCATCACGGCCCTCTGTTCTGGGCGGCGCTCGCGCCCGTCGTCGACCCGCCTCACGATCCGGCGGCGAAGGCGCTCGCCGGCCGCCTGCTGATGTCCCTGTTCTGGCTGTGCGCGCTCGTCCTCGTCGCTCGCCCGCGGCGGGGCGCTTCGCCGTTCGAGGGCGCGCTCGCCGCGGCCTGGCTCGCGGCCTTCGCCGCCTTCGCCCAGAAGTCGCTCGAGATCCGTCCCGACGTTCCGGGCATGCTCCTCGTCCTCGCCGCCGCGTGGGCGCTCGCCCGCCCCGGCCGCGAGGCCGGCCCTCTCGCCGGCGCCTTGCTCGGCCTCGCCCTGTGGTGCACGCCGAAGGCCGCCTTCCCCGCCGCGGGGCTCCTCCTCGGCGCGGCCTGGCGCCTCCCGGCCAAGGACCGCGCGCGCGTCCTCGGCGGCGCGGCGCTCGGCGGCGTCCTCGTCGCCGCCGCGGGCCTGGCGTACTTCGCGGCGCGCGGAGGCCTCGGGAAGCTGTGGTCGTACTACTTCCTGTACAACATGGGCTTCCCCGGGGCGAACGTCTCCTGGAGCGCGACGCTCAAGCCCTCCTTGCTCTCCGATCCCCTCATGTGGGCCGCCGGCCTGTGGGGCCTTCGCCGCTGGCGCGAGCGGCCCGACGAGGCCGGGGCGCTGGCGTTCGCGCTGGGGGGGCTCGCGGTGACGCCGTCGGCATATCCTCAACATCTTCTGTTCGTGGCCCCGTTCCTGGCGGGGTTCGCGTCGCGCGAGGCGCTCCATTGGGCGGGGTCGCGAACGAGGCGGGGCTATATCCTGGCCGGCGCCCTCGGGATCTCGATCTCGATCCCCGCCGCGGGCGCCGTCGGGCTGATCCGGTACGGCAATCAGGAGCAGACGCAGAGGTGGAAGTGCGTGTCGGACATGCTTCCGAACGGCGCGGCCGTATGGGACTCATGGACTGGCGATTCGTTCCACCGGCCTCATGCCGCGTTCATATGGTTCATACCGGATGACAGCCAGGCGTACTACGAGCCGGCGTTTTTGGATAAGCACATGACCGAGGCGCTTTCCGTGCCGAGAACAAGGGGTGCCATCCGTTGTGTTTCGTGCCTCGAACGATTGCCGCGGGCCGTCACCGAAGCGTTCGATCGGTATTTCGAGCCGTCGGGATGCGGCCGTTTGTGGCTCAGGAAACGGGGCGTATGAAGGTGCGTTATAACGAGTACTCCATCGCCGTTGCAATATCCGTTGTCGTTTTCTGTTTCTTCTACGCCGCGTCGCCTCCCGCCGCCTTCCTCCAGTGGGACGACGCGGCGAATTTGTTGTCCAACGACAAGTGGCGGGGATTGTCGCTCCCTCATTTGAAGTGGATGTGGAGCACTCGCCACTATGGTCCGTGGCAACCGTTGTCGTGGTTAAGCTGGGCGGTCGACTTCAAGCTCTGGGGCCTCGATCCAGACGCGTTCCGGCGAACAAACATCGCGCTTCACAGTTTGACCGCCGGCTGTTTCTATTTAGCGTGCCGTCGATTGCTCCCGCGCGAGACCTCCACGCCGTTGCCGTTCGGCGCCGCAGGCGCCGCGCTGTTCTTCGCCCTCCACCCGCTGCGCGTCGAATCGGTCGTTTGGATCACGGAGCGTCGCGATGTGTTGTCAGGTCTTTTCGCCGTTCTGTCCGTTTATCTCTGGCTTTTGGATCGGCGTCGCCTTTCCGCGGTCGCCTTCGCCGGCGCGGCGCTGTCGAAGGGAACCTCGATAGCCGTTCTGCCGTTCATATTCTTCATCGACGTCTTCGTCAGGCGCCAGGGCGCGCGGAAGACCGTCGCGAGTTTGCTCCCGCACGCCGTCATCGGCCTTTTCGCGGCGGGCAAAAACCTGGGGGGATTCCAGACCGGCGATCTTCGAGGCCTGGACCTCGGCGCCGTGGATCGAATACTCGTCTCGTTGTCGGGAAGTTGGTTCTATCTGAGCAAGACGGTCCTACCGTACGGGCTTTCTCCGTACTATGAACTGCCTTTGAACGGCAACGCCATACGACTGGGATCGTACCCGGGAGCATTACTGGCCCTGCTCGTGACCGGGTTATGCTTCCACAGGAAGATCCGCGCGTGGGCGGTGCCGGTCTGGTTCGCCTACCTCCTTGCCTTGGCCCCCGTGTCCGGCCTGCTTCAGAACGGACGGCAGGCGGCGGCCGATCGCTATTCGTATCTCGCGTGCATGCCCTTCGAAGTGGCGTTCGGGCTCGCGCTGGGGGCCCTCGAGGTTCGCCGGCCGCGAACGGCGGCCGGCGTTCTGTTGGCCATCGTCATCGGGCTTTCGGCGGCGACGGCACGACAGGCGCAGATCTGGCGGAACGACATAGAATTGTGGACTCGCGCGGTAAGCATTATGCCGACCGCATACCTTCCGAACTCGAACCTCTCCGTGGCTTTACTTGTTTCTGATCGCGGCTCCGCCGCGATCCCTTACCTTGAGGCCGCCATACGATTGGAACCCCGCGACGCCGAGGCGCGGGTCAACCTTGCCGCGATCCTCGCGGCGAACGGCGACGACGCGGGCGCCATCCGATATTTCGCCGAAGCGGTCGCCCTTCGCGCGAACGACCCCTCCTTCGCCTCCGCCCGTTATAACCTCGGGATATTGCTCATGCGCCATGGCCAAAAACACGACGGCCTCGCGCATGTGCGCGAGGCCGTGCGGTTGAATCCGTCTTTGAAGCGTTAGGGCCGGACCTTCGCCAGGAGACGGTCCGCCTCGGTCTGAAGCGACTGGGCGTTGGTGTCCACGTCGCGCGAGTTCCGGTCGAGGTCCATGCCTTCGAACGTGAACCCCGCCCGCATGAAGTCGAAGTAGGCGAAGCGCGCGTCCATGCTGAACCAGTTCGTCTCGCTCTTCAGGCGGCGCGCGGCGTCGACCAGGCGCGAGGCGGGGGCGACCAGGGCCTCGTCCTTCTCGGCCGAGGCGGCCAGGAAGCGGAGGTCGTTGAGGCGCCATTGCGCGTCGCGGCTCGTCTGGGCCAGGTCGCGGACCAGGCGCTGGATGTCCCAGCGCAGGGACGGGTCGGAGGGCTGGCCGGGCTGGCCGGGGCGGCCGGGCTGCGTGGAGCCGGCGCGGCGCAGGCGCTGCTGCAGCCAGCGCAGGTCGTTGCGCATCTGCGCGATGTCGCGCTCGTAGCGCTGGAGGTCCCAGGCCAGGCTGTCGATCTGCGGGCCGGAGGCGGCGACCTTCGCCTGCACCTGCGAGGCGCGCAGCGCGGCGATAGAGGATTGAAGTTGCGAAGCAGCGAACTCGAACGAAGGCATCGAGGGAGTCGCTGATGCGGTCACGGCGGAGAGCATAAGGACGGCGGACAGGATTCGGACCATTAGACCTACCTCCTAGCCGGGTCCTCGGACCCAGTGAGGCGATTCTACCGCGCGGCGGAGGTCGAAGTCAAGACGGCGGGCAAGGTGAAGTTGAACGCCGAGCCGACGCCGGGCAGGCTCTCCACCCAGATGCGGCCGCCGTGCGCCGCGACGAGGCCCTTGCAGATGGACAGGCCGAGCCCGAGGCCCTTGCGCTTCTGGGCGTTGTCGGTCGTCTGGTAGAAGCGGTCGAAGAGCATCGGAAGCTCGTCGGCGGGGATGCCGGGGCCGGTGTCGATGACGCTGAAGCGCACGAACTGGCCGTCGCGCTGGGCGGTGCAGTCGATCTTGCCGCCCTCGGGGGTGAACTTGAGGGCGTTGCTCAGGAGGTTGCCCAGCACCTGCAGCACGCGGCGCGGGTCGGCGCTCACGAGCAAGGAGTCTCCGACGGGGCTGCGCCAGTGCAGGCGGATGCCGCGGCGGGCGGCCTCGAGCTCCACGGACTCGACGGCCTCCTGGAGCAAGGTCGCGCCGTCGATGGGGTGCGGCTCCACGGTGAAGCCGTCGGACTCGAGGCGCACGGCCTCCTGAAGATGGTCCACGAGCCCGATCAGGCGGTCGGCGTTGGAGAGCACGGCCTTGAGGGCCTTCTGCACCTCCTCGGGGCTGACCTTTTCCTTAGTCAGGTAGGACGCGTAGCCGTGGATGACCGAAAGCGGGTTCTTCAGCTCGTGCGCCACGTCCTGCATGAGGCGCGTCTTGGCGTCGAGGCGGTCCTTGAGCTCGGCGAGTCGTTCGTGGGCGCTCATAAGGTGAGTAATTGATTGTAGCACGGTTTCCGGCCTTTTTAGTACGATGATTGGCGGTACGCCGCGCCTATTTTCGCAGGAGGAAGCACCATGATCGACACCTCGCAATTCCGCAACGGGCTCGTCTTCGAAGACGAGGGCCAGATCCTTCAGATCATCTCTTTCCAGCACCACCGCAAGTCCCAGTCCGCGGCCGTGTACCGCACGACCCTGCGCAACCTCGCCAACAACGCCGTTATGGAGCGCTCCTACGCCTCCGGCACGAAGTTCCGCGACGTCCCCGTCACCAAGCGCGAGAAGACCTACAGCTACGACGAGGGCGCCAGCGCCGTGTTCATGGACAACGAGACCTACGAGCAGATCCACTACCCGAAGGAGCTCCTCGGCGACCAGGTGAAGTTCCTGCGCGAGAACATGGAGGTCCTCGCCGTCTACGTCGACGACAAGCTCACCGGCATCGAGCTCCCCGCCAACGTGGTCCTCACCGTCGTCTCCACCGTCCCCGGCGTGAAGGGCGACTCCGTCTCCAACATGGTCAAGCCCTGCACCCTCGACACCGGCCTCGAGATCAACGTGCCCCTGTTCGTCAAGGAAGGCGACAAGATCCGCGTCGACACCCGCACCTCCTCCTACGTCGAGCGCGTCAAAGAATGATTCATTGGGGTCAGGCACGCAAATTCGTTGAATTTGCGAAGTCCGGCGCCGGAGATATCAACGAATTTGCGTGCCTGACCCCATGATAAAGGGAGTCATCTTCGACATCGACAACACCCTCACCGACTTCATGAAGATGAAGCGGTCGGCGGTGGACGCCGCCGTCGAGGGGATGATGGACGGCGGCCTGCCGGGCAAGAAGGAGGCGCTGGTCGAGGAGTTCTTCGAGCATTACTGGAAGGAAGGCATCGAGGACCAGAAGATCTTCGACAAGATCCTGAAGGCCAAGCTCGGGCACATCGACTACAAGATCCTCGCGAGCGGCATCCTGGCGTATCGCCGTTCGAAGAACGGCACGATGACCCTGTACCCGCGCGTCAACCAGACCTTGATGGAGCTCATGAAGATGGGCATCAAGCTGACGGTGCTCTCCGACGCGCCGAAGATGGAGGTGTGGCTGCGCATCGTCAGCCTCGGCCTCCATCATTACTTCGACGAGATCATCACCTCCGAGGATTTCGGCGTCAAGAAGCCCGACCCCAAGCCTTTCCGCAAGGCCCTGGAGGTCCTCGGCACCAAGCCCGAGGAGACCTTGATGGTCGGCGACTGGCCCGACCGGGACGTCAAGGGCGCGAAGGCCGCCGGCATCCGCGCCTGCTGGGCCAAGTACGGCGACACCTTCGGCACGAAGGAATCCGGCGCCGAGTTCGACATCGACGACATCTACGACGTCGTCGGGATCATCCGCAAGGAGAACGGCGTTGCGGCTTAGCCGAGCCGCCGCCGTAGTATGCTCGGCTCTTCTCATCCTTCCAGCCCCGGTCTCGGCGTTCCGCATCGAGCGCCTGGCCGCCCAGGCCGGCACCGCTCCGGCGGGCGCGACGGGGGGCGCCGGCGGGTATGACGTCATCGGCGAGCAGGTGCTCGTCAACTTCTCGACGGCTGCGACGACTGCTCAACGCGCGGCCGTGCTGTCCATGGCCGGCGGACAATCGATGGAGGCGGTGTCGACGCCCGGCTGGTTCCTGATCACGCTCTCTTCCGGCGCCAGCGTCGCTCCCGCCCTGGCCGCGCTTGCTGGAATGCCGGGCGTGACTCAGGTCGCCCCTAATCGCGCGATTCCGCTGGCCGCATACCCGAGCGACCCGCTCGTCGCCTCCCAATATGCGCTTTCGAATGTCGGCGCTTTCGCGGCTTGGGACTACGACACAGGATCGAAGGGGCCCGTTACTATCGCCATCATCGACAGCGGAATCGACGGCACGCATCCGGATTTGAGCGGCAAACTCGTCAATTCCGGGGCGATCCAGAGCCAGTATTTCCCTGTCGCCGGCGGTCAGGTCGCGAATCATCCGCCGACGACCTCCTGCAATCACGGCACTCAAGTCGCGAGCGTCGCCGCCGCGTCGACGAATAATGGCGTAGGCGTCGCCGGCGCTTCGTGGGGTGCCCGCCTGATCTCGCTGAAGATATTCGATCCGGGTTGCGCGACCTCGTCCGATCTTTCTCTCTCCAATGCCATCAACTATGCCGCTAACACGCTGCAAAACCACGCGGCTATCGGCAAGCTCGTCGTCAATCTCAGCGTCGGCGGCCCGGGGGGCTGCAATGCAACGGGTCCCCTGACGAACGCCGCGCTCGCCAACCTCGTGACGACGCGGCTGGTTCCCGCCGCGATCTCCTCGGGCAATAACGGCGTTCAGCAGTGTACGGACGGCGGCAACCAAGGGGTGATGGCCCCGGCCAACTGCGCCGGGGTTTCGGCGGCCGCGGGTATCATCCCGGTAGGCGCGACGGATTCGATGAACAACGTCGCCGCATTCTCTTGCCGGGGCGCTGAGCTCGCCGCGCACGGTGTCTCCGCTCCGGGCGTAGGCGTCCTCGTGGACTCCGATGGCGGCGGCACGACGACGAATTCCGGCACTTCGTTCGCCTCGCCGCTCGTCGCAGGACTCATGGCGCTGATGCTGTCGACGAATCAGGCGCTGACGCCCGCCCAGATCGAAGCGTATCTGCGCGCGGGCGCGTACAGCGTCGGCGGACAGTCCTTCGGACCTCAGGGAGCCGCCTCTGGCGCCGGCCTCGTGAACATGTTCAACACTATGCGGCTTGCCACGAACGGCACCCTCGCCGGTTTTGACGGACAATCGAAGCCGATCGCCTTCCCGAACCCGTTCAAGCCCGGCGAGAGCGGCGCGGTCTCGTTTGCGATCCCGCCCAGCCTGCAGGGTACGGGCGTGGGCATCAAGATCTACACCCTCGACGGGGTCTTCGTGCGCGAGGTCAACGGCCTGTCCTGGAACGGGAAGAACACCGAGGGGAGCGCGGTCGCCAGCGGCACCTACATCTTCGTCGTGACGACCTCGGCCGGCACCGGCCGGGGCCGCCTGTCCGTTCTCCGGTGAGCATGAATTTGATAGCCTTCAACGCGACGCGCAACGCGCCCGTCGCGACGAAAGTCGAGAAGGCGGACACGCCGGCGTCGCGCAGCAAGGGGCTTCTGGGCCGGGAGTCGCTCCCGGCGGACGAGGGGCTCTGGATCGTGCCGTGCCCGATGATTCACACCTTCTTCATGAAGTTCCCGATCGACGTCCTCTTCCTCGACGCGGACCTCACGGTCCGCCGCGTGATGGAGGACCTGCGCCCGTGGCGGCTGTCGCCGTGGGTGCTGTCGGCGCGCAGCGTGCTCGAGCTCAAGGGCGGCGTGCTCAAGGGCTCGGTGCGCGTCGGGGACCGGATCGAGATGAGGTTATCATGACAAACGTTTCGCCGAAGGCGAACACGTCCGAGTTTCCCACTCCGTCGGGCATCGAGATGAAGCGCTATTACGGCGCCGACACGGTCAAGCCGGGCGAGCTCGGCCGCGCCGGCGAATATCCTTTCACGCGCGGCATCCAGAAGACGATGTACCGCGGCCGGCTCTGGACCATGCGCCAGTACGCCGGCTTCGGCACCGCCAAGCAGACCAACGAGCGCTTCCGCTGGCTCCTCGAGCAGGGCCAGACCGGCCTGTCCACCGCCTTCGACCTGCCGACGCAGATCGGCCTCGACGCCGACGACCCGAAGGCCAAGGGCGAGGTCGGCCGCGTCGGCGTGCATGTGGGCACCATCGACGACATGGAGCAGCTCTTCGACAAGATCCCGCTCGACCAGGTCTCGACCTCCCTGACCATCAACGCGACCGCTTCGGTCCTGCTCGCCTTCTACGTCGCCGCGGCCAGGAAGCGCGGCATCTCGCTCAAGGACCTCAAGGGCACGCTCCAGAACGACATCTTGAAGGAGTTCATCGCCCGCGGGACCTACGTGTTCCCCGTGACGCCGAGCCTGCGGCTCTGCGCCGACACGATGGAATGGTCCTTCAAGAACACGCCGCAGTTCCATCCCATCTCGATCTCGGGGTATCACATCCGCGAAGCGGGCTCCGACGCGGTTCAGGAACTCGCTTTTACGTTTGCAAATGCGGTCGTTTATATAGAAAGCCTGCGATCTCGGGGCGTCCTCATCGACGTCGCAGGGCCCAAGCTCGCCTTCTTCTTCGGCTGCCACAACCATTTCCTGGAGGAGATCTCCAAGTTCCGGGCCGCCCGCCGCGTCTGGGCGCGCCTGATGAAGGAAGGCTTCGGCGCCGCCGACCCGAAAACCCAGTCGCTGCGCTTCCACGTGCAGACCTGCGGCTCCACGCTGACGAGCCAGCAGCCGCTCAACAACGCGATGCGCGTGGCCTGGCAGGCGATGGCCGCGGTCCTGGGCGGGGCGCAGAGCCTCCACACCAACTCCTACGACGAGGCGCTTTCGCTGCCGTCGGAGGAGAGCGCGTCGCTCGCCCTGCGCACCCAGCAGATCCTGGCCCACGAGACGGGCGTGACCGACACCGTCGACCCCGTGGCCGGCTCCTGGGCGATCGAGTCGCTGACCGACGAGATCGACGCGCGCGTGAGCGCGAAGCTCGTCGAGATCGCGGGCCAGGGCGGCATGCTCAAGCTCATCGAGAGCGAGGTCCCCCAGCGCGAGATCCAGGAAGCGTCCTACAGATGGCAGCGCGACATCGAGGAAGGGCGCCGCAAGATCGTGGGCGTCAATACATTGCAGATCAGCGAAAAGGACTCGACCTCGGCCAAGCGGCTCAAGGTCTCGCCCAAGCTCGAGCAGGACCAGGTCAAGCGCCTCCATGCGTTCCGCAAGTCCCGCGACTCGAAGGCCGCGCTCGCTTCGCTCGCGCGTTTGGAGAAGGCCGCGAAGTCGCCGGTCGAGAATCTCTTTCCGCACATCCTTCACGCCGTCGAGTCCCGCGCCACCATCGGCGAGATCTTCGGGACCCTTCGGTCCGTCTTCGGAGAATATCATGGCGGTTAAAGGCCTTCAGCGGCGCAAGACGGTGTCCGAGGTCCTCGCGGAGCGCAAGCTCCTCGACGCCGACCAGCTCAAGAAGGCCGCCGACGAGGCGGCCCGGTCCGGCAAGAGCTTCCAGCAGGCGGCCATCGACGCCGGCCTGATCGGCAAGGCCCAGCTCCTCAAGGCGCTGTCCGAGGATTGGCAGGTCAAGGCCGTCGACCTCCTCCAGATGGACGTCGACGCCGAGGTCGCCAAGATCATCCCCGAGGCCGTCGCCCGCCGCCACGTGGCCATCCCTTTCGCCAAGGAAGAGAGCGTGCTGTTCGTCGCCATGGCCGACCCCCGCGACTTCTTCGCCTCCGAGGACATCCAGCTGCGCACGGGCCTCGAGATCCAGCCCTATCTCGCGCTGCCGACGGACATCATGGCCGCGCTCGACGCCTCCTACGGGCGCGGCGAGGGCGAGGCGCTCAACCGCCTGATAACCGACGTCGCCAAGACCGAGTCGGAGAAGGTCCCCGACGGCGAGGGCATCGAGGTCCAGAAGGAGGCGCCGAAGTCCGACATCAGCGAGGTCGACGCGTCCGCGCCCGAGGTCGAGAAGTTCGTCAACGCGATCATCCTCACCTGCATGTCGATGAAGGCCTCGGACATCCACATCGAGCCCTTCGAGGACCCGACCGGCAAGACCTCCAAGATCATGCTGCGCTACCGCGTCGACGGCATGCTCCTGCCCGGGACGTTCTCCGTGCCGTGGAGCTACCGCAACGCGATCGCGGCGAAGATCAAGATCATGACGAACTCGATGAACATCACCGAGCGCCGCATCCCGCAGTCGGGCCGCATCCAGATCCTGGCCCAGGGCAAGCCGATCGAGTTCCGCGTCGAGATGGTGCCGACCGTGTACGGCGAGTCGTGCGTCATGCGCATCCTCGACCGCGCCAGCGTCCAGGTCGACATCCTGAAGATGGGGTTTCTGCAGGACACGCTGGACAAGCTCCTGGGTCTTTTAAAGGGTATCGGCGGCAAGAAGAACTTCGGCCTCATCGTCGTCTGCGGACCCACCGGCTCCGGTAAGTCGACGACCCTGTACGCCTGCCTCAACCACATCAACCGCCCCGACATCAAGATCCTGACCGCGGAAAACCCGGTCGAGTACAACCTCGACGGCATCATCCAGGTGCCCGTCAACCCCGACGTCAAGCTCGGCGGCGACAAGAAGTTCGACTTCGCCGCGGCGCTGCGCTCCTTCCTGCGCCTCGACCCCGACGTCATCATGGTCGGCGAGATCCGCGACGAGGAGACCGCCCACATCGCGATGGAAGCCGCGATGACCGGCCACTTGGTCTTCTCGACCATCCACACCAACGACGCCGCCTCGACGATCTCGCGCCTGACCGACATGGGCCTGCCGGCCTTCATGGTGGCCACGACGATCAAGGCCGTCCTCGCCCAGCGCCTCTCGCGCCGGCTGTGCGCCTGCAAGGTCCCCCACGACCCGACCCCCGACGAGATCAAGATCTTCGAGGAGAACAAGGTCGAGCTCCCGAAGGGGATCAAGCTCATGGGCCCGCCGAAAGGCGGCTGCGAGAACTGCAAGACCCTCGGCTACAAGGGCCGCGTCGGCATGCACGAGATCCTCATCATGAGCGACTCGCTGCGCACCTACTGCCTCAAGGACGTCGCCGCCGACAACGTCCGCAGGGAAGCGATGAAGGAAGGCATGCGCCTGATCGTCCAGGACGGCCTCGAGAAGGTGAAGCTGGGGCTGACGACCTGCCGCGAAGTCATCGGAGGCACCGAGTAAGCCATGGCACAGACAAACGCGAACGCGTCCGGCCCCGAAATGAACGTCGACCTGGCGCTCGAGCTGTTCTCGATCGCGGGCTCGCTCAACTCGACGACCGACCTCGACTTCCTCCTCCAGAAGATCGGCGCGGCGGCCGAGCAGCTCCTGGATTCGGAGGCGAGCGCCATCATGCTCGTCACCGACGACAAGAAGCACCTGTTCTTCCGCGTCGCCTCCGGCGCGCACGCCAAGGCTCTGAAAACGATGACTTTGCCGATCGGCCAGGGCATCGCGGGCTGGGTCGCGCAGGAGCGCCAGCCCCAGGTCGTCAACGACACCCGCAGCGACCCGCGCTTCGCCGGCAAGTTCGACAAGGCGAGCGGCTTCGTCACCCGCTCGCTGCTGTGCGTGCCGATGCTGTTCCGCGGCGAGCTCGTCGGCGTCGTCGAGGTGCTCAACAAGCGCGAGGGCGGCTACGGCGAGGGCCACATCGGCCTGCTGTCGAGCCTCGCGAACCTCGCGTCGGTGGCGATCGTCAACGCGAAGATCATGTCCGAGCAGAAGAACTTCTTCTCGCACGTGCTGGAGCTGCTGACCGCCTCGATCGAGACTTCCCGGCCCGGACTCGAGGACTACCCGGTGCGCGCGGCGAAGCTCGCCTGCTCGATCGGGCGCGCCCTCGAGGTGGACGAGTACGAGTACCGCATGCTCTACTACGCCGGCGTCCTGCACAAGATCGGCTTCGTCGCGTTCAAGAGCCCGCGCCTGCTCGCCGACCTCGGCGTGACCAGCGCCTCCGACGAGATGCTGCCCGCGTTCTCGGCGCGCATGCTCGAGGGCATCAAGATGCTCGACGGCGCGATCCCCATGATCAGGCACCATAAGGAGAACTTCGACGGCACCGGCTACCCGGGCAAGCTGAAGTCGGACGCCATCCCTCTGGGTGGCCGCATCCTCGGCCTGGTCGTGAAGATGGAGGAGCTCCGCGCCGCGGGCCTGCGGGACGCCGCTCTCGGCGCGCAGGCCTTGAAGGAGGCGCGCGCCGGCGCGGGGACCCGCTTCGACCCGAAGGTCGTCGACGCTTTCGCCGCCGTGCTCGAGTCGCAGGGAGGAACCTGGTAATGGACAAACCGCTCCGAGTCTTGATCGCCAAGCCCGGCCTCGACGGCCACGACCGCGGCGCCAAGGTCATCGTGCGCGCCCTGCGCGACGCCGGCTTCGAGGTCATCTACACCGGCATCCGCCAGACGCCGGAGATGATCGCGGCCGCCGCGATGCAGGAGGACGTGGACGCCGTCGGGCTGTCGCTGTTATCAGGGGCTCACTTGACCCTGTTCCCGGCCATCTGCAAGGAGCTCAAGAAGAAGGGGCTCAAGGACGTGCTCGTGTTCGGCGGGGGCATCATCCCCGACGAGGACATCCCCGTCCTCAAGAAGGCGGGCGTCGACGGGGTCTTCGGACCCGGGACGCCCCTGCAGACCATCGTCGACTATCTGAAGGGGAAGCTGGCCGTTGCCCGGTAAGAACGACCCGACGGACCTCGTCAAGCGCGTGCGCCGCGGCGAGCACGCCGCGGCCTCCCGCGCCTTGACCGTCGTCGTCAACGACGCCCCCGGCTCCGAGGCCCTGGCCAAGGAATTCTTCAAATCCTCCGGCTCCGCGCAGAAGGTCGGCGTCTCGGGGCCTCCCGGAGCGGGGAAATCGTCGCTCACCGGCCGCCTCATCGCCCATTACCGCGCCCAGAAGCTGAAGGTCGGCGTCCTCATGGTCGACCCCTCGTCCTCCATCTCCGGCGGCGCCTTCCTCGGCGACCGCCTGCGCGTCATGGAGCACGCGACCGACCCGGGCGTGTTCATCCGCTCGCTGGCCTCGCGCGGGATGATCGGCGGGCTGACCTACGCGATCTTCGGCGCGATCCACGTCCTCGAGACGCTGGGCTGCGACAAGATCCTCATCGAGACCGTCGGCACCGGCCAGGACGAGGTCGAGATCGCCTCGGTCGCCGACACCGTCCTCTACGTCACCACGCCCGCGATGGGCGACGAGATCCAGGCGATGAAGGCCGGCGCCATGGAGATCGGCGACATCTTCGTCGTGAACAAAGCCGACCTCGCCGGGAAAGACAAGGCCGTGGCTGATCTGAAAGCGGCCCTCGGACTCGGACACTCCGCCGGTCAGGCGATGAAGGCTTGGGAGCCGCCGGTCCTCGCGACCTCGGCCAAGACGGGGGAGGGCGTCCCCGAGCTCGCCTCCGTCCTCGACGGGCACTGGACGCACCTGCGCAAGTCCGGCGAGGGCCGCGCGCGCCTCAAGGGCCAGCACGCCACCGAGCTCCAGTTCTGGATCCAGCGCCGCGTCATCAAGAGCGCGCTCGACCGCGTCACCGACAAGATCCTGGAGGACATGGTCAGCCGCAAGACCGACCCCGGCAGCGTCGGACGCCGCCTCCTGGAGGCGCGTTGAAGCTCCATCACGTCGGCGTAGCCGTGAGGGACCTCGACGAGGGGATAAAGCACTACGAATCCCTCGGCCTGAAGCTCGCCCACCGCGAGAAGGTCCCGTCCCAGCAGGTCGAGGTCGCCTTCATGGGCGCCGGGCCTTGGATCGAGCTGCTCCAGGGAGCCGGCCCCCAGTCTGGAGTGTCTAGATTCATAGACAAACGCGGCCCCGGCCAGCACCACCTCGCTTTCGCCGTGCCGAGCATCGCCGCCGAGCTCAAGAAGCAGCGGGCCGCCGGCGCGACCCTCATCGACCAGGCCCCGCGTCCGGGCGCTTGGGGCCACATGGTCGCCTTTCTTCATCCCAAGGATCAGGGCGGCGTTCTCATCGAGCTAGTGGAGGAATCCCAATGAAAACTGTTGTCAACGACAGTTTTTCAGGCGGAACTTGTGAATACCGTGGATAACCCCAACAAAGACAAGAAGGAACGCCCTCTCGTTTCGCCGAAGACGCAGCTCCTGTTCGACAAGAAGGCCAAGGTCGAGGCCGGCGGCGGACCCGAGCGCCACGCGGCGCAGAAGGCCCAGGGCAAGCTCGGCGCGCGCGAGCGCATCGAGATGCTGGTCGACGACGACAGCTTCGAGGAGATCGACGCCCTCGTCGAGACGCGCGCCACGGACTTCGGCCTCGACAAGAAGTACATGGCCGCCGACGGGGTGATCACCGGCTTCGCCCGCATCAACGGAAGGCCAGTTTGCCTTTATAGTCAGGACTTCACCGTCGTCGGCGGCTCGCTCGGCCTCGCCCACGCGATGAAGATCTGCAAGGCGATGGACATGGCGATCACGGCGGGCGTGCCCGTCATCGGCCTGTGCGACTCCGGCGGCGCGCGCATCCAGGAAGGCGTCGAGAGCCTCGGCGGCTACGCGGAGATTTTCTACAGAAACGTGGACGCCTCGGGATATGTTCCGCAGATATCCGCGATCCTCGGGCCCTGCGCCGGCGGCGCCGTGTACTCGCCCGCGCTGACCGACTTCATCTTCATGGTCGAGGGCACGAGCCACATGTTCATCACCGGCCCCGACGTGGTCAAGGCCGCCACCGGCGAGACCTGCGACTTCGAGACCCTCGGCGGCGCCGACACGCACTCGCGCCTCTCCGGCGTGTGCCACTTCACCGCGGGCTCCGAGCACGACTGCTTCCGCCAGATCCGCGAGCTGCTGGACTTCCTGCCGCAGAACTGCCGCGAGAAGCCCCGGGCGGTCATGCCCTCGGACGACCCCAAGCGCGAGAGCGACGTTCTCGAGCGCGTGGGCGAACTCGAGCCGAAGAAGGCCTACAAGATCCACGACGTCATCTGGGAGATCGCCGACGGCCATCAGTTCTTCGAGGTCCAGCGCGGCTTCGCCCGCAACCTCGTCGTCGGCTTCATCCGCCTCGACGGCGAGTCGGTGGGCGTCATCGCCAACAACCCCCAGGTCCTGTCCGGAGCCCTCGACATCGACGCCTCCGAGAAGGGCGCCCGCTTCATCAACTTCTGCGACTCGTTCAACATCCCGCTGCTGACCCTCGTCGACGTCCCCGGCTACTGGCCCGGTCTGGAGCAGGAACACGGCGGGATCATCCGACGCGGGGCGAAACTCCTCTATGCTTATTGCCGCGCGACGGTCCCGAAAGTCACCGTCGTGTTGAGAAAAGCCTACGGCGGCGCCTACGACGTGATGAGCTCCAAGCACATCCGCGGCGACGTCAACTACGCCTGGCCCTGCGCCGAGATCGCCGTCATGGGCCCCCAGGGGGCCGTCAGCATCCTCTATAAGGCGGAGCTCAAGGCCGCCAAGGACCCCGAGAAGCGCCGGGCCGAATTGGTGCAGGAGTACGTCGAGAAGTTCGCCTCGCCCTTCCAGGCCGCCAAGCGCGGCTACGTCGACGAGGTCATCGAGGCGCGCAAGACCCGGCCGAAGGTCATCCGGGCGTTCAAGTTCTTGAAAGGGAAGAAGGTCGCACGCCTTCCCAAGAAGCACGGCAACATACCCCTATAGGAGGTCGTTAACATGGCCAGGACGAAAGTGACGGTGATCGGGGCCGGAAACGTCGGAGCGACGCTCGTGCAGCGCCTCGCCGAGATGGAAGTATGTAACGAGGTCGTCGTGGTTGATATCCCCGCGACCGAAGGCATGCCCGCCGGCAAGGCCCTCGACCTCCTGGAGTCGGGCCCGGTCGTCGGCTACGACACCAAGGTGACCGGCACGACGTCCTACGAGCCGACCGCGAACTCCGACGTCGTGGTCATCACCGCAGGCATCCCGCGCAAGCCGGGCATGAGCCGCGACGACCTTCTCAACACCAACGCCAAGATCGTCGCGTCGGTGACCGAGAGCGTGGTCAAGTTCTCCCCGAACTGCATCCTGATCATCGTCTCGAACCCGCTCGACGCGATGTGCCAGGTCGCGCTGAAGGTCTCCAAGTTCCCGAAGCACCGCGTCATCGGCATGGCGGGCGTGCTCGACAGCGCGCGCATGCGCTGGTTCATCGCCGAGGCGCTCGACGTCTCGATGGAGAGCGTGCACGCGATGGTGCTCGGCGGCCACGGCGACACGATGGTGCCGATGCCCCGGTTCTCGACGGTCAGCGGCATTTCCATCACGGAGCTGCTGCCCAAGGAGAAGATCGAGGCGATCAACCAGCGCACCCGCGACGGCGGCGCCGAGATCGTCAAGCTGCTGAAGACCGGCTCGGCGTATTACGCGCCGTCCGCGTCGGCGGCGGAGATGGTGGAGTCGATCCTCAAGGACAAGCGCAAGATCCTTCCCTGCGCCGCTCTCCTCGAAGGCGAGTACGGCGTCGAGGGCGTCTTCGTCGGCGTGCCCTGCAAGCTCGGCGCCCGCGGCATCGAGTCCATCATCCAGCTGAACCTGACCGTCGAGGAGCGCGCGGCGCTGCTCAAGTCGGCCGGCGCGGTGAAGGAACTGGTCGGAGCCTTGAAATAAATTGTTGTTAGCGGTCGACGTCGGGAACACCAACCTGACCGTCGGAGTCTTCGCCGGGGATCGGCTTATCCGCCAGTGGCGGATCGAAACCGATCCCCGGCGTTCCGTTGAGTGGTACGCAAGAGCCTTGAAATGCCCATTCCGTAAGGTGGATGGCCTGCCGAACCGAGCCGTCGTCGGGTCCGTCGTACCTGATATGGACGCCGTGCTTGCCGAGGCGATCTTTAAGGCCTTCGGCCTTAAATCTTCTTTCATATCGCCGTTATCCCGTCTAGGCCTGAAGCTGAAGGTGAGAACGCCGACGCAAGTCGGCGCAGACCGGATCCTCAACGCTTTGGCACTGCGGGACCTGTTTCAAGGCCCCAGCATCGCCATCGACTTCGGCACCGCCACCACCTTCGACTGCGTGGACGCGAAAGGGGCCTACATCGGCGGCGCCATCCTGCTCGGCCCCAACTCGGCGGCCCGCGCTTTGCACGAGTTCACCGCCAAATTGCCCCTCATCAAGGTGCGCAAGCCCCTCACCGTCATCGGCAAGGACACCGTCGCCTGCCTCGAGGCCGGCCTGTACTTCGGCTACCTCGGCATGATCCGCGAGGTCCTCGCGCGCACGAAGGCGGAGATGGGGGGGAGGGCGAGGGTCGCGGCGACGGGCGGCCTGGCGCCGCTGTTCCTGAAGGACCTGCCCGGCGTCCGGCACGAGCCGGACCTGACCCTGAACGGCCTGCGGATCGCGAGCGGGCTTATTTCAGGGGCGCGTGGGGCATGAGCGCGGCGACGCCGCCGACCATGCCGAGGACGACGCCCGCCATCGAGAGGAGCTGAACCCGGCGGCTTTCGGGATGTCCGCGCAGCGCGCGGACATGCTGCTCGACGATCAGGAAGAGGGGGAGGATCATCATCGCCATGCGGACGTTCTCGCCCGTCTTCTTGGTGACGAAGACCAAGGCGACGACGCCGAGGAAGTTGAGGATCAGCGCCAGCAGGAACAGCCCGGCGGAGGCGCCCGCCTCGCCCTTGGCGACGCGGTCCTTGAGCCCGGCCTCGGCCTTGAGCTGGACGGCGTGGGCGCCGAAGAAGATGGAGACGGAGACCACATAGAGGACCAAGAGCTGGACGCTGAGGGTCCAGAGGGTCGGCTGCTTCAGCTTCGAGACGAGATCGTTCACGGGCGCTCCAGGGGGCTCAGATTCGGCCTGGGCCTTTCGGCCCCGGCCGGAGGGGGGTCCAAAGCCGCTTGCTTCGGAGCCAGCATTGAGATATCATATTCCTAGGTTGCCGTCTACGGCATAGATGAGAATTCTATGACCATTATTTGACGATTTCATGACGTAGGAGGAACGATGTCCCGAGTCCGAAACGCCGTCATCATCATCATTCTCTGCATCATCGGCGCCTACACCTTCAAGAAGGGCCCCCAGCTCGGCCTCAACATGCCCGCTCCCGAGGACATCAAGGACGCGGTCGCCGGCGGCCCCGTCTCCCGGCGGCCCAACGGCCCGAAGCTCACGCTCGCCAGCGGCAAGGGCGAGGACCTGCGCGACGCCGTGGCCGGCTTCGCGGTCGGCACGCCCAACACCGGCAACACGCTCGGCGAGATCGACGGCCCGCCCCGCGGCAGCGGCAACGGCGGCTTCAGCCCCCTCGCCAACAACCCGAACAACAACCCGCCCTACAACCCGCCGCCGAGCCTGTCCCCGTCCGGCCCGCAGGACACGCCGACCAACAATTGCGAGGGTTACGGTCCGTCTGTCGTCCGTTCCGAATGCAACCAGGAATAATGTAACGCGCTCTCGTGGTGAGCCCAGTCCTCTCATAGGACTGGGCTCTCTGTTTGAGCTATGCTGTACGACAGCCGTCCCATAAGGATCAGATCTATGCGCTCCATGAACCGCACCGCCGCCGCCCTCCTCCTCCTCCTGTCCACCTCCGCCTCGGCTCTCGACCTCAACTGGCTGACCCAGTACAAGAAGCCCAACATCCACTGGGGCCAGCTGGCGCTCCATCCCCGCTATCAGCTCACCGAGGTGTACGATTCCAACATCTACCTCGTCCCCCGCGACCGGCCGGGCAGCGTCGTCGGCGGCGGCGTGCGCGGCTCCTGGATCACGAAGAACGAGCTCGGCCTCGAGGCCGCGCTCCCGTGGCGCAACCTCCATAACCTCACCGGCGGCTACGCGGTCGAGTCTCACAACTACACGACCGACGCCAAGGCCAACGACACCGTCAACCAGACCGCGCACCTGGACTACGCCTACGCCGGCGCCTACGGCCTGACCTTCCGGACCGGCGACAGCTACCTGAACACGACCGACCAGGCCTTCTCCCAGCTCGTGGACCGCAACCGCCGCTGGTCGAACACGGCCTACGTCGCCGTCGACTACGACCAGAAGAACGGGAAGATGGCCGGCGGCGTGGACGCC
>Ga0255338_1001089_pt1 | contig 58748 bp, 49 predicted proteins | sample MeOH1_35cm_T4_19_FD_203715 | JGI IMG/M metagenome (GOLD analysis project Ga0255338, IMG submission 203715) | Sandy soil microbial communities from University of British Columbia, Vancouver, Canada - MeOH1_35cm_T4_195 | ecosystem: Engineered > Artificial ecosystem > Sand microcosm > Unclassified ... | reverse complement strand
CTGCGGTGGGTGGGGGCGGGTTGCCGGCCGCTGTGTGAGGCGGTGGTCCCGGGGCGGGAGACCCCGCCCCGGGACCGGCGCTTTGGTTCGCGGTCGCGGACCCTCGGCGATTTCGCAACAGCCCGTCCATCGACCGAATGTGACATTCGGCCAGTCGCGCCGCCGGTAACGTCGTCCGTTTCGGGCGCGATGTCACGAATGTTCGATTCTGCTCGATCGCGAACTGTTCATCGGGCCAGCGGGGGTGGGCCGGCTACGGAAGGAACTGTATGTCGAAGAAGCGTGCATTCGGACTCGCGGCGGTTACCGCCGCGGTTCTCGGCGCCGGAGTGGCGACTGCCCCGGTAGCCGTCGCCGCTCCCGAAAATGCCACCACGCTCACGCGTGTCATCGGATCGGGCGAGTCCGGCTCGTTCGGTTACGGCGGAGCCTTGGTGAACGAGGCGGTCACGGTGCGCGTCGACCCCGACGAGCCCGGCATCAGCTGGTTCGGCGGCAGCATGTGGTGCTACTGCAAGATCTCCTGGACCAACATCACCACCGGGGCCAGCGGAACCAACGAACTCCCGTCCCGGCCGGTGCTCGGCGGAGGAATGACCGGTACGCCCCGCGCCGAGACCGGCTCCGGCCGAATCGTCGCCACCGTCACCGTCCCGAACGGCTTCACGTACCTGCCGGGAGTCGGGACCTGGGTCGTCCCCTGACCGTCCGGACCGAATGTCACATCGCTTCGATTGCATCGAACCCATGTGACATTCGGTCCGTCCGTCGGTCCGCCTCGGTCCGCCCGCGACGGGTAGTCCACAACCTCACCGTTCATCCACAGATTTCGCCCACCCTCCCGTTGCACCCCTCGAGCGCGGCATTTCCCGGTGATCATGGGCGGCATGAGACGCGGAACGTGGGGGGACGACGTCGAACAGCTCGTCGGGCTGAGTGTCAACGGCATCATCCGCACCTCGACACTGTTGGGATGCGGGATGAGCAGCAGCACCATCTCCGGTCGTTGCCGGAAGGGTGGTCCGTGGCAACGGATTCTGCCCGGTGTCGTTGCGCTGCACAGCGGCCCGCTCACGCAACTGCACAGACAGACGGCAGCGCAGATGTACGGAGGCGACGAGGCCGTCATCTCGGGCCACGCCGCGCTCGGCGTGCACGGATACGCCCCCTCGGCGACGAAGAGCGACATCCTGCTACTCATCCCGCAGAATCGGCATCGCAGGAACTTCTCGTTCGTCACCGTCGAACGTAGTTGGCGTGTACCCGAACCCGTACGCAAGGGCACACTGCGGATCGCACCCGTCGCGCGCAGCCTGCTCGATGCCGGACGGCGGACGTCACGAACGGACGACTGCCGCGCCTTGTTCGCCGCCGCACTCCAACGCGGCGATGTCACCGTGGACCACCTGGCACGCGAACTCGCAGACGGCAGCAGTCGGGGAACCGCAGTGCCCCGCAAGGTGATCCAGGAGCTGGTCGACGACGCGCATTCGGTCGCCGAGATCGAGGCCCAGAAGCTGTACTCCACCTCGGGTCTTCCCCCGATGGTGCACAACCGGGAGGTCGAGGACTCGAACGGAACTTGGATCGCCCGTCCGGACGGCTGGCTCGATGCCGTGGCACTGGCGTGGGAGATCGACTCGTTCGCACATCATCTCAGCGCAAGAGACCACGAGGCAACGATGCGGCGCCGGGCGGTCATGCAGCGGCACGGGATCATCGTCGTCACCCATCTGCCCAGACAGATCCGGCACGAACCGGCGATCGTGCTCGCCGATCTTGCGGCGGCCTACCGGCAGGGTCTCGAACGTCCACGACCCGACGTGCGGGTTCGGTAGCCCCGCGAGGCGAACCGAATGTCACATTGCGTCGATACGATCGACGCAATGTGACATTCGGCCCACCAGAAGGGCTAGAGCGGAAGCAAGTGATGCTTGCGCGGATTCTTGAACACCTTCTTGTCGCGCAGCAACGTCAGCGCCTTGCGGATCTCCAGACGCGTCTTGTGCGGCTCGATCACCGCATCGATGTAGCCGCGCTCGGCCGCGATGTACGGCGTCGCGATGTGCTCGTTGTAGAAGTTGATCAGCTGCTGACGGACCGCCGGAGCGTTCTCGCCGGCCGCCTCGATCTGGCGACGGCCGATGACCGCTACCGCACTCTCGGCGCCCATCACCGCGATCCGCGCCGTGGGCCACGCGAAGTTCACATCCGCGCCGAGCTGCTTGGAGCCCATCACCGCGTAGCCACCGCCGTAGGACTTGCGTACCACCACGGTCACCTTCGGCACCGACGCCTCGACGAACGAGAACAGGAACCGGCCGCCGCGCTTGATGACCCCGATCTTCTCCTGCTCCACACCCGGCAGGAAGCCGGGGGTGTCGACGACGAACACCAGCGGAATGTCGTACGCGTCGCACACCCGCACGAAATGCGCGGCCTTGTCCGAACTCGCCGCGTCGAGCGCCCCGGACAGGTACAGCGGCTGGTTCGCCACCACCCCGACGGGCCGGCCGTCGACGCGGGCGAAGCCGGTGATGATGTTCGGGGCGACCTGCGAGCGGATCTCGAAGAAGTCGCCGTCGTCGAAGATCTTGAGCAGGACGTCGTGCATGTCGTAGCCGGAGTTGTCGGCGTCGGGCATGAACGTGTCGAGCTCGAGATCGTCCGGCGTGATCTCCGGTTCGAGGCCCGGATTGATCACCGGGGGCTTCTCCTGCGCGTTCGACGGCATGTAGCTCAGGTACTTGCGGGCCCACTCGAACGCGGCCTTCTCGTCCGGCGCGACGTGGTGCACGTTGCCGTACTCGGCCTGCTTACGGGCGCTGCCGAGTTCGTCGAGGCTGACGTCCTCCCCGGTGACGGACTTGATGACGTCCGGGCCCGTGACGAACATGTACGCCTCTTCGGTGGCGACGACCACGTCGGTGTTGATGGGCGCGTACACGGCACCCCCGGCGCACTTGCCCAGGATGATCGACACCTGCGGGCACAACCCCGACAGCGGCTCGTGCCGCTTGCCCAGTTCCGCGTACCACGCCAGCGACGTCACCGCGTCCTGCACCCGGGCACCGCCGGAGTCGTTGATGCCGACCACCGGGCAGCCGATCTTCAGCGCGAAGTCGAGGATCGCGGCGACCTTGCGGCCGAACATCTCGCCGACGCTGCCACCGAACACGGTCTGATCGTGCGAGAACACCGCGACGGGCCGGCCGTCGACGGTGCCGTGACCGACGACGACGCCGTCACCGTAGAGCGCGTCGTCACGGCCGGGCGTCTTCATGAGCGCCCCGATCTCGACGAAGCTGCCCGGGTCGAGCAGCATGTCGATGCGCTGTCGCGCACTGGGGATGCCCTTGGCGGCGCGTTTGGCCACCGCGGCCTCCCCGGCCGGCTCCTTGGCGATCTCGAGATTCTTGCGCAGCTCGGCCAGCTTCTCGGCCGTCGTCGTGGTCACTACTCGATCAGCTCCTCGTGGCCTCGATGTCGGCCAGCTTGCGTGTCAGGTCGGCCCCCACCTTCCCGATGTACGGCTCGTCGACCACCTGGAGGTGATCGCCGCCGACACGGATGACCTCCAGATTACGGACCGACTCACCCCAGCCACCGTCGGGCTGCCTGGTCCCGAATGCGGGCTCGAGTTCGATGGCGTCGTCGTGGTAGCGGTCCGCCATGTACAGCACCACGTCGCCGTCGTACGGCTCGAGCTTCGCCGTCTGGATGGCCCGGTTGTCCAGCCACGACGTGCGCTGGTGCTCGATGATGCCGCCGGGGATCCTCGTGCCGCTCATCTTGAGCAGGTCCATGAGGATGCGCACCTGGCCCTCGTCGTCCGTCGCGGCGAGCTTGTCGTACGGCAGCGGAGCGTCGACCCCGTAGGTCTTCTTCGCGAACTGCGCGTACCGCTGCCAGCGGGCGGTGATCTCCTCGGGGGTGTCCTCGACCTTCTGCCCGGCCATCACCGTGTCGATGAGGCCGACGAGCCGCACGTCCTTGCCCTCCGCGCGCAGCAGCCGGGCGACCGCGTAGGCGAGCACACCGCCCAGCGACCAGCCGTACAGCACATACGGACCGTCGCCCTGGATCTCCTTGATCTGCGGGAGGTACTCCTGGGCACGCTGCTCGATCGGGCCCTCGGTGCGTTCGAAGCCGTACATCGGGGTGCCCTCGGGCAACCGGCGCAGGAGCGGCTCGTACACGACGGTGGATCCGCCGGCGGGGTGGAACACGAACACCGGCACGGCGTCCGAGCCCTCGGGCCGCGGGCGCAGCGTACGGACGAGCCCGTCGATGCGATCCGCCGATTCGAGGTGCCGGCGCACGCTCTCGGCGAGCTGCTCGATGGTCTCGGCGTCGAGCACGTCGTCCACGGTGATCTCGCCGTTCGCCCGCTCGGTCAGCCGGGCGGCGAGGCGTTCGGCCGTCTCGTCGTCGAGGATCGGCAGGGTGTTGAAGATGCCCTTCGCCGACTGCCCGGTGATCACGGCCCACGTCGCGAACGTGAGCCGCTCGGCGGCGTCGCGCGGCGGCACGTCGGTGCCGGATGCCTCCGCGACCGCCTGCCGGTCGGTGACGTCGGTGGCCTTGTCCGCTTCGGTGCTCGCAGCGGTCTCACCGCTCTTGCCTGCCTCTGCGGCCTCTGCGGCCTCGAGGATCGCCTCCGCCTCGTGCACCACCCCGGTGTCCTCCACCGGCGAGACCGCAGGCAGCTCGAGCGACGCGTCCTCCCGAGCGGCGGTGTCGCGGTCGGCGGCCTGCTGGGCGGCGAGCGCGGCGACCTCCTCGCGGTTCTCCACGGCGTACCGCAGGTACTTCGCGACGTCGCGCAGGCTGGCGTCCTTCACCGCGGCGAGCTGCAGCTGCGGGATGTCGAACTCGTACTCGACGCGGTTCTTGATCCGCACCGCCATGAGCGAGTCCAGCCCCAGCTCGATCAGCGGAATCTCGACGGGCAGATCCTCGGGCGCGTACCCCATCGATTCGGCGACGATCAGCGCCAGCCGATCCTCGAGGGTCTGCGACCCGTTCGGATTCCACTTGTCGCCGAAGCTCTCCACCACCTCGGACAGCGTCTCGACCGGCCCGGTGGAGCGCTCGGCCGGCGCGGGCGTCGGGGCCGGCAGCGCGTCACCGGAGGCGACGACCGCATCGAACAGCAACCGGAACTCGCCGTCCGCCGCGTCCCGGCCGTGCACGTGCAGCGACGCGCCGCCGAGGTGCCGGGTCAGCGTGGTGGTGAGGGTGCCGGTGGCGGGGACGTCACCGTACGGCACGGACGCGGTGAGGGTGACGTCGGCGAGCACCTGCGACGCGGCGGCGACGGCGAGTTCACCGAGGTCGGTGACCGCGTCGGCGCGCACCTCCCACACGTGCCGGCCGTCGGGCAGCGCGACGTGCGCGCCGGGCACGCGGGCACTGCCGCCGGTCCCGATGCGGGTCTCGAGCCAGAACGGCTTGCGCAGGAACACCGTCCGCGGCAGGTCGGCGTACGCGCCGGCCGGGAGCAGGCTGTGCAGGTCCACGGTGTGGCCGTGCACGTACAGCTGCGCGAGGGCGGTGAGCACGCCCAGCGGCTCGTCCTCCTTGCGCTTGAGGGTCTGGATCAGCTGGGTGTCGATGACCCCGGCCGCGTACGCCGTCGCGGCCACGGACATCAGCGCGACCGGATTGGGGGCCAGCTCGACGAAGGTGGTGTGCCCGTCGGTGACGGCCAGCTTGACCGCATTGGTGAAGTAGACGCTGTGCCGCAGACCCTTGGTCCAGTACTCGACCTGGTGGATGCCCTCGTGCCCGGCGCGGTAGTGGGTGTCCTGGTCGACCGACGAGTACACGTCGACCTTCAACCGGTGCGGCTCGATGCCGGCGAGTTCGGCGGCGAGCTCGCCGAGGAGCGGATCCACCTGCGAGGTGTGGCTGGCGCCCTTGGTCTGCAGCACGCGGGCGAGCTTCTCCTCCGACTCCGCCCGCGCGACGATCGCGTTGACCTCGTCCTGCGGGCCGCCGATGACGGTGTGCGTCGGCGCCGCGTAGACGCAGACCTCGAGGTGCGGGTAGTCGGTGAGGACCTGCTCGATCTCCGCGGCGCTGTACTCGACGAGCGCCATGAGCCGGATGTCGTCGCCCTCGAGCAGCGCCTCGGCCTCGCCCATCAGGCGCGAGCGCGCGCAGATGACGCGGACGGCGTCCTCGAGCGACAGCCCACCCGAGATGTATGCCGCGGCGGCCTCACCCATGGAGTGGCCGACGACGGCGGACGGCTCGGCGCCGTGGTGACGCAGCAGCTTCGCGAGGGCGACCTGGATGGTGAAGATGCCGACCTGCGAGGTCTCGACGTCGTAGTCCTGGGCGTCGTCGAGGAACTTCTCCTTCATGGAGTAGCCGGCCTCGTCCTCGATCAGCTCGTCGATCTCGTCGACGGCCGCCGCGAACAGCGCGTTCTCGAGGTACAGCTGCTTGGCCATCTTGCGGTGCTGCGATCCGAACCCGGACAGCACCCACACCGGCCCGTTGGCGGCGGGGGCGTCGGCGGAGAACACGCCCTGGGCGGGCTTTCCGGCGGCGACGGCGCGCAGCCCGGCGATGGCCTCGGCGCGGGTCGTCGCGATCACGACGGCGCGCGAGCGGCCGTGGTTGCGGCGGGAAAGGGTGCGGGCGACGTCGGCGAGCGGCGTGGTGCTGCCCGCCTCCGTCTCGAGCCAGTCGGCGAGGTCGGCGGCGGCCCGGCGACGGCGCGACGGCATCGCCGCGGACACCGCGAGCAGCACCGGGCGCTCGGCGTTCTCGTCCGAGCGAATGTGCCCCTCAGCTCCTTCAGCCGACGGAACGACACCTTCGCTCGGCTCTGCCACGGGCGCCTCGTCCGGCCCGGCCGGCGCCGCTTCGGGGCCGGTGTACTCGCGGACCACGACATGGGCGTTGGTGCCGCCGAAGCCGAACCCGGAGACGCCGGCGATCGCCTTGCCGGTGTAGCGCGGCCACTCGGCGCCCTCGGGGATGACCTTCAGGCGGGCCTGCTCGAACGGGATGTACGGGTTCGGCGCCGTGTAGTTCAGCGTCGCCGGCAGGTGGTTCTCCTGCATCGCGAGGACCACCTTGATCAGGCCCGCCGCGCCGGCGGCCGCCTCGAGGTGGCCGAAGTTGGTCTTCGCCGAACCGAGCAGCGCCGGCTTGTCGGCGTCGCGGCCGCGGCCAACGACCCGGCCGAGGGCGTCCGCCTCGATCGGATCGCCGAGCACGGTGCCGGTGCCGTGGGCCTCGATGTAGTCGACGCCGGACGGCAGGATGCGCGCGTCCCGATAGGCGCGGCGCAACACGTCGACCTGGGCCTCGGGGTTCGGTGCCGCCAGCCCGTTGGAGCGGCCGTCCTGGTTGACGGCGGAACCGGCGATGACGGCGAGCACGGTGTCGCCGTCCCGCTCGGCGTCCTCGAGCCGCTTCAGCACGACGAGGCCACCGCCCTCGGCGCGGACCATGCCGTCGGCGTCGGCCGAGAAGGCCTTGATGCGGCCGTCGGGGGCCTGCACGCCGAGCTGGTCGAAGCCGAGTGTCGCGGCCGGCGCGACGAGCATGTTCACGCCGCCCGCCAGCGCCACGTCGGCGTCGCCGTCGCGCAGGGCCCGCACCGCCTGGTGCACGGCCACGAGCGACGACGAGCATGCGGTGTCCAGGGCGACGGACGGGCCGCGGAAGTCGAAGAAGTACGAGACCCGGTTGGCGACGATGGACGTCGCCGTGCCGGTCAGCGCGTACGGATGCGCGGCGGACGGGTCGCTCACCGCGAGGAGCTGGTAGTCGTTGGCGGAGCTGCCGATGAACACACCGACCGGGCGGCCCTTGAGGTCGCTGGCCGGAATGTGGGCGTGCTCGAGCGCCTCCCAGGTGAGTTCCAGAGCGAGGCGCTGCTGCGGGTCGACCATCTCGACCTCGCGCGGCGACATCGCGAAGAACTCGGCGTCGAAGCCCTTGACGTCGTCGAGGTACCCGCCGCGGGTGTTGGCCGCGGCGATGGCGGACGAGATCTGCGGGTCGTCGGCGAACTCGGACCACCGTCCCTCGGGGAGGTCGGTGATCCCGTCGCGGCCCTGCGCGAGCAGCTCCCACATCTCGGCGGGGGTGCTCACGTGCCCGGGCAGCCGGGTGGCGAGACCGACGATCGCGATGTCGTGTGCCCGGCCGGCCGGACCGGCGGCGTAGAAGGCGCTGTCGTCACCCTCCGGGAGCTCGGGCTCGCCCTCGATGATGCGCGTGGCCAGCGACGCGATGGTGGGGTGCTGGTAGGCGATCGTCGCGGTGAGGGTGACGCCGAGCAGTTCCTCGATCTCGCCGCTGAGCGCGACGGCGTCGCGGGACGAGAGACCGAACTCCTCCATCGGACGATCGTCGGAGATCTGTGCCACCGGTTGCCCGGTGGCCTCGGCGATCCAGTTCCGCAGCCATTCGCGCAGCTGCGCGACGGTCATTTCAGTGTCAGCCATCAACCCACCACGCTACCCGGGAAAGAGAACAATGTTTAAACGCTATCGGGGAAGGCCTGCTGCGTGTAACCGCCGCGCAGGGTTCCCTCGATGTACGCGGCCTTGCACGCGCGACGCGCTATCTTGCCGCTCGACGTGCGCGGAATAGACCCGGCCGGAACGAGCAGGACGTCGCGTGCGGTCACGCCGTGCCGCGCCGAGATCGCCGCCCGCACGGTATCCGCGACCGGCTGCGGATCCGCCTTGCCCGCGCCCGGCGCACGCTCGGCGACGATGACCAGCTGCTCCGAGGCATCGTCGGCGTCGAACTGCAGGCCCGAGTGCGAGTTCTCGAACACCACCTGCGGCAGCTGGTTGGCCGGCACGGCGAAGGCGGCGACGAAGCCGGGACGCAGCGCGGAGCTGGCCTCCTGCGCCGAGAACTCCAGGTCCTGCGGGTAGTGGTTACGCCCGTCCACGATGACCAGGTCCTTGACGCGGCCGGTGATGTACAGCTCGCCGTCGACGTACACGCCGTAGTCGCCGGTGCGCAGCCAGTGCGCGTCGGCAGGCGTGCCCTCGGCGTGACTGCCGTCGGTCAGGCGGTCGGCGATCGTGTTGTGGAAGGTCTCCGCGGTCTCCTGAGTTCGTCCCCAGTACCCGATGCCGATGTTCTCGCCGTGCAGCCAGATCTCCCCGACGTGCCCGTCCGGCACCTCGGCGGCGGTCTCCGCGTCGACGATCGCGGCCCACTGGCTGCGCGCGACGTAACCGCAGGAGACCTGCGCGATGGCGTTCGGCGCCTCCTTGTCGACCTTGACGATGCGGCCGGCGCCCAGCTGGTCGCGGTCGACGTAGATGACCTTGGCCTCGTCGGTGTGCCGGGTGGACGAGACGAACAGCGTCGCCTCCGCCATGCCGTACGACGGCTTGATCGCGGTCTTCGGCAGGCCGTACGGCGCGAATGCCTCGTTGAACTTGCGCATCGAGGAGGTGGTCACCGGCTCGCTGCCGTTGATCAGGCCGATCACGTTGCTCAGGTCGAGGGTCTCACCCGGCTTCGGCAGTCCTCGCGCGGCCGCGTGCTCGAACGCGAAGTTCGGCGCCGCGGCGAACGTGCCGGCGCCGTCGGAGACCGCAGCGAGTTCCTTGATCCACCGGCCCGGCCGCTGCACGAAGGCGCGGGGGCTCATGATGGTGATGTACTTGCCGCCGATCGCCGGCAGGATGATCGTGAGCAGGCCCATGTCGTGGAACAGCGGCAGCCACGTCACACCACGCGAACCCTCGTTGAGTTCGATGGAGTCGGCCATCTGGATGCAGTTGGTGAGGACACCGCGGTGGGTGATCTCGACGCCCGCGGGCACCCGGGTCGATCCGGAGGTGTACTGCAGGTAGGCGATGTCGTCGGTGCCGATCCGGGGTCGCGTCCACGACTCGGCGACGGTGTCGGGAATCGCGTCGACCGCGATGATGCGGGGGCGCTGCGCGGCGGGCAGCGGCCGGAAGAACTGCCGGACCCCGGCCGCGGAGGTGGTGGCGGTGAGGATGGCGCTGGGCGTGCAGTCGCCGAGGACGGCATGCAACCGGTCGGTGTGGCCCGGCTCGTCGGGGTCGAACAGCGGGACGGCGATGGTGCCGGCATAGATGGCCGCGAAGAAGGAGACGACGTAGTCCAGGCCCTGCGGGGCGAGGATGGCGACGCGGTCGCCGGGCTCGGTGACCTGCTGCAGCCGGGCCGCGATCGCGCGCAGGCGGACCCCGAACTGCTGCCAGGTCAGCTCGTGGACCTCACCGTCACGTTCCCGCGAGTAATCGATGTAACGGTACGCAAGATCGTCGCCGTTCTCGGCGAAATGCTGCTCGAGGTGGTCGAGCAGAGTGTTGCCGTCGGGCAACACGATCTGTCCGTTCTCATCGATGAACTCTTCGAACCCGACGCTCATTCCTTCTCCCTGTCGAAGCGATCCCACAACCACTCGACATGGTTGCGCCCCGTCCTTGTCCTCGCGCTAGCGGATCGTCGTACCTGTACAGCTCAACAGCATCCGGCCGTGCGTCTCACGAATCTGTCCATCGATCCGAAATCACGATTATGTTACAGATCCGCATCGGTCATTCCCCCGCCAACAGCGGAATCACCGGTGCGAACGCCTCCATCTGAGTGGGGAAGACCCCCACATAGGACATCCCTGTCTTCGCCCGCACGTTACGGATCTGCTCGGCGATCTCCTCGTAGGAACCGATTGCGAGATACGGCGATTCGAGGATCTCGTCCACGGTGAGCCGGACGTCCACCTCGATGTTCGGGGGGAAGCCCTGGTCGAGAGCAGCCAGTGCCATCTCGGCAGTCTGCTCCCGATCATCCGTGACGAGAATCATCGTGATGGTCCAGTTCAGCTCGATGTCATCGAACCGATCCCCCGCTGCGCGACGGATCACGTCCACCCGCTCCACAGTCTTGCCCATCGTGATCCCCGACAGCAACAAACGGCCGTCCCGATTCGTGGGCGTGGCCACCGAGATGATGTCGGCGTACTTCGCCGCCAGGGCGAGCATCTTCGGTCCCCCGCCGCCGACCGCGATGGGCGGGCGCGGGCCCTGCCGCGGACGCGGACTGCCCTTGAGGCCGTCGATGCGGTAGTGCTTGCCCTCGAAGTTGCATTCCCGGCCGCGCAGGAGCACGTCCAGGATCTGCAGGGTCTCCTCGAGCTTCTCGATCCGGACGCCGGGACGTTCGTAGGCGATGCCCGCCTTGTCGAACTCCTCCTTCATCCACCCTGCGCCGATCCCGAGCTCGAGCCGGCCGCCCGAGAGGACGTCGACGGTCGCGGCGTCCTTGGCCAGGATCGCGGGATGCCGGAAGCCGTTCGCGAGGACGGCGGTGCCGAGGCGGATCTTGTCGGTGGCGACAGCGAGCGCACCGAGAGCGGCCATGGGTCCGACCTGGTTGCCCAGGTGGTCCGGGATCATGAAGCTGTCGTAGCCGAGTTCCTCGGCCTTGCGCGCCAGCTCGACGAAGCGCCGGGCACCGCCCTCCTCGGCATTGCCCTCGCCACCCGCGGCGAAACGGAACTTCCGCGGTTGCGTGACAGCCGAGCCGTCGGTGGCGCTCATCGAACCTCTTCTCGTGTGGCAGTGGTCGCGCGTCACGCCCCGGAAGGACTTCCCGGGTCGTGACCGAAGGTCGAGTCTAAGCGCCGACCGACCAGTGAGTGTATCGGGTGGTGATCCCCGACACTACCGGCCGGTAACAACGAGGAGTGATCACTCCTCGGGAGGGGTCGGCGCCTCCTCGATCTTCTCGCTCGCCCAGTTCGCCACCCACTGCGTCGCCGTCGTACCCGAATCGTCCACGACGAAGGTGTTGTACAGCGCGTGCACGGGGTTGTTCATGTACTCGAGCAACCGCGGCGCGCTGGCGAGCCAGTTGCCGGGATTGAGCGCATTCGGCGGGGCGTCGCAGATCCCGTCCGTCGGTGCACAGATGTCCACCACCTTGTCCTCGAGCTCGCCGAATCCACCCGGCCGCGCGCCGGTCATGGTGATCCCCGGCAGACGCAATCCGTTCAGCGACAGCTCGGCGCCGACACCCGCGACGGGCGGCCCGATCGTCTCGACCGTCCCCGGATCGCGACGGCCGTCGGCGATGAGCGCCACCCCGAGCACGCGGTCCGCCGGAACAGGCCCGTCACCGGCACCGATGCGCGACGCGACGTCACCCGCGATGACCGCGCCCTGCGAGAATCCGGTCAGCACGTAATTGGTCAGCGGGCACTCGGCGAACCGTCGCTCGAGGATGTCCTCGGTCGCCGCGGTGCCGGCCGTGCGGCTGTTGTTGTAGGACTGCTGACCGTCCGGCGGGAGCGCCACCGGATTCGAGAACTGGGCCACGTACGGAACGGTGTACACATCGGCACGCTGCGCGTCGAAGCGCTCCTGCAGCGGACGCGTGACGTTCAGCATCAGCGAGAGCGGATTGAACGTCGGGTTGTACGGATCGTCCCAGGCGGCCGACTCCCACGTGCCCGGCACCGCCACCACCTGGACGTCGGGGCACGAGGCCGGCTGCGCCTGGGGCTTCTCGGGCCCGAGCGGCCCCGGCGGCCCCGGCACCGGGAGCCGGCCCGCGAGGATGTACCACATCGCGAGCACGGCCGCCAGGACGACCAGGATCCCGAGTACGAGGATTCCCCGCCTCCGGCGTCGTTGCTTCGCTCGGGCCGTCATGGTTGCTGCTCCTAGCAGAAGGTGTCGCGGGCGACGGTGATGTAGACGTCGGCGGTCGTCGCGGCGTCGGCGTCGGAGATCTCCTTGCCGGCGGCCGTGGCCTCGCTGCCCACTGCGGCGGTGACGATCGTCTTGATCTCCTCGGGCGAGCTGCCCTGTGCGGTCGCGGCGCAGATGTAGTTGGCCGTGTTGATGGCGATACTGCCGTCGGCGGCGGGTTCCACGCCCCGCTCGCGCAACCCGTCCAGGAACGCCTGGCCGCGGTCGTCCACCGGCACCTCGGCCGGGCCCGGGAATCCGGGTTCGGTCTCCGGCTGCGCCGGGGGTGCGGTGGCGGCCTCGCCCGGACTGGTGGTGGCCGCGCCCTCGGGAGCGGTCGTCGTCGCCTTGGCGGCGGTGGTCTCGGCGGCGGATGTCGAGGTGGTCGCCGACACGGACGTCGACGGGGTGTTCGTCGCCGTGGAATCGTCGCTTCCGCAGGCGCCCAGGAGGGCGGTGGCGGCGAGCGCCGCGGCGCCGGCGCCCAGGACGCGGGTCAGGCTCGAACGGGTCCGTGCAGGCATGTGGTGGTGTCCTCGCATCCAATCGTCGGAAATGGGCAGTGCCCAGGCTACAGATGCGAACCGGGCGGTGACCGCGACCCGTGCGTCGCGGTCACCGCCCGATCCGGTGGTTGCGGGCCGCCGCGGCGGCACCGGAACTGCGGGTGACGATCCTAGGGGCGGACGGTGGCCACGTTGTCGACCACCGTGACGAATCCGCCCTGGAAGTTCTGCTGGACACCGCCGGGGATGGGGAACTCGTCGCCGATGGGGAAGCCGAGTCGACCGTTCTCGTAGCCGGCGCTCTTCCACGCGTCGAACACGGGCCCGTTGCGAACGGACCAGGCGCCGCTGAGCGGACTCCAGTAGATGTTGCCGCCCTCGAACTCGTTGAACCGGCCGCCGTCCTTGACGGGGATCTCGCTGGTCTTCGGGAATCCGAGCCAGCTGTTCTCGTAGCCGAGTTCGGCGTACTTGCCCATGATCATCCCCTGCACGGCGTGGGCGCCGAGCGGCTCGGTCCAGTAGAGGGCGCCGATCTCGAAGCCCTGCACCACTCCGGGCTTGTTCGGGGTGGCCACCTCGTCGGCCACCGGGTAGCCGAGCGGACCGCCCTCCCAGCCCTGGCGCGCCCACTCGTCACGGATGGCGCCGCGCACGGCGTGCGCCCCGGTCTGCGGGGTCCAGTAGATCGAGCCGTGCTGGAAGTGGTTGAACCGGCCGCGGCCGTCGGGGGTGCCACGTTCCTCGGTGGTCGGGTAGCCGAGCGGACCGGCCGGCCCCCCGGCGGCCTGGTAGGCCCCGCCGACGGCACCCGCCACCGGGCGGGCGCCGCCCTCGGTGGAGGAGAAGATCCGGCCGAAGCGGAAGTCCTGGACGCGCCCGCCCGCGACGGCGTACTCCGGTGTGAGGCAGTCGCCGATCCACGGGGCGGCGGCGTCGCCGATCGCGCCGGATGCGCTGCAGTTCGGCTTCGTGACCTCCACGCCGAGGGCGTTGGCGAGCTGCGGCCACAGCTGGTGCAGCTCGAATTCCCAGTACGGCCACGAATGGGTGCCCGACGGCCGGTAGACCACCTGCGCGGGGATGCCGACCTTGTTCAGTTTGGTGGCGAACGCCTGCGAGGTGAGCCGCGACAGGATCTCGAGGCCCATGCCGGCATAGTTCGTGCTCACGCCCGGGACACCCGACGGCTGGTCGTACGGTCCGGTGCTGCCGCTGCCGCTCGAGACGTACAGGCTCACGCCCTCGAGCTTGTCCGCGAGCAGGTAGGGATCGTGGGCGGCCCACTGCTCGCCGCCGGGGGTACCCCACATGGCCGACGAGTCGAAGCCGCCGGCGTCCTGCATCGCGTACTGGATCGCCTGCGGCATGCCGAGGGTCGTGGTGGTCAGGATGCCGGAGAGCGACCCCGCGAACTTGAAGAAGCCGGGGTTGCGCGCAGGCAGGAACATCGCGGCGGTGCCGCCCATCGACAGGCCGACGACGCCGCGCTCCTTCGTGGTGCGCCAGTTGCCCTCGAGGATCGGGGGAAGTTCCTTGGTGAGGAACGTCTCCCACTGGTAGTTGCGCCCGTTGTTCTGGTCCACCCAGTCGGCGTAGAAGCTGGACTGTCCGCCCACCGGCAGCACGACGTTGACGTTCTTGTCCGCGAAGAAGGCCTCGGCGTCCGTCTCGATCGTCCAGCCGTTCTCGTCGTCGCGGGCGCGCAGGCCGTCGAGCATGTAGACGGCGGGGAACCGCGCTTCCGGTTCGATGTTCCAGTCCCGGGCCAGCAGCAACTGCACCTGGATGGGCGTGCCCATCGCCGGCGAGTTCACCCACAGGGCCACGCGCCGGTCGGTCAGCCAGTCCACCCGCTGCACCGTCACCCCGGACGGGGCCTGCGCGGCGGTGGGCTCGCTGCGGTCCACCGGCACCGCGTACGCGGCACCGACGGCGAGGGTTCCGGCGACGAGCGGGGCGACGAGGGCTGCGGCGACCGCCCCGAGGACCCGCCGGCTCCGTCGTGCGGGCGGCACCGGCTGCCGGGCGCGCACGGTTCGACGTCCGCCAAGCACAGTTCGCATCGGCATCGCTCACTTTCTGCGTTGCTGGGGCGTCGACGGGCGACCGGGCCCCGCGTCTCGAAGACTGTTTCTACACGTGAACGGGCGCCGGGTGGGGGTGCCGCGCTGTGACGGCTGTGGTTTTTGTCAACTATCCGGGAAACGGCGCATGCCGCCCCTCGTCCCTCTCGGGTCGTGGGGCGGCATGCGGACCGTCAGTGTGTGCCGGGTGGTTCGGCGCGATCAGTAGGCGTTCAGTGCCTCGAGGATCTGGGGACGAGCCTTCCACAGCTCCTCTTCCCAGTACTTCCAGGAGTGCGTGCCGCGCGCCGGGAAGTCGAAGCGGGCCTGGATGCCGAGGGTGGCCAGCTTGATCTGGAAGGCACGGGTCTGGGCGAGGGCGAGCGCCTCGAGGCCCATGGCGTTGGCGGTGTTGTAGACACCCACCAGGCCCTGCGGGTTGTCGTGCTGACCGGGCAGGCCGCTGGCCGCCGAGATGTACATCGACAGGCCGGCGAGCTTCGGCGCGAACACGAACGGATCGTTGCGCAGCCAGGCCGGGCTCCACGGCGGGCCCCACATGGAGTCGACGTTGAAGCGGCCGGCGTCGAGCATCGCGACGCGGATGGCCTCACGCATGCCGGGAGCCGACAGGTTCAGGTATCCGGAGAGCGACGACGCGAACTTGAACTGGTCGCGGTGGTAGGCGGCCAGGGTCAGCGCGGCGCTACCGCCCATCGACAGGCCCAGGATGCCGTTGTTGCTGCGGGAGACGCCGCGGGTGGCGAGGTAGTCCGGCAGGTTCTCGGTCAGGAACGTCTCCCACTTGTAGGTGACGTCCTGGCCGTTGAGGTTGCTGGGCGCGTACCAGTCGGTGTAGAAGCTCGACTGGCCGCCGACCGGCATCACCAGGGTGACGTTGTCGTTGGCGAACTGGTCGCGCGCGTTGGTCTCGAAGCTCCACGCGTTCGCGTCGTCCCGGGCGCGCAGGCCGTCGAGCAGGTACAGCGCCGCGTCACCGCCGCGGGCGGCCCACTGGATCTGCACCTTGATCGGGCCCATGTCGGAGTCGACGAAGACTTCCTCGAACCCACCGGCCGGTGCCCGGTGCGAGATCGGGGTGGCGGCTGCGGGAGCGGCGAGCGCGGCGGTGCTTCCGGCGACGCCGGCGGCAACCGGCAGAACGAGGGCTGCGGCGCCCACGCCGAGCACGCGCCTGCGGAGGCGCTGCGACAACCTCGGGACAAAACGCATGAACAATGCTCTCTTTCTCGATCTGCGGCGTCCGCGTGCGCGTCCCCCGTCGGATACCGGCGGCGACGACCGAGCGGGCCGTCACAAGTCACACTGCGGTCAAGACTGTAAAGGACACCGTGGGCTCTGACAAACCCTTGGTAACCCAGGTCGACGAACCGTGTGTCGGCTTCGATATCGGCCCACACTGCCGATGCGTTACTCGTCCGTTATCGGCTGTGATCATACCGAGATAATTCCGGCGGTCTACTCCGGGCCGCCCGGAACGAAACGACGCCGGTGTGATTCGCAGCCCGGACGCCCGCGTTCAGCCCCCGTCACGTGGGGGCGGAAGCTCGAGGCCGCAGCGCTGGATCTCGTATTTCGGCACCCGGTCGAGTCGATAGTCCGCATATTCGAACGAATTGCGAAGATTTCGCTTGAACAGCGGCCAGGTCAATTCCGCGCGGGAGGACGCGAGCAGTTCCTGCGTCTGCGGACACGTCAGCGCCACCTGCGCCTGCGCCACCCAGTCCTCGTCCAGGTAGGCGGGCAGCCACGGGTGCACATCCACCATCCCCGTGTCGGCGACGACCCAGTCGGAGTAGAGCAGCTTGTCGTGCCCGATGCGCCCGTCCTCGAGCCGCTCGGTGTGCGCCGCCAACGGGTATGCGAGCCCCATCTGATCGAGCACCTGCACGTCGAGCCCGACGTTCATGCTGGTCATGCCGAGGTTGAGGAAGTACACGGTGTGGCCGGCACCGCCCGGCGGTACCGGTTCCGGCGGCGGGACGACGTCCCAGGCGTCGAACGACGGTGTCGGCAGCAGCAGGCCGCCGTCGGGGGTGTTCGAGATCGCCTCGACCATCGCCCGCATGCGCGGATAGTCGAGGTAGTCCTCGGCCCGGACGGGATGCAGATGGCCGGTGTTGAGGGCGTAGAACGCCCGCTCGTCGACGATCCCGGAACGGCCCACCACCGCCCCCTCGGGCATTCCGGTGGTGTTCGCCGCGATCGCCGACCACACCACCACACCGAGCCACAACGCGCCTGCCGCACCCGCGACGGCCGTCGTGCGAGTGCGGCCGATCTCGGTGGGAACACGCAACGGAATCACGGCGACGGGAACGAGCAGACAGAACAGCGGCGGTAGCAGCACCCGGCCGTGCATGAAATCACCGCCGACACGAAGGGCGTAGAGCGTGAGCAACACCCCGGCGCCGAGCATGAAGACGACCACGGCGGACGGAGTGCGCAACGCCCGCTGCGCGCGGACCGCGAACGAGGCTTCCGTGTGACGGATTTCACGTTTCGACGCACCCGGTGCGAGCGGTGTCCGGTCGCGCCACGCGAGCGCGGCACCGAGCAGCAGCAACAGCAACGGCAGCCACAACAGGTACGGGCTCACCAGGTTCCCGAGATACTCGAAGCCCTGCGACCACTTCGCGCCGCCCGCATCCTTGGCCACCGCAGTGTTCGGGTAGGGCAGCCCGTAGTAGCCCATCCGCCAGATCTGATAGGCCACCGGCACGGCACCGGCCACCGCCACCATCGCGATCCGCACCCGCCACGTGAGGCCCGCGGCGAGGAAGAGCATGAGCAGGGCCGGAAGCGCGAGAAGTGCCAGTTCGGGACGCACGAGCGGGCCGAGGCCGGCCACGAACGCCGTCGCCAGCACCGACGGCGCCGACGGGGTCCCCGGCGCCGTCGCCCACCGCACGAGCAGCAGCCACAACAGGGCGATCCAGCAGATCACCAGCCCGCTCTCGAGGCCGGAGGTGGCGAAGTCCCGCGCCGGGGGCACCGCGATGTAGACGAACATGCCGGCGGGCACCAGCAGGAAGGTGGCGCCGCCGCCGCCCCGCAGCCGCCACCGGTACAGCCGGCCCGTGCCGAGCATCGCCAGCACCACCGCCGCGGTCGACAGCACGAGCGCCGTGGCCAGGACCACGTACTCGAGCCGCACCCCGGTGAGCCAGCCCATCGCGTACACGAGATACGTCCACAGGGTGGACGTGTTCGCCTCCACGCGGTCGCCGGCGTTGAACACCGGGCCGTTGCCGGCCAGCAGATTGCGCACGGTGCGCAGCACGATGAGGCCGTCGTCGGCGATCCAGCGGCGCTCCCACGCGCCCCAGAACATCAGCAGGGCCGCCAGCGCGACTCCACCGGAGAACACCGCGGTCGGCACCCACGGCCGCATGCCGTCCCGACGGGCCGGCCGGGCCCGGCGGGCCGGGGTGCCGAGATCCTCGTCGAGGTCAGAAGAGGTAGACAGCACCGCCGACCGCCCCGATCCAGGCCACCGCGAGGAGTTGCAGCACCCGGTCCTTCAGGGCGATCTCCTCCGGTTCGCCGGCCTCCCCGCCGTCCACGTCGACCGCGTACCGCAGGATCGCGATCACGAACGGAACCATCGAGATCGCGAACCAGTTGGTGTCGTTGGCCTGGTCGCGTTCGAACGCCCACAGGCCGTAGCAGATGACGACCGCCGTCGCCGACAACGTCCACACGAACCGCAGGTAGGTGCCCGTGTAGTACTCGAGCGACTTGCGGATCTTCGCGCCCGTCCGCTCCGCGAGACGCAGCTCCGCGTACCGCTTGCCCGCCGCCATGAACAGCGAACCGAACGCCATGATCAGCAGGAACCACTGCGACAGGAGGATCTCCGCGGCCACACCACCGGCGATCGCGCGGAGGAGGAACCCGGACGAGACGATGGCGATGTCCAGCACCGGCTGGTGCTTGAGCCCGAAGCAGTAGGCCAGCTGGACGGTGATGTAGACGGCCATCACCACCGCGAGCTGCCAGTTCGCCAGGAACGACAGGCCGATCGAGCCGACCAGCAGCACCACCGCCATGCCGTAGGCCAGGTTCACCGGCAGCACGCCGGCGGCGATCGGCCGGAACCGCTTGGTCGGGTGGGCGCGGTCGGCCTCGACGTCCATCGCGTCGTTGACCAGGTAGATGCCCGAGGCGGCCATGCAGAACACCACGAAGGCCAGGGCGACCGGGATCAGGACGTCCACCTCGGTCGCCGAGCCGGCCGCGAGCGGCGCCGCCAGCACCAGCACGTTCTTCACCCACTGCCGGGGGCGGACCGCCTTGACGATGCCCTCGGCCAGATTCTTCGGAGGTGCCGCGACGGCTACCGGTTCCTCGCTCATCTCTCTCCAAACTTCTTCTCGGCCCGCACGACGGCCGCGGCGGACGCGGCGCCGAGCGCAGCCCCCGCCAGCACGTCCGTCGGATAGTGGACTCCGAGCACGAGGCGGGACAGCAACATCGGCGGGACCAACACCGCCGGTAAGGGTAGCCCGGTCAGCCGGCCGAGCAGCACGGCAGCGGCCGTCGTCGAGGTGGCGTGCGAGGACGGGAAGCTGAGCCGGCTCGGCGTGGACACGTTGACCTGGACGGTGGGGTCCACGGGCCGCGGCCGCCGCACCACCCGCTTGACCACGATGGACGCGGCGTGCGCACCGACGGCGCCGACCGCGACACCGGCCCAGCGGCGCCGGCGCGGGCGGTCGACCAGTGCCCCGACACCGCCGATCACCGCCCAGCCGAAGGCGTGCTCACCGAAGTGCGACAACCCCCGAGCCGCCGCGAGCGCCCCGGGACGCGAACCGACCGTGGACTGCACGGCCTGCAGCACCTGGATCTCGGCCTCGGTGGTCGGCCATTCACGATTCGAAGACACGCTCCCACTCCTCCTTGCTCGTCAGGGCGGGAACCGCGGCCTGGTACTCGTCCTTCAACTCGGGGAACCTGCGGGCAAGCTCCCGGCGCAGCCGCACAGCCTCGGACAACAACGCCTGCGCCTGCCGTGGGTCGCGCTTACGGTAGACGACGCCGCGCCCGTCCGCGGTGGTCACGGTCACACCGTCGACCTGCGAGAGCAGGAACCAGCGGGCGTCGAGGGTGGGCACGTTCAGCTGCGGGCGCTCGTGGTGTTCCGGATGCGCCGGCCGCACGTTGTGCACCAGGCCCTTGGCGAGCCGCACCATCTTGCCGACGGCGCCGCGCGGCTCGCCGACCGCCCCGACCTCGGCACCCGACGGCAGCGGCAGCTCGGTCGACGACGGCAGCACCACGGCGTCGGAGAACCGCCTGCGCAGCGCGTGCACCTCCCCGAGCGCGGTGGGCAGCAGTTCGAACAGACGGTCCGGGCCGGCCAGGAAGTCCTCGATCGCCTTGTTCTGGATCGCCACCGTCGAGTATTCGAGGCACAGCAGGTGCTTGAGCGTGGCCTTGACGGTGTCGAGGACCAGGCCACGTCCGTCGCCCGGCATGTGCAGTGCCGCCACGACGAGACGGTTGCGCAGGTGGAAGTACGCCTGCCAGTCGATGGCGTCGTCCTTGTCGCTCCAGGCCATGTGCCAGATCGCGACGCCCGGCATGGTGACGGTCGGGTAGCCGGCGGCACGCGCCCGCAGCCCGTACTCGGCGTCGTCCCACTTGATGAACAGCGGCAGCGGCTGACCGATCTCCTCGGCCACCTGCCGCGGGATCATGCACATCCACCAGCCGTTGTAGTCGACGTCGATGCGCCGGTGCAGCAGCTTCGACTGCTCGCGGTCGCGCAGCGGCTTGGTGGAGAAGTCGTGGTCGTACTCGACGTTCGGCGCCGCCGTCCACATGAAGTTCGCCCGGTCGATCACCTCGCCCATCGTGTGCAGGTGGCTGCGTTCCTGGAGGTTGAGCATCTGACCGCCGACGAGCATCGGGCTCTTGGCGAACCGGGACAACGCGAGAGCGCGCAGGATCGAGTCGGGCTCGAGTTCGATGTCGTCGTCCATGAACAGGATGTACGGGCAGTCGGTCGTCTTCAGCGCCTCGTACATGATGCGGCTGTAACCGCCCGAGCCGCCGAGGTTGCCCTGGTTGTGGATGGCGAGCCGGTTGCCGAGCGCGGCCGCCGCCTCGGTGAAGCCGGGCTCGTCCCGAACCTTGCGGGTGCCCTGGTCCGGAATGATCACGGCGTCGACGACGTCGAGGACCAGCGGATCGGAGGCGAGGGCGACGAGGGCCTTCACGCAGTCCGTCGGGCGGTTGAAGGTGGGGATGCCCACGGCGACGGAGGCCTCGCCGGGCGCCTCGACCGGCGCGTACCACCCCGCCGAGCGCAACGTGACGTCGGAGTCGGTGGTGATGTCGAACCAGATCCAGCCGCCGTCCTCGAAGGGGCCGAGGTCGATCTCGAACTCGACCGTCGCGGCGTCGTGCGCGGCGGAGAACTCGCGGCCCTCGACGTGGATGCGGCTCGAGTCGGCCTTCGAGCGGTACACGTCGGCCCGGCCGTGCCCGGTGAGTTCGAGTCGCAGCACCACGGAGGTGAGGGTGCTCCAGCGTCGCCAGTAGCTCGCCGGGAAGGCGTTGAAGTAGGTGCACATCGACACCTCGGACTCGGCGCCGATGTTCAGCGACGTCCGGCCGACGGCGTGGGCGCGCCGCGCGTTGGTGGGCGATTCCTCCAGGTAGAGGGTGCGCACGTCGAGCGGTTCACCCGGACGCGGCAGGATCACCCGCTGCAGCAGCGCCTTGCCGAGCCGCTCGTCCACGGGTGCGTCGGGCTCGACGAGCAGGTGCCGGGCGCTCACGAGGCGTCCCCCGCCAGCGGGGTGCCCGAATCGAAGTACGGCGCGAGGGCGTTGTCGAACATGCTCAGGGCGCTCGCGATGGCCATGTGCATGTCGAGGTACTGGTAGGTGCCGAGCCGGCCGCCGAACAGCACCTTGTTCTCCGTGGCCTCCCGCTTGGCCCGCTCCCGGTAGGCCGTCAGCTTGGCGCGGTCCTCCGGGGTGTTGATCGGGTAGTACGGCTCGTCGTCGTTACCGGCGAAGCGCGAGTACTCGCGCATGATCACGGTCTTGTCGGCGGGGTAGCTGTCCCGCTCGGGGTGGAAGTGCCGGAACTCGTGGATGCGGGTGTAGGGCACGTCGGCGTCGTTGTAGTTCATCACCGGGGTGCCCTGGAAGTCCGCGGTGGGCAGCACCTCGGTCTCGAAGTCGAGGGTGCGCCAGCCGAGCCGGCCCTCGGAGTAGTCGAAGTAGCGGTCGAGCGGGCCGGTGTAGACCACCGGGGCCTCGGGGCTCGCGGCGCGGATCTCGTCGCGCACCTCGAACCAGTCGGTGTCGAGCCGCACCTCGATCTTCTCGTCCTTCGCCATGTTCTCGAGCCACGCGGTGTAGCCGTCGGCGGGCAGGCCCTCGTAGGTGTCGTTGAAGTACCGGTTGTCGAAGGTGTAGCGGACCGGCAACCGGGTGATGTTGCCGGCGGGCAGTTCCTTCGGGTCGGTCTGCCACTGCTTGGCGGTGTAGTCGCGCACGAACGCCTCGTAGAGCGGCCGGCCGATCAGGGAGATGGCCTTCTCCTCGAGGTTCTGCGCCTGTGCGGTGTCGATCTCGGCGGCCTGCTCCCTGATCAGGGCCCGGGCTTCCTCCGGGCTGAAGTACCGGCCGAAGAACTGGGACACCAGCCCCAGCCCCATGGGGAACTGGTAGGCCTGTCCCTTGTGCATCGCGAACACGCGGTGCTGGTAGTTCGTGAAGTCGGTGAACCGGTTCACGTAGTCCCACACCCGCTTGTTGGAGGTGTGGAACAGGTGGGCACCGTACTTGTGGATCTCGATGCCCGTCTCGGGTTCGGGCTCGGAGTAGGCGTTGCCGCCGAGGTGGTGGCGGCGCTCGACGACGAGCACGCGTTTGCCGAGTTGCGTGGCGGCACGCTCGGCGATCGTCAGTCCGAAGAACCCGGAGCCGACGACGATCAGGTCGTACTCACCGGTGGCAGGCTGGGGCGAGGGTGCAGCGGTCACGGAAGACCAGGGTAGGCGACCCGCGCGCCCGTGCGCGTTTCCGGTAGCGGGAGCGACCGGAAACACACACGGGTCAGGCGAGGTGGGCCCGCAGGGCAGACCGGACGAACGTCGCACCGTCCGGGCCGCCGTAGTTCGCGGCGAACCGCTCGTCGGCGACGTACATGTCGGCCAGGCCCAGGACGTAGTCCCGGTTCGGCCCCGCCCCGTACCCGGGGGTGCCGGGGATGCTGCCGAGCCACGCGACGTGGCGACGGGCCAGGTCCTGTCCTTCCGGGCCGGCGGGGTCGAGGCCGGCGGCCGCGGCGGCCGTCCAGTCCGCGCCCAGGCGAGCGGCGACGGTCTTCCAGTCCGCCCGCTCGTCGTCGCTCATGCCCCGCCACCAGCGGTCGCTGCTCTCGTAGGCGTCCTCGCCCCAGCGTTCGATCACCTCGTCGCGGTACTGCGTGTGGTCGAACCCGTCGAACACTTCGTCCGCCATCAGTTCCTCACCTCTCTCTGTTCTGCGGATGGTGGTGCGCACCGACTCGATCTGCCGGGCCAGCCGCCGCTGCTCGTGCTCGAGCAGTTCCAGGTGCACGCGCAGCGCCGCGGTGGCGTCGCGGTGCCCCTCGAGCACCTCCGCGATGGCGGGCAGGCTCAGGCCCAGGTCGCGCAGCAGCAGGATGCGCTGCAGCCGGACCAGGGCGTCGGCGTCGTAGAACCGCATGCCGCCCGGGCCGGTGCGGCTGGGCTCGAGCACGCCGACGTCGCCGTAGTGACGCAGCGTGCGGCTGGTGACTCCGGCCGCGCGGGCCAGTTCCTGGATGGACCATTCGCCCTTCATTCGCGGGCCTCTCTCGTCGGGTATCCCCAGGATGCGTCTTGACGCTGCGTCAACGTCAAGCGCGTTCGGGTCCCGTTCGTCCGGATCCCCGCCTACGGTTTCCCTGATGCTCCGGCCGGAAGGAAAGACGGTATGACGCTGATCAGCGGACTGCCCGCCCACCCCCTGCTCGTGCACGGGGTCGTCGTTCTGGTGCCCCTGGTGTCGCTGGGACTGGTCCTGTGCGCGCTGTGGCCGGCCGCGCGGCGACGCCTGCTGTGGCCGGTCGTGGTGCTCGCGGCCGCGGCGCTGGTCCTGACCCCGATCACCGCCGAGACCGGCGAGCAGCTCGCCGGTGTCCTGGGCCCGTCCCCGCTGATCGAGACGCACGAGGAACTCGGCGAGACGATGACCCTCGTCGTCGCGCTGTTGTTCGCCGCGACGATGCTGCTCGCGGGTGCGCACGTGCTGCGCGGCCGCGACGACGGCGGCGGGCGACGAGCCCTGACCGTCGTCGCGGCCGCGCTGGCCGTCGTCGCCGCGGTGGGTGCGACGGTGCAGACCGTCCGGGTCGGCGAGTCCGGCGCCGAGGCCGTGTGGACCGGACGGCTGCCGTAGCGACAGTGCGTCAGACCGCTGCCGGCGCCGCTGCGTCCGGCGCCGCTGCGTCCGGCGCCGCTGCGTCCGGGGCCGCGACCGGGGTGCGTGCCGGTCGCAGCAGCAACAGCGCCACCGCGGCCAGGACGACCACGCCGGCGACGGCGAAGTACAGCTGCGCCGGTGACCAGCCCGCGTCGAGCAGCATGCCCGCGGCGGTGGGGGCGAGGATCGCGCCGGCGCGGCCGACGCCGATGGCCCAGCCGACGCCGGTGCTGCGCACCCGCGGGCCGTAGAGGGACGGGGCGAGGGTGTACAGACCGGCGATGCAGCCGTTGATCAGACCGCCGATCACGATTCCCAGCGCGAACGCGACGGCGAGCACCGAGATCGAGGCGAGGAACACGGCCATGGCCGCAGCCGACAGGCCGGTGAAGGTGATCAGGACGGACCGAGTCGACCACCGGCTGGCCAGGACGCCGAACAGCACGGAGCCGACCGTGCCGCCGAGGGTGAGCATCATGCCGGCGGTCGCGCTCTGATCCTTGGTCAGGCCGGCCGTCTCGAGCAGCGACGGGGTCCAGGAATTGACGAAGTAGAAGCCGAACATGGTGGTGAAGAACGCCGCCCACAGCAGGAGGGTTGGACGGGCGCGGCTTCCGGTGAAGAGGTCCGCGATGCGGCCGGCCCCCGCCCCGGCGTCGCGGCTGGAGCCGTCGAGCGAGTGGATCGGGTCCTGGCCGATACGACGGGCGATCCGGTTGATCGACGCGAGGTCGCCGTCTCGGCCGCGGGCGCCGAGGAATTCGATCGATTCCGGCAGCAGCGCGGCCAGCAGCACCAGCACCGTTCCGGTCAGCACCGCACCGACGACGAACACTGCCCGCCAACCGTATTCGGTCTGCAGGCCCACCGCGGCCAATCCGCCGAGTGTGGCGCCGACGCCGTACCCGGCGGTGTAGATGCTGATGGCCAGGCCGCGCCACCGCGCCGAGGAGTATTCGCTGGCGATGACGGTGGTGCAGGCGAGCACTCCGCCGATGCCGAGACCGGTGAGCACACGCCAGGTACCGAGCTGCCATGCCGATCCTGCGGTGGCGGACAGCGCCATTCCGGCGGTGGCGAGTGCGACCGACAGGAGGATGAGCGGCCGGCGGCCGATCCGGTCGGCGACCGGGGCGAGGGTGACCGCGCCCACGGCCATGCCGATCAACCCGGCGCTGAGGAGCACACCGATCGCCGAGCCGCCGAGCGCGAAGTCGGCGCCGATGCTCTTGGCCGTGAAGGCCAGGGCCATGACGTCGTAGCCGTCGAGGATGTTGAGCACTACACACAGGGCGACGATCAGCCACTGGTAGGGGCGCATCGGCGACGTGTCGATGCGAGCACGAAGGTCCATGCCGAATTCCTTTGAGGGAGGGTGTATCCGATGACCAGGCCGTCAGCGGACGGCGAGGGTGACGGTGCCGGGCACGGCGGGGGCGCCGGGACGGCGCACCACTCGCGACACGCAGGCACACAACTTCGTCGCGGCCGCCTTCTGCTCTTCGCTGTAGAAGACGTCACGATGGTCGACGGCGCCGTCGACCGCGGCGATGCCGACCTGGCACAGACCGCATTCGCCCTTGCGGCAGTCGAACATCATGTCGACGCCGGCGCGTTCGAGTGCGTCGAGCAGGGACTCGTCGGTTCCGACGGTGGTTTCGACGCCGAGGTCGGGAACCTTGACGACGAACTCCTCGGCGTCGAACCAGCCGCTGTTGCCGAAGGTTTCGTACCGGAGGTTCGGCAGGGGCAGCTCGCGGTCCGTCCAGGCGCGACGGACCGCGTCCATCAGCCGGATCGGCCCGCACATGTACAACTCGGTGTGCGCATCGACGCCGTCGACCAGGGTGCCGACGTCGAGGCCGGTGCCTTCGTCGTCTAGGTGCAGTTCGAGCCGGTCTCCGTGGAGCGCGGCCAGTTCGGAGAGGAAGGCCGCCGCCGAGCGGGTGCGGGCGACGTAGACGAGACGGTAGTCGGCGCCGACCCGCTTCAGCGCCGTGCCCATCGCGGAGATCGCCGTGATGCCGATACCACCGGCGAGCAGGACGTAGCGCCGCGCGCCGATCCGCAAGGGGAAGTTCTGCAGCGGTGCGGTGACGTCGAGTTCGTCACCGGGGCGCAGCGCGTGCATGAATCGCGATCCGCCCCGCGAGGTCGGGGACAGGTGCACACCGAGGGTGACGGTCCGGCCGTCGGCGCCGGCGGAGACGACGGTGCCGGCGGTGCCGGTGGAGACGACGGAGTAGGACCGCACCTCGCCGGTGTCGAGGCGCACGTCGACGTGGGATCCCGGTTCCGCTCGGACCGGTGTGTCGAGGGCGAGGACGATCCGGGCGATCGCGTCGGCCGCAGGGTCGGTCGAGACGACACGGCCGCGCTGCCAGGAGGGCTGGTTGAAGGCACTCATCTCAGCGCACCGCCTCGGGGATCGAGGTGCCGGCGGCGACGATCCGTTCGGCCTCGATCATGCGCTGGATGATCCTGCGCACCCACATGCCGCCGGCGTCGATGTTGAGGTTGTAGAACTCGTGGCCGGGGTTCGCCTCGATCGCCTTCTGCTGGGCGGTGAGCATCGCCTCGTCCTCCCCGAAGACTCCGTGGACGCCGTCGCGGGTCTGGGTGGTGATCAGCTGGCTGTCGAGGCAGTAGTTGCGCATGAACGCCCAGAAGTAGAGCGCGGTCTTCTCGTCGACCGGGGAGATGGTGTTCATCACGAATCCGTTGACGCCCTGGCTGCGGTCCCCCTCGGGGGCGCCGGTGCCGGCCTTGGCGACACCGACGTCGATGCGGATGGTCGACGGCGCCTGGAACTCGATGATCTGCCAGCGGTCGACCTTGCCGCTGAAGCCGGGGAACTTGTCGCGCATGTTCTTCTGCCAGAACGGGGGCGCGTCGATGTCGAGCATCCACCGGGTGACGGTGACGGTGCGGTCGTCGTGGGTGACGGTGAAATCGGACTCGCTGAGTTCGTCCTGCCCGATCGACGACGAGTGCACGAACTCCTCGTGGGTGAGGTCCATGAGGTTGTCGAGCACGAGCTGGTAGTTGGCCTGCACGTCGATGGTGCGTCCGTCGCCGGCCCAGTCGGGTGAATCCATCTGGAACATGTCGGGGATGGTGTCGGGGTCGGCGAGCATCGGATCCCCGGGCCACACCCACACGAAGCGGTGCCGCTCGACGACCGGGTACGAGGCCACCATCGCGGACGGGTTGATCGTCTGCTGGGCGGGCATGTGGGTGCACCGGCCGGCGGAGTTGAACTGCAGGCCGTGGTAGGGGCACCGGATTCCGTCGGCGCCGACGAGGGTGCCCATCGAGAGCGGGGCGAGGCGGTGCCAGCACGCGTCGGCGAGGGCCACCGGCCGGCCGTCCTCGGTGCGGTAGAGCGCGAGCGGCTTGCCCGCGATGGTGCGGGCCAGGATCTCGCGTCTGCCGACCTCGTGGTCCCAGGCCGCGACGTACCAGGCGTCGAGCGGGTAGGCCATGTTCTTCGCGGTCGCCCCGGCGGGCCCCAGATCGGTCATGTCGTTCCTTCGGGAAGATCGGCGAGACTACCTATCGACATAGATAGTCGGTGACGTGAACCACACACTAACTATCGATATAGTGGTTGGCAAGACCGGTCCCCGAAACGAGAGGTGAGGACGAGATGAGCCTCCGCTATGCCCTGCTGGCGCTGCTCACGGCCGAACCCCTCACCGGGTACGACGCCGCCAAACGCTTCGGCGGCTCCGTCGGTTTCGTCTGGCACGCCCCCGACTCGCAGATCTATCCCGAACTCCGCCGGATGGAGAAGGAAGGCCTGATCGAAGGCGAGCAGGTCCGCTGGGGGCCGAACAGCACCAAGACCCGCTACTCGATCACCGACGACGGCATCCGCGCCTTCCGGGACTGGATGAACGCCCCGGTGGACTACGGGCCGATCCGCGACGCCCCGCACATGCGAGCGGCCTACTTCGAGTGGGCCGACCCCGACCGCGTCCGCGAGAACCTACAGCGGCACATCGACTACTACACCGAACAGCGGGCCCGATGGGCCGCGATGCGCGCCTCGATCCTCGACGCCTCCCACCCCACCATCGCCACCCGCATCGAGAAATACCCCGCGCAGGAACACGAACGGATCATCGCCTACAAGGCATTCGCCTACCAGGGACTCGTCGACCGTGCGACCGCCGAGATCGAATGGGCGCGCGACGGCCTGGATCTCGTGGACAAGCTGTCCCCTCCGTCGCCCTGATCCCGGCCACGGCGGAACGTCGCGGGGTGCAGGCACCGCCGCGGATGCGACGCCTGCGGCGATCGGGAGGTTCCGCGGGCGTTCACCGCGGCGCCCGGCGTCGTTGGCGCGCCCGTCGCCGCGGTCCGGCTCACTGAGACCGGTGCGCATCGTTCAGCTCGCCAACTTCTACGGGCCCCGGTCCGGCGGCCTGCGCACCGCCCTGCACCAGTGGGGCGGCGGGTACGTCGCGCGCGGGCACGACGTCGCACTGGTGGTGCCCGGCGCCCGGCGCGGCGAGGAACTGCTCGGGAACGGGGTCCTGCGGATCACCGTTCCGGCGCCGGTCGTGCCGTGGACCGGCGGATACCGGGTGGCCGACCCGCGACGCGTCGCGGACGTGCTGCGCGGCCTGCGGCCCGACGCGGTGGAGGTGTCGGACCGGCTGACCCTGCGCGGGTTCGGGCGATGGGCGCGACGGCGCGACGTCCGCAGCGTCGTCGTCTCCCACGAGCGGCTCGATCGCCTGCTCGGCCAGGCGCTGCCGGCACCGGCCGCACGCCGGGCCGCCGACCTGGCCAACCGCCGGATGGCTGCGGACTACGACACGGTGGTGTGCACGACGGAGTTCGCGGGTGCGGAGTTCACCCGCATCGGGACGCCGAACCTCGTGCGGGTGCCGCTCGGCGTCGACCTCGACCGCTTCCATCCCGCCCGTCGCGATCGGGGCCTGCGCGAGCGGTTCGTACCGGGCTCGGTGCGGCTGCTGCTGCACTGCGGCCGGCTGTCCGTCGAGAAGAAGGTCGAGCGCAGCATCGACGCGACCCGGTTGCTGCGTCGTCGCGGGCACGACGTGCACCTCGTCGTCGCCGGCGACGGGCCGAGACGACATGCCTTGGAACACAGAGCCAGAGGGCTCCCGGTGACGTTCACCGGGTACATCGGGGACGCCCGCCGGCTCGCCGCGCTGTTCGCCACCGCCGACGTCTCGCTGGCCCCGGGCCCGCACGAGACGTTCTGCCTGTCGGCGCTCGAATCGCTCGCGGCCGGCACGCCGGTGGTGGCGTCGCGCTCGTCGGCGTTGACGGAGATCCTCACACCCGAGTGCGGCGCCCTGTCGGCCGACCGCGGAACGGCGTTCGCCGAGGCGGTCGACGAGATACTCCGCGGCCCCGACGACGTCCTGCGCCGCTCCGCCCGTCGTCGCGCCGAGCAGTTCGGCTGGGCGGCATCGGTCGACGGGATGCTCGCGGTACTCGGCGCCTCCGGATAGCGGTTCACCGACGCGGGGCTCCCGGCCGAATGTCACATCGCGTCGATCGGATCGACCCGATGTGACATTCGGCCACGAAACCAGGTGCTACTCGGCGCTTCCCGTCCCGGGCAGCCACTCGCGCATGATGCTCGAGTCGATCACCTGCGCGCCGAGGTCGGGGGTCCAGACGATGATGCCGCCGGTGAAGACGCGGAACTTGCCGCGTTCGTCGGGCAGCATCAGCTCCGGTCCGACCGGGGTGCCCAGGGCCCCGTCGTGCCCGCCGAGCTCGAGGTACTTCTCCTCGATGGGCGAGCCATGACCGGTCTCGAAGGGTTCGTCGCCGACCTCGGGACCGGGCTCGGGCGCGGGAGTGGACGGCGGAACCGCGGCCTCCGCACCCTCCTGGACGGTGAACCAGTCGGAGCGCAGCCCCAGTTTGGCGCGCGCCTCGGCACCCGTGGTCTCGACCGTGCGGTCGGCACCGACGATGCGGACGTGGGTGACGCGGCCGCCGTCGGCCCCGAGGTTGTTGCGGCCGACGATCTCGAACGCCTGCAGTTCGCCGACCCCGAAGGCCGTGCCGATCTCCCCCGCGGTCATCGTCTCGGCCCACTGCCGGTTGGGAGCGACGGCGTCCCCGAGGTCCTCCACGGAGGGGAAGGTGCCACCGGCCGAGTAGCCGCCCGTCGAGGCCGAGAACTCGCTGGCGACGACCTTGCCGTCCTTCATCAGGACGGTGCCGCGGGTCGAGTTCACCGCCTCGTTCGTGCGGGGGTCCTCCTTACTCGACCCCGCATACACCTGGCAGTTCTGGCTGTCGCACGTCTGCCACAGCGGCGAGCGGTTCTCCGCCGCCGCGTAGGAGCGGGCGGCGATGGCCTGCGCGCGCAGCGCCTCGGCCCCGCCGGTGTCGGCCCAGCTGGGCAGCGACTCGGCCGGGACGACGCTGAGCAGGTAGTCCTCCATCGACAGCCGATTGACGGTGCGCGGCGCCGCGCCGTCGAGGACGACACCGAGCGAGCCCCGGTAGGGGGCGCTGTTGCCGCAGAGCTTGAGGTGTTCGGCGACGGGCCGGCCCTCACCCATGTCGACGGGGTCGACCCACGGAAGGTCGGCGCGCCCCTGCCACAGCACCTCGCCGGAACAGCCGGCGGTGACGACGACGTCCGCTCCCCCGTCCGCGGTGGGCGTCAGGTGGGCGGCCTCCCCGGGCCCGGTCTGCCGGCCGGCGACGGTCATCCCGGTGTCTGAGTAGACGTCGAGGGGCGCGTCGTCCTGCCCGACGAGCCGGACCGCGATCATGGTGTTCTCGGGCAGAGCGCCCAGGGTGGTGCCGCCGTAGTAGTGGCCGAGGATGCGATCGGCGGACCAGCCGTGCTGGGAGGCGTAGCCGTAGGCGCCCCACTGGCCCATGCCGCGACCGTGACCGTGACCGAAGCCCACGAAGGTGAACGGGGTGTCGGCGGCGACGGCCTGCGCCACGTCGGGTTCGGCGGTGCGCACGTGCATCACCCCGCCGATCGCCGCGCCGATGAGCAGCGCAGGGGCGAGGCCGATCGCCGCGGCGCGGGCCGTGGCGGGCCGCCAGCCGTTGCGGAGGGGGTGTCCGACGACGAGACGCCGCCGGCGATGGGTCCGGCGGATGGACATTCGTGGCATGCGCTGCACTCCCTCGTTCTCGCACCGTGTGCCGCCCGGACGCAGGTCCGCGCGTATCGGACATTCGAGACGGATCCTCAAGCTCAGGTTGAGGCTTAAGGTTGTCTGCGACTAGTGTGGCAAGAGTGACTGAATGAAGCAACAACAGCCACAGCAGTAACACCAGAATCACAAGTTGCACACGATTCTCGGCCGTTCCGCACTTCGGGTCGTCCGGATGACGGAGGATTCGGTTCGATTCGAGCCGGCTCCTCGGCCTCGGCCGAGCGCCGCCCGGCCGCCGAGGACCGCCGCGAACACCGACAGGGAGAAGCACCGTGCCGCATCGCCGACCGAAGCCGTCGATCGTCCTGGGTGCCGTCGCCGCCCTGGCCGTCGCCAGCCCATTCGCCGTCTACGGCGTCACGAGCACCACATCGGACGTCCGCACCACCAACGAGTCCGTCCCCACCGTCGTACCGCCCGAGATCGCGGAGGTCGTGCTCGCATCCGTGCCCGACATCGTGATCCCGATCCACGAACTCACCGGCCTGAACCTGCCCGACCTGAGCCTGAGGGAACTCGCCGCGGGGCTGCCGGAGATCGCCGCGCCCGCCCCGTCGACCACCCCGGCGCCGGCCCCCGCGGCCGCGGACGTCGTCGACCGCATCGGAGCGACCGTCAAGCAGCTCACCAGGGACGCCCCGTTCAGCATGATCGCGCTGGCGGCCAAGGACGTCGCCGACACCGACGCGCGCATCCGGGCCCAGCGGGAGGACGGCAGCTGGGGGCCGTGGACGGCCACCGAACCGATCGACACGAGCCGCGACGACCAGACGCCCGACGAGCGGGCCGGCACCGAACCGATCTACGTCGGCGCCACGAAGGTCGTGCAGGTCCTGCTCACCCCGCGCCCGAAACCTGAACCGACACTCGCCGGCGCCGAGATCCCTGCACCGGCCCCGGCACCCGCTCCCGCACCGGCCCCGGCACCCGCTCCCGCCCAGCCGGAGCTGGGCTATGCGCCCGCGTCGTCGTCACGGCCCCTGCACGCCCAGGAACCCGCCGCCACGGAGGACGTCAGCGCCGTGCTCATCGACCCGGGGTCGAGCAGCGCCGACGCCGCGCTCGACGACATCGCCGGTCCGGTCGGAGGGTCCGGGCCGAAGGTGATCACCCGAGCGCAGTGGGGTGCCGACGAGTCCATCCGCTGCCAGGACGCCACCTACGACGACTCGCTCGGCGGAGCCACCGTGCACCACACCGCCGGCAGCAACGACTACTCCAAGGCCGAATCGGCGGAGATCGTGCGCGCCATCTACGCCTACCACGCGCAGACCCTGGGTTGGTGCGACGTCGGCTACAACGTGCTCGTCGACCGATACGGGCAGATCTTCGAGGGCCGCGCCGGCGGCCTGGACAAGCCCGTGCAGGGCGCGCACGCCGGCGGCTTCAACGAGAACACCGTCGGCATCGCGATGATGGGCGACTTCTCCAACGTCGAGCCTCCGAAGGCCGCGGTCGACGCGGTGGGCCGCTTCCTCGGCTGGCGGCTCGCGAAGGCGGGGCTCGACCCCGAGGGCGAGACCACCATGTACTCGGAGGGCACGTCCTTCACCCCGTACCCGCAGGGCGCGGCCGTCGACCTGCCGATCATCTTCGCGCACCGCGACGTCGGCAACACCAGCTGCCCCGGCGACTCCGGCTACGCGAAGATGGACGAGATCCGCGACATCGCCGCGGCCACCGCCGCCGGACAGAGCACCACGCCGTCCGAGCCCAGCGACGACTCGTCCGACCTCGTCACCGACAACCCGCGCGCACAGGTGCCCGACGTCGACGCGGGGGCTCCGGCCACCGGCTCGGCGGACCGCCTGCCAGACACCGGCTCGGCGGACCGCCTGCCAGACACCGGCTCGGCCGAGAAGGTCGCGGACCTCGTCGGCGAGCTGATCCGGCTCACCGACAACTCGCCGCTGGCCCAGAAGTGGATCGCCGAGGGCGGCGAGACCGGCCGTCTGGGGGCCGCTGTGTCCGGCATCCTGCCCGCCAAGGCAGGGTACGAACGCGCCGAGTTCGTCAACGGCGCCATCTACACCTCGCCGAACGGTGGTGTGTGGACGGTGCTCGGCGAGATCTACAAGACGTGGCAGCGCAGCGGCCTCGACGCGGGTGAACTCGGCCTGCCGACCAGCGACGAGTACCGCGTCCCGGACGGCTGGCGCTCGGACTTCGAGTTCGGCTCGCTGATCTTCAACGAGCTCACCGGCGCGGTGACGAAGGTGCTGCGCGCCTACAACGACGCGTACGAACAGGCACAGACCCCGGCCGCCGCGCCGGCCCCCGAGGCCCCGGCTCCGGCCCCCCAGGCCCCGGCCCCCCAGGCCCCGGCACCCGAGGCCCTGGCACCGGAAGCGCCGGCCCCCGCTCCGGCGCCCTGACCGATCGATCCGTCACCGCCACCAGCGCTCGAGGATGCGGGCCACCCCGTCCTCGGTGTTGGTGGCGGTGACCTCGTCCGCGGCCGCCTTCGCGTCCGGATGCGCGTTCTCCACCGCGACCCCGTGCCGCGCCATCGACAACATCGGAATGTCGTTGGGCATGTCCCCGAACGCGACGATCCCGTCGGCGGCCACCCCGAGGTGTTCGGCCATCAGATGCAGGCCCGACGCCTTGGTCACCCCGGAGGCGGAGATCTCGATCAGGCCGTTGTCCGTGGAATAGGTGACGTCCACCATGCCGCACAGCCGCGGAGCCAGCGCCTCGGCCATCTCGTGGCTCGTCGCCGACGCCAACCGGATCAGCAGCTTCACCGCCGGCTCGGCGATCACCTCGTGGTCGGCGAGCTCGGTGTTGTCCGGGTTCAGCCACGCATGCTCGTAGCCGGGGGCGCTGACGAACTGCGGTGTCGCGGCGTCGTGGGCGCTCGCCCCGATCCGCTCGGCGGCCAGACCGCAGCCGGGCAGCACACTGTTGGCGACGTCGGCGACCCAGGCCAGTTCGTCCGCGGACAGCACGGCGGCGCTGAGAACGCGGTCGGCGGCACTGTCGTAGAGCACCGCACCGTTGGCACACACCGCCAGGGGCGCGAAGCCGAGTTGCTCGACCACCGGCGGGATCCATCGCGGGGGACGCCCGGTGGCCAGGACGAACGGCGTCCCGGAGGACACCACGGCCTGTACTGCCGCGCGGGTCCGGTCCGAGACGCGCTCCTCGTCGTCGATGAGGGTGCCGTCGACGTCGGTGGCAACCAGGCTCGGCAGATCTCGTCTCACTTCGCCATTGTGCCGGTCCGCCGCGGCGCGGCGCATCCGGGAGTCACCGCGCCGTAGGGCCGTCACCCGTCGGTGCCGGCATCCTTCTGCGCGCGGCGGGCCTTGCGTGCGGCGGTGTCGGCGTCGTCGAGCGCGGTGGCCTCCGCGAGCGTCGGAGCGGTGCCGCCGAGCCGCACGGGCACCCAGTAGGCACCGGGCTCGTGCACGTAGCTGCTCTGCAACTCCCGCAGCATGCTTTCCATCCTGCTGTGCAACTCCGCAGTCAGCTCCGACGCCGACTCGTACGGCCGGATGGGCTCGCCCACCGCGATGGAGATGGGCGTCTTCGTGCGGCCGAGCCGCTTCGGGTTGCCCTTGGTCCACACCCGCTGCGACCCCCACAGGACGACCGGGATGATCGGGACGTTCGCCTCGATCGCCATCCGCGCGGCACCGGTCTTGAAGCCCTTGATCTCGAAGCTGCGGCTGATCGTGGCCTCGGGGAACACGCCGACCAGCTCACCGGCCCGCAACGCGTCGACGGCGGCGCGGTAGGAGTCGGCGCCGTCGGCCCGGTCGACGGGGATGTGCTTCATCGCCCGCATCAGGGGACCGGAGATCTTGTGGTCGAAGACCTCCTTCTTCGCCATGAACCGGATGTAGCGCTTGGAGGTGCGGGCGGGCAGGCCCGCGTAGGTGAAGTCCATGTAGCCGACGTGGTTCATGGCGATCACCGCGCCACCGACGGCGGGGATGTTCTCGGCGCCGGTGACGGTGAACTTCAGTCCCTGCGCGGCGAAGACGGTCCGGGCGAGGCCGATGACGGTCCGGTAGAAGGGTTCCACAGTCGGTCAGAGTAGCCGGATCGGCGCCCGCGGGCTTCGCCCGATGTCCGCGGGCCCGCCCGATTCGGGATCAACGGCCCGTATCCGGCCCGGGTTCACCGCCTGGGCGAGGCGCCCCACCGGCGTCCCCCTACCCTTGGGGGTACGTCGGTCAGCACGTCAGGAGGCAACGAAGTGCAGATCACCAGCGTCGGACACGCCGGGTTCCACATTCAGACCGAAGCGGGATCGATCCTGTGCGACCCGTGGGTCAACCCCGCGTACTTCGCGTCGTGGTTCCCCTTCCCGGACAACACGCAGCTGGACTGGGGTGCGCTCGGCGACGTCGACTACCTGTACGTCTCGCACCTGCACAAGGATCACTTCGACCCGGAGAACCTGAGCAAGCACGTCCGCAAGGACGCGACGGTGCTGCTGCCCGACTTCCCGGTCCCGGACCTGCGTCGCGAGCTCGAGAAGCTCGGGTTCACGAAGTTCCTCGAGACGACCGATTCCGTCAAGCACACCGTCAGCGGGCCCGAGGGCGACCTGGACGTGATGATCATCGCCCTGCGCGCACCCGCGGACGGACCGATCGGCGACTCCGGTCTCGTCGTCTCGGACGGCGAGACCACGGTGTTCAACATGAACGACGCCCGCCCGGTCGAGATGGACACGATGCTCGAGTCCTTCGGGAAGATCGACGTCCACCTGCTGCAGTACTCGGGCGCGATCTGGTACCCGATGGTCTACGACATCCCCAAGCGCACCAAGGCGAACTTCGGCAAGCAGAAGCGCCAGCGCGGCATGGACCGCTGCCGCAGCTACATCGACCAGGTCGGGGCGACGTGGGTGGTCCCGTCGGCCGGTCCGCCGGTGTTCCTCGACCCGGCGCTGCGCCACCTCAACGACGACCACGGCGACGAGGGCAACATCTTCCCCGACCAGATGGTCTTCCTCGAGCAGATGCGCCTGCACGGCAACGACGGTGGCGTGCTGATGATCCCCGGCTCGGTCCTCGACGTGCACGGCAGCGAGTCGATGACGCTGACCCATCCGATCCCCGACGCCGACGTCGAGAAGATCTTCACCGACAAGGCCGCGTACATCGAGGAGATGGCCCAGCGCCTGGCCCCGGTGCTCGAGGCCGAGAAGGCGACGTGGGCCCCGGCCGAGGGTGAGCCGCTGCTCGGTCCGCTCAAGGCGAAGTTCGAGCCGATCATGGCGCAGTCCGATCTGATCTGCGACGGCATCGGCTACCCCGTCGGCCTGGTGATGGGCGACGAGACGGTCGTGCTGGACTTCCCCAAGCGGGTCGTCCGCGAACCCATCGAGGGAGAAGGCAAGTACCGCTACGGTTTCCGCATTCCTCCGGAGCTGGTGCGCACGGTCCTGCGCGACGACGAGCCGGACTGGGTGAACACCATCTTCCTGTCCACCCGATTCGAGGCGTGGCGGGTGGGCGGCTACAACGAATTCCTGTACACGTTCTTCAAGTGCCTCACCGACGAGCGGATCGCCTACGCGGACGGCTGGTTCGCCGAAGCCCACGACGATTCCGCGTCGATCGAGCTGGGCGGCTTCGAGATCCAGCGCCGCTGCCCGCACCTGAAGGCGGATCTGTCGAAGTTCGGCGTCGTCGAGGGCACCAGCCTCACCTGCAACCTGCACGGCTGGCAGTGGGACCTCGTCACCGGTCGCTGCAAGACCTCCCGCGGTCACGAGCTGCGCTCCCGCAAGCTCTGACCCCTCGCGCCGCGTGTGGTGACCGAATGTCACATCGGGTCGATGCGATCGACGCGATGTGACATTCGGCCACGACCCAGGGCGGGGACGGCGAGCACCAGCGCCCCCGACGCGACGAGCGCGAACGGCCACCACTGCCGCTCCCCGGTCGTCGCCCCCGTCGTCACGACGTCGGGCGACGAGGCGGCCGGCGACTTCGGCAGCGCGGCCGTCGCCTCCCGCACGTTGTCGGAGACTCCCTCGATCACCCCGGTGACCGGACCCACGCCGGCCACGAGCTGCCCGGTGCCGTCGACGAGTTGCCGGCCGCCGTCGTCGAGGAGCATCAGTCCGTCGCGCAGCTGCCGCGAGCCGTCGGCAGCCTGCATCATGCCGGCGACGAACTGCGCGTTCGGGTCACTCAATTCGTAGGCGAGCTGCCGCGCACCGCCGCGCAACTGCTCGAGCTCCGCGAGCGTCTCCGGCCCGAGCCCCTCGCTGTCCAGCCGGCCGACGAGCCCGTCGAGCCGGGCGGCGGCCTCCTGGGACACCGCGTCGGGCGAGCGCCGCAGGGTGCCGGCGACGGCCGTCAGCTGCTCGGTGACGCCCGCCTGCATCTCCCCGAAACCGGCGAGCCGGTCGACGACCTCGTCGACGCCGCCGCTGACCTGGGTCGCACCGTCGCCGAGCAGGTCCACCCCGCCCTGCAGCTGCCCGAGCCCGTCGGCGAGTTGCTGCCCGCCGGCACTGGCCTGCGCGAGTCCGTCGGCGAGCTGGTGAGCACCGTCGTCGAGCTGCCGGCTGCCGTCGGTGAGCTGCCCGATTCCGCCGCCGAGCAGAGCGAGCGGCAGTCCGGCCTGCTGCAGGTTGTCGCGGGTGTCGGTGAGCGGGTCGCCGGTCGACGGGGGCGGCGCCTCGGTCGTCGTCGCGACGGTGGGCGCATGGGCGTAGGCGAGGGCACTGCCGGTGCCGATCAGGCCGAGACCGGCGGCGACGAACAGGACGGGAAGGAGACTGGCACGCACGGCGGAGGACCCTAGTCCGGCGATCTGAGAGAGCTCTGAGACGGCGGCAGCCACCGCACCGCGGCGGCGGCCAGGCCGAGCAGCGGCACCGCCCATGCCGCGAGCACCGCCGACAGCGGCAGCCATACCGTTCCCAGCGCGAATCCGGCGTAGACCGCCACGGACACGACCTCGCCGACGACGCCCGACACCGACGTCACGGTCGCGCGGGCGGTTCCGCTCATGGTGTCCTGCATCCGCGCCTCGGCGACGATCATCGCGTTGTTCAGGGCGCCGTAGCCGATCCCGATCGCCACGAAGCCCGCCACTCCGCCGAGCGCGGCCCCCGTTGCCAGCAGCAGGCCACCGACGGCGATCACCGCACCCATCGCGCGGCCGGTCGTCGCCGCGGTGCGACCGGCGGTCGCGGCGCCGAGCACCTGTCCCGCCACGGTGATCGCCACCAGCGCCGGCGCCGCGGACGTGCTCGCCCCGCCCTCGCGCGCGAGCAGCGCGAAGTACTCCTCGAAGGCGAGGCACGCCGACAGCAGCGCCGCGAGCAGCACCGCGCGGCGGACGCCGGCGCTGCGGCGCGCCTCGGCCGTCCCGGCATGCAGCACCGCGCGGTAGCGAGTTGCGAAACTGCCCGGGACGAAACCGGTCTCGTCCGCCGAGGTGTCGCGGGGTGCGGACGGCAGGGCGAGCACGAGCAACCCGTTGGCGACGGTGATCCCCACCGACAGCCATCCGACGAGCGGATAGCCGCCGAGCGCGAACAGCGGTGCGGCCGACAGCGTCGCGACGAGAACGCACATCGTCTCACCGGCGTTCGCATAGCCCAGCACCGCCGGGAACCGGTGTGCCGCACCGCGGGCGGACAGTTCGTCGTACACCAGGGCCTCGAAGGTCCCGGACTTCAGCGATTCGCTGATCCCCCACGCCACGAAGCCGGCCGCGAACCCCCAGTAGCCGGGGAACAGCAGCCAGAGGGCGAAGCCCGCGGTGAACAGGGCCGAGCTGAGCAGCAGCAGACCGCGGCGGGACACCGTGTCGGCCCACGCGCCCGACGGCACCTCCGCGACGAACGCGACGACGGACCACAGCACGAACAGCGACGAGATCTCACCCGTGCCGAGGCCGTGGTCCTCGAAGAGCAGGGCGTACACGCCGTAGAGCGGCACGAGTTCACGGGTGGCCGCATACACCACCACCCGGAAGGTCGGAGCGGAGCCGGATCAACATCGATGTCGCATGGCTCCAGCGTGGCACGCGCGGACGGGTTTGTCACCGCGCGATACGGTCGGCAGGTGACCGAACGCCAGCGCACCTACACGTGGGACGACCCCGCCCCGACGTCCGCCGCGAACCGCGACATGCACGGCCTCGACTTCCTGCGCGGACTGATCGACGGCTCCATCCCGCACCATCCGACGTCGCGCACCCTCGGCTTCCGGGTGACCGAGGGCCGGGAGGGCTGGGTGGAGGTGAGCATGGAGCCGCAGGAGTTCCACGCCAACGCGGTGGGCAGCATGCACGGCGGGGTGATCGCGACGATGTTCGACACCGCCATGGGCTTCAGCGTGTCGAGCACGCTCGAGGCCGGTGTCGGATACACGACGCTGGACCTGCAGGTGCGGTATCTGCGCGGCATCCAGGCGGGCAGCGGCGTCGTGCGCGTGCACGGCATCTGCGAGTACAGCGGCCGTCGCACCGCGACCGCCCGCGGGGAGGCCCGCGACGAGAACGACCGGTTGCTCGCGACCGCGTCGACCACGTGCCTGATTCTGCGCTGACAACCGTCGCCGGACCTGCACACTGAAGAACATGAGCGTGGAACGCACCGCACTGGACCGCTTCTTCACCCTCTACGGGGAGGCACTCGCCGGGTTCGACGCCGAGGCCTCGGCCGCGCTGTGGGGGGAGCCGGGCACGATCCTCACCGATTCGTTCGCCGGATCGCTGCCGACCCGGAAGGAGATCACCGAGGCCCTCGCGCAGAGCAACCAGACCTACCGGGAGCACGGTCTCGCCGATGTGGGGCACGAGTTGCTCGACCTCTCCCCGGTCACCGAGAAGATCGTGCGGGCCCGGGTGCGCTGGTCCTTCCGGGATGCGAACGACAGTGTGATGGGCACGAGCGACTACGAGTACCTGCTGCGCGACGATCCGGAGGGCCTGCACGCGTACGTGGCCGTCGGCTGCGACCCGGGCAGCTGAGCCCACCCGCCCCGCCCTCCGTGGCCGAATGTCACATCGGTTCGGTCAGATCGACGCGATGTGACATTCGGCCACCACCACCACCCACACGCAGGGGGACGGCTCACGCGGGCGGTTCGAGCACCTCACGCCCGACGAACGGCACGAGCGCCGACGGGACGCGCACGGACCCGTCGGCCTGCTGGTGGTTCTCGAGGATCGCGACGAGCCAGCGGGTGGTGGCGAGGGTGCCGTTGAGGGTGGCGGCGATCTGCGGCTTGCCGTTCTCGTCGCGGTACCGGACGCCGAGGCGACGAGCCTGGAAGGTGGTGCAGTTCGAGGTGGAGGTCAGCTCCCGGTAGCGCTCCTGGGTGGGCACCCATGCCTCGCAGTCGAACTTGCGGGCCGCCGACGAGCCGAGGTCGCCGCCGGCGACGTCGATGACCCGGTACGGCACCTCGATCGCGGCGAGCATGTCGCGCTCCCACGCGAGCAGCCGCTGGTGCTCGGCGACGGCGTCCTCGGGCTTGCAGTAGACGAACATCTCGACCTTGTCGAACTGGTGGACCCGGATGATGCCGCGGGTGTCCTTGCCGTAGCTGCCGGCCTCGCGGCGGAAGCACGACGACCAGCCCGCGTACCGCTTCGGGCCGCCCGACAGGTCGAGGATCTCGCCGGAGTGGTAACCGGCGAGCGGCACCTCCGATGTGCCGACGAGGTACAGGTCGTCGTCGGCGAGGTGGTAGATCTCGTCGGCGTGGGCACCGAGAAAGCCGGTGCCCTGCATGATCTCCGGGCGCACGAGCACCGGGGGGATCATCATCTGGAAGCCGTTGGCGACGGCCCGCTGGGCCGCGAGCTGCAGCATGCCGAGCTGCAGCAGCGCGCCGTAACCGGTGAGGAAGTAGAACCGGGCGCCGGAGACCTTCGCACCCCGTTCCATGTCGATCAGCCCGAGGGACTCCCCGAGGGCCAGATGGTCCTTCGGTTCGAAGTCGAAGGTGGGCAGCTCGCCGACGGTCTCGAGGGTGACGAAGTCGTCCTCCCCGCCCGCGGGAGCGCCCTCCTGCACGATGTTGGAGATCGCCATGTGCGCGCGCCCCAGGGCCTCCTCGGCGGCGTGCTGCTCGGCCTCGAGCTTCTTGACGTTCGCGGCGAGTTCCTTCGCGCCCTCGAGCAGCGCGGGCCGTTCCTCCGGGGAGGCCTGCCCGACCTTCTTTCCCAGTGCCTTCTGCTCGGCACGGATGTTGTCGCCGGCCAGCACCGCAGCGCGGCGGGCGGCGTCGGCCTCGAGCAGCGCGTCGACGAGACCGGGGTCCTCGCCTCGGGTGCGCTGCGAGGCGCGGACGACGTCGGGATTCTCGCGGAGGAACTTGAGGTCGATCACGAGGTCACAGCCTACTCGGCGACGTCCCGGGCCGAGGCCGGCCTACTGCGCCCACAGCTGCAGGTAGTCCTCGCGTTCGAACATCTTCGCCGAGTCCACGGCGCTCGGATGCCCGGCGTGCGGGTCGGCTCCGGCCTCGGTGAGCACGCGCACGACGTCGATCGCCCCCTTGAACACCGCGCCCGCGATGGGCGACTGCCCGCGGTCGTTGAGCCGGTCGACGTCGGCGCCCCGTTCGATCAGGGCCCGCACCGCGTCGGCGTGTCCGTGGTAGGACGCCAGCATGAGCAGGGTGTCGCCCTTCTCGTTGCACAGGTTCACCGGCACTCCGGCGTCGATGTAGGCGGCGAGGGTCTCGACGTGCCCGGCGCGGGCGGCATCGAACAGTCGCTGCGCGATCTCCTGGACTTCGGGATCGATGGGCTCCGTCATGCCCACCGAAGTTACCCGGGGCGGCGCGCACAGGCATGATGGACGGTGATGGCCGAGGAGAGTGAGCAGCAGTCCGACCGGACGACACCGTCCGCCTCGCGGGTCCGGCGTGCCCCGTCCGCGAAGCTGACCCGTCGCGCCCTGATGCTGGTCGCCGCGGGCGCGGTGCTCGCGGCCGTCGTCACGGCGGTGGTGGCGGGATTCGGCGGGTCCGACGACGAACCCGGCGATTCGACCAGTGCCGTGGTCACCACCGGCGCGGTGGCCGGCGAGGCCTTCGGCACTGCGGTCGCCGGGGACTGCCTGACCTGGACCGAACTCGATGCGAGCGACCTCGCGAAGGTGGACTGCGCCGAGTCGCACCTGTTCGAGGTGGTCGAGGACATCGATCTGAGCGTGTATCCGGGCGCCGAGTGGGGTCCCGGGTCGCGTTTCCCGTCGGTGCTGCGTTTCACCGAGCTGCGCGACGAGCTGTGCGCACCGGCCGCGATGGATTATCTCGACGGCCGGTTCGATCCGCACGGCAAGTTCAGCGTGGGCCTGATCAACCCCGGGGAGGCGGGCTGGGCGGCCGGCGAGCGGACGCTGCGCTGCGGCCTGCAGTTCTCCTCCACCACCGGCAACCTGCTGCCGATCCAGGGCAAGGTCGCCGACCAGGACCAGTCCAAGGTCTGGGACGTGGGCACGTGCATCGGCATCAACAACGGCGTGCCGGCGGATCCGGTGGAGTGCGCCCAGCCGCACGCCTTCGAGGTGATCTCCGTGGTGGACCTGTCCGGGCAGTTCCCCGGCGGTCTGCCCAGCGTCGAGGACCAGGACCGGTACCTCGAGGGGACGTGCACCGAGAACGCCAACGCCTACCTGGGCAGTCCCGACGCGCTGCGCAACAAGACCCTCACGCTGTTCTGGGACAACCTCGACTTCGACAGCTGGCTCGCGGGCAGCCGCAAGGTCAACTGCTCGGTGGGCAAGCAGGTCGAGGGCGGCGGATTCGCGTCGGTCACCGGCACGGCCAAGGGCGACATCCTCATCGACGGCCAGCCGCCGGTGCCGCCGCCCGCCGCGCCCGAGGGCCGCTCACTGCCGACCCCGCTGCCGGGCGCAGGTCCCGTGCCGGGCTCCTGAGGTGAGGGCACGAATGGGCGACGAGCGGTTCGAGGAACTCGTCGGCGAGGCCCTGGATCTGATCCCCCCGGAACTCGCGCGGGCCATCGACAACGTCGTGGTGCTGGTCGAGCCCAGAAACGAGGTAGAGCCCGACCTGCTCGGGCTCTACCACGGGATCGCGCTCACCGAGCGCGACAGCCACTATGCGGGGGCGCTACCGGACACCGTGACCATCTACCGCGACGCGATTCTCGACATCTGCGACTCCGACGACGACGTGGTGCACGAGGTCGCGGTGACGGTCATTCACGAGATCGCTCACTACTTCGGAATCGAGGATGCTCGTCTGCACGAGCTGGGGTGGGGCTAGTGGCCCCGTACCGCGGTCCCGTCGCGCCGTACTTCGGCTTGCGTTGCAGAAAGTGCGGACTGATCGTCGAAATGATCAGCAGGGCGAGCGTTCCGATGATCACCTCTGCGACGACGATGTAGACGAAAGCAATACCGACGATCTTCGCGATCTCTTCCATGTGTCGATCACCTCCGGTCCGACCGTACCGCGGGACGGCCGTCCGGACGGGGTAACCGGCAGTGCCGTTGCCGGGCCTCCGCGGCCCGGCAGCGGCGGCCGGTCACTCGATGCGGTCGAGATCGACGCCCTTGGTCTCGCGGCTGCTCAGCACCGCGACGACGGTGATCATCATGGTCACCACCAGATACGCGACGACGGTCCCGACCCCGAACCGGTCGACGAGCCAGACGGCGATGAAAGGCGCGGGCGCACCGGCGATGATGGACGAGCCCTGGAACACCAGCGAGGATCCGGCATACCGGTACCGGGTCGGGAACAGCTCGGTGATCCAGGCGGCCTCGGGACCGGCGAGAGCGCCGTGGAAGAAGGCGCCGACGCAGACCCCCACCCACAGCATCGGCACGCTCTGCATCTGCACGAGCCAGAAGAACACGGGCGCCCACACCACGAGCACCACGGCGGGGACGAGCATCGCGACGCGGCGGCCGACCCGGTCGGACCAGCGGCCGCCACCGATCATGCCGACGAACTGGAACACCGACGCGAAGGTCACGGCCAGCATCACGTCGCCCCGGGCGAAGCCGTGATAGGTGGTGGCGTACGCGATGACGAAGATCGTGTACACGTAGAACGCGATGTTCTCGCCGAGCCGCATGCCGATGCCGATCAGCACCGGGCGCGGACGGGACAGCGCTTCGACGATGCTCGACCGGGGCTCGGGGCGGTCCGCCGCGGCGGCCTGCGCCGCCCGGAAGACCGGGGACTCCTCGACGCCGTGCCGGATCCAGAAGCCGATGACGAGGAGGGGAACGGCGAACAGGAATGCGATCCGCCAGCCCCATGCGTCGAACGCGTCGGCCGGAAGCAGCAGCACCAGGGTCGAGACGACCACGGCGGCGAGCACGGTCCCCGACGGCGCGCCCGCCTGCGGCCACGACGCCCAGAAGCCGCGACGCTTGGGCTCGCCGTACTCACTCACCAGCAGCACCGCCGCACCGAATTCACCGCCGAGCGCGAAACCCTGGATCATGCGCAGCGCGACGAGCAGGACCGTCGCCCAGATGCCGATCTGTTCGTAGGTCGGCAGCAGCCCGATCGACGCGGTGGCCGTACCGAGCATCACGAACGTGATGACGAGCATCGGTTTGCGGCCGAACCGGTCACCGAGATGACCGAAGACGATGCCGCCGAGCGGCCGGGCGATGAAGCCGAGCCCCTGGGTGGCGAGGGCGAGCAGCAATTTGGTGATGCCGTCGGATCCGGGGAAGAACAGAGGTCCGAGGACGGTGGCGGCGAGGATGCCGTAGATGGCGAAGTCGTACCACTCGAGCACGGCCCCGGCCATGCTGCCGGTGAGGACCCGCTTGAAGCTGCTGCGTGGCGCGTCCGGCGCGGTGCGCACGGCGATCGGGTCGAGCGTGGATCCCATGGCGGGTCCCTTTCGGATCGGGTGAGTCAGAGTCGGAGGGTCAGTCGGTCGCCGCAGGCACGCGAGCAGCAGGTCATCATCTGCCGGTTCGCCGCCCGCTCGGCCTTGGTGAGCACGGTGTCGCGGTGGTCGACCTCGCCTTCGAGGACGGTGACCTCGCAGGAGCCGCAGAGGCCTTCCTCGCAGTCGCTGGGCACGTCGATGTTGTTGGCGCGCAACGCGTCGAGGACGGTCTGGGTGGGCTCGACCCGCACGGTGAGTCCCGAGTCGCGCAGGTCGAGGTCGAAGGCGTGCTCGACGTCCGGGTCGAGTGCCGTGAGGGACGAGGTGAAGTGCTCGACGTGCAGCGCACCGTCGGGCCAGTGCCGGCTCGCGTCCTCGAGTCCGGCGAGCAGCCGTCCGGGCCCGCACGCGTAGATCTGGGTGCCGGGCACCGGCGTCGCGAGGAGGGCGGCGAGGTCGACCCGGGTGCCTTCCGCCGAGACGTGCAGGGTGGCCCGGTCCCCGTGCCCGGCGACCCGCTCGAGATAGGCCATCCCGGAACGGTTCCGGCCGCAGTAGTGCAGTTCGTAGCTCCACCCCCGGGCGCGGGCGTGGTCGGCCATCGCCAGGACGGGGGTGATGCCGATGCCGCCGGCCACGAACACGTAGTGCTCGGCGTCGGGGTCGGGCGCGAAGTGGTTGCGGGGCCCGCGAATCCGGAGCGATCCCCCCACCCGGAGCTGTTCGTGGACGTAGCGCGAGCCACCGCGGCTCTCGGGGTCCAGCAGAACGGCGATCTCGTAGGTGGGCGCGTCGGACGCGCCGCACAGGGAGTACTGCCGCGACAGCGCACCGAGGTCGACATCGATGTGGGCGCCGGGAGTCCACGCGGGCAACGCATTTCCTGCCGGAGCCCGTAGGACGACGCGCAGCACGTCGTCGGCGATCCGGTCCAGGCGCTCGACGGTGACGGTGCGTGACACCGACCGGGTGGAGGGCTCGCCGATGGTGACGGGATGCTGCCGTTGCAGCACGGCCGGGTCGGTGCGCTCGGGGTTCGCCTGCGGATCCCACTGCACCCACACGTGATCGGGACCGCGGAACGAGGTGTTCGGCAGGTAGGTGAACTCCTGATCGGGTACGAGTTCCATGTGGGGAAGCCGCGTGGTCAGTTCCTCGAGGAAGATCTGCATCTCCATGCGGGCCAGGTTCTTGCCCATGCACTGATGGCTGCCGTACCCGAAGGTGAGGTGGTCGCTCGAGTTCGGGCGCCGGATGTCGAACTCGTCGGGACGATCGAAGTGCCGCTCGTCGTGGTTGGCGGACGCGTTGACGACGAGCAGCTTTGCGCCGGCGGGGATGTCGACGTCGCCGATGCGGGTGTCGGTGGTGGCCACCCGTCGCCACGCCGCGACCGATCCCGAGTGGCGCAGGCACTCCTCGACGGCGTTGGGGATCAGCGACGGATCCGCGCAGATCTCCTCCCACACCGGGCGGTTCTCGAGCAGCAGCTTGAACGCGTTCGCGGACGCGTTGGCCGTGGTCTCGTGCGCGGCGACGATGCCGGCCATCATCATCGAGTGCAGGTAGGAGTCGGTGACGACGTCCGGCATCTGCTGCTGCATGCGGATCCCGTAGGGCATCCAGCCGTGCCCCGACGGGTCCTGGCGCATCTTCTCGAGCACCGTGCCCGCGTACTGCCAGAACCTGCCGACCGCCTCGGCGACGGCGACCTGCTCCTCGGGCGCGGGGCGGCCCCAGGTGTTCACGGTGTGGGCGATCGAGTACTTGCGCATCGTCGCCATGTCCTCCTCCGGCACGCCGAGGAAGTGCAGGGCGACGGTGAGCGGTACCTCCCACAGCATCTCGTCCACCAGGTCGGCCTTGCCGGATTCGACGAAGCGGTCGACGTATTCGCGCGTGAGCCGTCGCACCATCGCCTCGTGGTGCGCCAGTTCCTTCGGGGTGAACGGGTCCATGAGTGCGCGGCGGCGCGGCATGTGGGCGGGCTCGTCCTCGTTCACGAGGGTCCGGGCCATGGCGTAGTCGTAGCGGGCGAGGGTGGCGGTGGCCTCCTCGGAGACCGGGGTGATCTTCTCGAGGGCGATGGCCGGTGAGAACACGAGGTTGTCGCGGAACACCGCCTTCACATCCTCGTAGCGGGTGACCACCCAGTAGCCGAGTTCGGGGCTGTAGAACACCGGCTCCTCGTCGCGGGACCAGCGCAGCGACTCGGCCGGATCGGCCTGGTACGCGGGCCCGAACGGATCGAACGCCGCGGCGTTCGCCGACACCGGGCAGCCGCCGGTCAGGGCCGCGTGATCGACGGGACACGCCGCCGACGGAACTGATGCACTCATGCTGACACCGAAAACCTCTCCACCTGCACTGTTACTTTTATCGAACAGTTTCGTCCTATATACGGACAGCAGCAGAGTAAGGGGCGTCACAGATCAGGTCAAGCTCGAGATCCGGTCACATTCGCCGGGGCTCCACATCGGGGGTCCGCCCGGCCGACTCCACCTGCACCCGATGCCGGAACCGGACGTCCCGAGGAAACACCCGCTCGGCCGGAACGGCCCCGATCGCGCCTCAGCCGACGGCGGCTCCGAACCACTCGGACAGCCGGCCGAGCAGATCCTGCTGATCGTCGCCGACCCACGCGACGTGGCCGTCGGGTCGCAGCAGCACCGCAGGCACGTCCAGTTCCTCGCTGACGTCGACGATGTGGTCGACGCGGTCGGCCCAGCCCGCCACCGACAACCGGCCGTTCTGATCGAGCAGCAGCCCACGGCCGCCGTGCATGAGTTCGTAGAGACGGCCTCGCTTCAGTCCCACATCCCGCATCCGCCGGCCGAGCAGATCGTGCCCCGCACCGAAGTCGTAGCGGACCCCGACCGCGGTGATCATCCCGGTGATGTGCCGGTTCACCTCCTCGAGGTCCATCAGCTCCGAGAACAGTTCCCGCAGCGCGGTCGCGCCCGGATCGGTTCCCATCAGCGCGATCTGCGCACGGGTGTTCGCCAGCACGCGCGCCCCCACCGGGTGCCGCTCGGCGTGGTAGCTGTCCAGCAGCCCCGCCGGCGCCCAGCCGTCCACTGCCGCAGCCAGTTTCCAGCCGAGGTTGAACGCGTCCTGGATGCCGAGGTTGAGTCCTTGCCCGCCGGTCGGCGGATGGATGTGCGCGGCGTCGCCGGCCAGCAGCACCCGGCCGACCCGGTAACGCTCGGCCTGCCGGGTGGCGTCACCGAAGCGGGAGAGCCAGCGCGGCGAGTGCGCACCGAAGTCGGTGCCGGCGATCGCCCGCAGCTGCTGCGTGAACTCCCCGAGGGTCGGTGCGGCCGCCCGGTCCTCGCTCACCCCGTCGGCGGGCACGACGACGCGGTACATCCCGTCCCCGAGCGGTGCGGCGCCGAACCGCAGCTGGGTCTTACGGACTTCCGCGACGACGGCGGCCACCGTCGCCGGGTCCTCGGTCATCCTCATCTCCCCCAGCAGCGTCTCGACCCTGCTGGGCTCACCGGGAAAGCCCACGCCGAGCAGCTTGCGCACCGTGCTGCGGCCGCCGTCGCAGCCGACGAGGTACCGCGAGCGCAGCCGAGCGCCGTCGGCCGATTCGACCGTCACCCCGTGATCGTCCTGGCTCAGCCCGACCACCTCGCAGCCGCGCCGGATCTCGGCACCGAGTTCGAGGGCACGCTCGTCGAGCAACCGTTCGGTGACCGGCTGCGGAGTGGCGAGGCCGTACGGGTGCGCCGTGTCCAGCCGGTCCGGCCAGGGCTTGACGATTCCACCGAAAAGACCGCCGACCCGGAACTTCTCGCTGACGGCGAGGAACCGGTCCAGCAGGCCGCGCTGGTCCATCATCTCGACGCTGCGCGCGTGCAGACCCTGCCCGCGCGACTGCCCGCTCGGTGCGGTCGCCTTCTCGAGCACGAGCGTGCGCACGCCGTGCAGCCGCAACTCGGAGGCCAACATCAAGCCGGTCGGTCCACCGCCGACGACGATCACATCGATCATGAAAACCCCGTTCACTGGTTGAATTTCGGCCACCCCTCCACGCAGGCCGGCGGCCCGCCCGGCGTCCCGCGCCCGCAGATCCCCACCGGCGGCGCGACTCCCCCGGGATCACGTCCGGTCACACCTGCGAATCCCCACTTTCCACAGGTCCCGGCTTCGACTGGCGATTCTGCAGCACGACGGGGGCCTTGCGGCAAGGCCCCGTGCGCGATATACGTTGAAAGGGGCAGGGAGTCGAAGGCATCCCGGCCGTTCTTTCTCCCGCCCCGCGTTCGATGTGCACCGGAGTACCGTCGATTCCCGGACTCGTGCCCGGCAGCGGGGGTATCAGTCGGTGAGCAGAACGCTCAGGCGCGCTGCCGCGTCCTGGACGGCGAGCGCCGCGGCGTCGACGTCGAGACCGGCGATGGCCACCACCCCGACGCTGCATTCGAGACCGGCCCCCCGGGGCGCGCGCACCCCGGCAGCGACACCCACGGCGCCGCGTTCGAGCTGCCCACGGGTGACGCTGTAGCCGAGCTCCCGGGCCTGCTTCACCGCGTCGGGGTCGCGGGCGTCCTCGGGCCGCAGCGCGAGGATCGCGATCCCGGCCGCACCGCGGTCGAGCGGGTGCCGGTTGCCCACCCGGTAGCCCACGTGCAGGAGCGCTCCCTCCGGCTCCGCGACGAGGATGACGATGCACTCGTTCCCGTGCGCGGCGGAGACGAAGGCCGTCGCCTGCGTGCGCTCGGCCAGGTCGTGCAGCACCGGGCCGGCCGCGTGCTGGAACTGCGGCACGAACCGCGACGAAAGGACGGCGGCACCGGCGCCGAGCCGGATCCGGCCGTCGTCGGCCCGCACGACGAGCGAGTGGGTTTCGAGCGTGGCGACGATCCGGTAGCAGATCGCCCGCGCGATCTCGAGCTCCTTGGCGAGGTCCGCGACCGTGATTCCGGCGGGTGACCGGGAGATGAGGTCGAGCGCGCGCAGACCACGATCGAGCGTCTGCAGCGTACTCATGGCTTCCTCCGTCCGTCCGGATCCGACCCTACCGGCGCGGGCATCGCGCCCGATGCAGCGCATTGCAACGCTTGAGCGCCGCGTGCCGCACTGATTGCCTTCGAGTGACACAGATCACTACGAACGGGAGTCGGCATGAGCATCGAAGGCAAGGTCGCGCTGGTCACCGGGGCTGGACAGGGCATCGGACGGGCGATCGCGCTGCGACTGGCATCCGACGGTGCGGCCGTCGCACTGCTCGATGTCGACGGCGGCAAGCTCGCCGCGGTCGAGGACGAGGTGCGGGCGGCCGGCTCGAAGGCGGTCTCCGTCGTTGCCGATGTGACCGACCGCGAGCAGATCCGGGCCGCCGTCGACCGGACGGAGGCCGAACTGGGCGGGTTCGACATCATCGTCAACAACGCCGGCATCGCCCAGGTCAACCCGATCGCCGACGTGACGCCCGAGGAGGTGTCGCGGATCATGGCGGTCAACGTCGAAGGCGTGCTGTGGGGCATCCAGGTCGCCGCCGCCAAGTTCCGCGAGCGCGGGCACGGCGGCAAGATCGTCAACGCGTCCTCGATCGCCGGTCACGAGGGCTTCGCGATGCTCGGGGTGTACTCCGCGACCAAGTTCGCCGTCCGGGCGCTCACGCAGGCGGCAGCCAAGGAGTACGCCTCCGACGGGATCACCGTCAACGCCTACTGCCCCGGCGTCGTCGGCACCGACATGTGGGTCACCATCGACGAACGCTTCTCGGCGCTGACCGGGGCGCCGAAGGGGGCGACGTTCGAGAAGTTCGTCGGCGGCATCGCGCTCGGCCGGGCGCAGACACCGGAGGACGTCGCGGCCTACGTCTCCTACCTGGCGGGCCCGGACTCCGACTACATGACCGGGCAGTCCGGGTTGATCGACGGCGGCCTGGTCTATCGGTGACCCGAACCCGCGGCACCGGAAGGACATTCCCATGTTGACCAGAACGGTACGGGCACTCGCGGTGCCCCTGCTGGTGCTCCTCGACCACATGATGGCGCCGAAGCTCTGCGCCGAGCTGTTCGAGCTCTCCGAGCAACTCGCGGAACCAGCGTGCCGGCCGGTGTCCGGGGCATGTCGCCACTGACCACGATCCGGTGCGGGGGCCTGTACTCGGCGAGGCGACCGCGGAGGTGGCCGGCCGGGGCGCCGGGATCGAGGTCGGCGACGGCGAGCCGGCGACCGGCCTCGTTCAGGCTGCGCAGCTCCGTCGCACCGACCAGCGCATCGAGTTGCCGGGCGGTGTGGAACATGACCCACGCGCGCACCAGCGCCTGCAACTGCGCGTCCGGCGAACCACCCGGCCGCAGCAGCGCCCCCGGGTCATGGCGATCGCATCGTGCAGCGCCCGGGTCATGATGTCCTGCAGAATCTCCTGCTCGGACTTGAAGTGGTGGTAGATCGAGGCGACGGTGATGTCGGCGTCGCGGGCGATGTCGCGCATCGAGGTGCCGTGGTACCCGCGCTCGGTCATGTTCCGCAGCGCGGAGTCGAGGATCGCCTGCCGACCGTTGCCGGTCCCGACCGAAGTCGCCTTCGCCGCGCTCATCGTCTGCTCCGTCCCGCCGGTCGTGAACCGCTGACAGCGTAGTCGCAGGGCGTGTGCCGGAATCGGGCAGATCCGCGCCACGAACCGCCGTCTCCGCGTGCCGAACCGACGAATGTCGGTCCGACCTGGCAGCATCAGCCGCGGCAGCCTCGCCCGGGGCCGCTCACCATCGGACAACACAGGGGGCCGTCATGCCAGCACCCGTTCTCACCGACGAACAGCGCACCGCCGCACTCGCCAAGGCGGCCGAAGTGCGCAAGGCCCGCAGCGAACTGCTCGCCGCCGTCAAGGCCGGAGAGATCGACGTCCCGGCCGTGCTCGAGAAGGCCGAGACCGACGAGGTCGTGAAGAAGACGAAGGTCTCCGCCCTGATCAAGGCGCTGCCCGGCGTCGGCGCGGTCAAGGCCGCCAAGCTCCTCGAGCAGCTGTCGATCCCGGACACCCGCCGCATCGGAGGCCTCGGCGCCAACCAGCGTCAGGCGCTGCTCGACGCCACGACGGCCGCCTGACACACCGGACCCGACGCAGGTGTTCCCGCGCCCCGGGAACACCTGCCCGGGCGCGTCCTGCGCCCACCGCGCGCTCCACAGACAAGGAGACCGATCGAGCGGGAGGAGTCGGATGACGACGTCGGTGCCCGAGTCGCGACAGCAGCAGGACCGCCTGCTGTTCCGTTTCATGCTGCTCTCGCTGGCCGCCGCGGTGGTCACCATCGTCCTCAAGGCGAGCGCCGCGTGGTCGACCGGCTCGGTCGGCTTCCTCTCCGATGCCCTCGAATCGGGTGTCAACCTCGTCGCCGCGGTGGTGGCGCTGATCGCGCTGCGGGTGGCGGCCCGCCCCCCGGACGCGAGCCACCACTTCGGCCACGGCAAGGCCGAGTACGTCTCCGCCCTGGTCGAGGGCGCGATGATCTTCGTCGCCGCCACCGCCATCATCTGGACCGCGATCGAACGCCTGATCAGCCCGGTTCCGCTCGTCCAGCCCGGGCTCGGACTGGCACTGTCGACCGTCGCCTCGGTGATCAACCTCGGCGTCGGCCTCACCCTGCTGCGCGTGGGACGCACGCACCGCTCGATCACACTCGTCGCGGACGGCAAGCATCTGCTGACCGACGTGTGGACCTCCGCCGGGGTGATCGTCGGCATCGCGCTGGTCGCCGTCACCGGCTGGGAGCCCCTGGACCCGATCGTGGCGCTCGCCGTGGGCGTCAACATCCTGTGGACCGGGTACCGGCTGCTGCGCGGCTCGGTCAGCGGCCTCCTCAGCGCCGCCCTCCCCCAGCACGAGCAGGACCAGGTCAATGCCGTGCTGGACCGGTTCCGCGCCGAGTGCCCGGTCGAGTTCGCGCCGCTGCGTACCGTCGAATCCGGGCGGCAACGTCAGGTGTTCGTCGTCGTGACCGTGCCCGGGGACTGGACCGTGCGGACCGCTCACGACATGGCCGACCGCATCGAGGCGGCGATCGACGCGGTGCTGCCGCACACCGAGACCTTCATCCACGTGGAACCGGCAACCGCCGGCCCGGGCAGTGCCTGACCCAGGGTAGGAGGTGCAGCGACCGCTGCCGTCGTCTTACGCTCCCGCATTCTCCGTGCTCGCGGGACACCCCGCGAGCCCATCCGAGCCGGAGTTCCGAATTCCACTGCCGTCCGGAATGTCTCGTCACAACCCAGAAGTGACGCAGGTCAGTACCGTGCCGGCGCCGCGGCGACACCGGGAGTGCACCGCGGCACCGGTGGCAGCGAGGAACGGTCGACGGTGTGCCGTCCGCCGGCGGCAGTGTCCGACGTAGGGCTCAGCGAAGCTCCTGGATCCGCACCAGATTGCCCGCCGGGTCGCGGAAGGCACAGTCGCGGATGCCGTACGGCTGCTCGGTCGGCTCCTGGACGACCTCGGTGTCGCCGGCCTGCACCTTCTCGAACGTGGCGTCGAGATCCCGGGTGGCCAGCAGGATCCAGCCGTAGGTGCCCTTGGCCATCATCTCGGCGATGGTGCGGCGCTCGTCGTCGGTGATGCCCGGGTCGACGGCCGGCGGCGCCAGGAGGATGGACGTGTCGGGCTGACCGGCGGGGCCCACCGTGATCCAGCGCATCTTGCCCTGCCCGACGTCATTGCGGACCTCGAAGCCGAGGACGTCGCGATAGAAGGCGAGGGAGGCGTCCGGGTCGTCGTGCGGCAGGAAGCTCGTGTGAATGGTGATGTCCATGACGAGCAGGTTAGGAGCGTCTCCGTGTCCCGCGCTTCTCGATTCCTGATCGATCCGCCGAGCGCGAGTCCGTTCCTCGCCGTCGCGCGGCCGATACCGCTTCGTCGACGAACTCGCCGTCCACGCGTGGCACGCCGGAAGCGCTGGGCAACTCCGTTGCCACGTGGCACGATCGCGTACGTGACCGGGGGACCTGCTGACGCGCAGCGCCTGCGCGATCTCGCGCGGCTGCGCCGCGTCCGCGACCGCATCGACCGGGAGTACGCCCAGCCGCTGGACGTCGAGGCGCTCGCCCGCGGGGTGCACATGTCGGCGGGGCATCTCAGCCGGCAATTCCGGGCGGCGTACGGGGAGTCGCCGTACGCGTACCTGATGACGCGGCGCATCGAACGCGCGATGGCACTGCTGCGTCGCGGCGATCTGAGTGTCACCGAGGTGTGCTTCGCGGTGGGCTGCTCGTCGCTGGGCACCTTCAGCACTCGCTTCACCGAGCTGGTCGGTGTGCCGCCGAGCATCTACCGGCGTCAGGCGGCGCACGCGGCGGCGGGGATGCCGTCGTGTGTCGCGAAGACGGTGACCAGACCGATCAGGAATCGAGAAGCGGGAGCCGCGGAGCCGCAACTAGCCTGACCGCCATGACGTCACCGTTGACCCGAGCTTTTCCCCTCCCGGCAGATGGAGACCCGATGAGCATGGCCACGAAGACGGACACGCGGTCGCACGCGCCGCACGTTGCCGACAGCCACGACCTGATTCGCGTCCACGGTGCGCGGGTGAACAACCTCCACGACGTCAGCGTCGAGATCCCGAAGCGCCGGTTGACGGTGTTCACCGGCGTCTCCGGCTCGGGCAAGAGCTCGCTGGTGTTCGGCACGATCGCCGCGGAGTCGCAACGGCTGATCAACGAGACCTACAGCGCCTTCGTGCAGGGCTTCATGCCGACCCTGGCGCGTCCCGACGTCGACCTGCTCGAAGGACTGACGACGGCGATCATCGTCGACCAGGAGCGGATGGGTTCCAATCCCCGCTCCACCGTCGGCACCGCCACCGACGCGCACGCGATGCTGCGCATCCTCTTCAGCCGGCTGGGGCAACCGCACATCGGTTCCCCCAACGCGTACTCGTTCAACGTCCCCTCGGTGAAAGCCAGCGGTGCGATCACGGTCGAGCGCGGCGCCGGCAGGACGAAGACCGAGAAGGCGACCTTCCACCGGCTCGGCGGCATGTGCCCGCGCTGCGAGGGGATGGGCTCGGTCACCGACTTCGACCTGTCCGCGTTGTACGACGAGAACCTCTCGCTCGACGAGGGTGCACTCACGATTCCCGGGTACAGCATGGACGGCTGGTACGGCCGGATCTACCGGGGCTGCGGATTCTTCGACCCGGGCAAGCCGATCCGCAAGTACACCAAGCGGGAACTGCACGACCTGCTCCACAGGGAACCGACCAAGATCAAGGTCGACGGGATCAACCTGACGTACGAGGGGCTGATCCCGAAGATCCAGAAATCGATGCTGTCCAAGGACGTCGATGCCCTCCAGCCGCACATCCGGGCGTTCGTGGAACGGGCCGTGACCTTCTCCACCTGCCCCGCCTGCGGCGGCACCCGGCTCGCCGAGGAGGCCCTGTCCTCGAAGATCGGCGGCAGGAACATCGCCGACGTCTGCGCCATGCAGATCAGTGACCTGGCCGACTGGGTCCGCAGCCTGGACGAACCGTCGGTGGCTCCGCTGCTGACCGGGCTGCAGCACCTTCTCGACGCGTTCGCGGAGATCGGGTTGGGCTACCTCTCCCTCGACCGGCCGGCGGGCACGTTGTCCGGCGGAGAAGCCCAGCGCACCAAGATGATCCGACATCTCGGTTCCTCCCTCACCGACGTCACGTACGTCTTCGACGAGCCCACCATCGGACTGCACCCGCACGACATCGCCCGGATGAACGACCTGTTGCTGCAGCTGCGCGACAAGGGCAACACCGTGCTCGTCGTCGAGCACAAGCCGGAGGCGATCGCGATCGCCGACCACGTCGTCGACCTCGGACCGGGCGCCGGCACCGACGGTGGCGAGGTGGTGTTCGAGGGCACCGTCGAGGGACTGCGCACCAGTGGCACGCTCACCGGGCGGCACCTGGACGACCGCGCATCGGTGAAGCCCGCGGTGCGGACCCCGTCGGGTGTGCTCGAGGTGCGCGGCGCCGACACGCACAACCTGCAGAACGTCGACGTGGACATCCCACTCGGCGTGCTGGTCGTCCTCACCGGCGTGGCGGGCTCCGGGAAGAGCTCGCTGATCGACGGTTCGGTGGCCGGGCGCGAGGGCGTGGTCACGGTCGACCAAGGGGCGATCAGGGGTTCGCGGCGGAGCAATCCGGCGACGTACACCGGGCTGCTCGATCCGATCCGGAAGGCGTTCGCGAAGGCCAACGGCGTGAAACCGGCGTTGTTCAGCGCCAACTCCGAGGGCGCGTGCCCGGCGTGCAACGGCGCCGGGGTCATCTACACCGACCTGGGAGTGATGGCCACCGTCGAATCCACCTGCGAGGAATGCGAGGGGAAGCGGTTCCAGGCGGCGGTGCTGGAGTTCACGTTCGGCGGGCGCAGCATCGCGGACGTGCTTGCGATGCCGGTGGCCGAGGCCGAGGGGTTCTTCGGCGCGGGCGAGACACGGATCCCGGCGGCGCACAAGATCCTGCAGCGGCTCGCCGACGTGGGGCTCGGCTACCTCAGCCTCGGTCAACCGCTGAGCACGCTGTCCGGCGGTGAACGCCAGCGGCTCAAGCTGGCGACCCGGATGGCCGAGAAGGGCGGCGTCTACGTCCTCGACGAACCGACGACCGGTCTGCACCTCGCCGACGTCGAGCAGCTGCTCGGGCTGCTCGACGGATTGGTCGACGCCGGCAAGTCCGTCATCGTCATCGAGCACCACCAGGCGGTCATGGCGCACGCCGACTGGATCATCGACCTCGGTCCCGGCGCCGGCCACGACGGTGGCCGGATCGTCTTCGAGGGCACCCCCGCCGACCTCGTCGCCGCGCGGTCCACCCTCACCGGCGAGCACCTCGCGGCCTACGTCGGCGCCTGACCGTGTCCGTCGCGCGTGCGCCCCGCCGGCACGACGGTCAGTTGGGACGGACGGTGAGGATCTGGGACACGGTGCCCACGGGACCGCGGGTGTCGTGGAGGACGCTGCTCGTCAGGCCGAGACCGTCGGGACCGAACGAGACGGTGGTGTCGAAGCCGAGCCAGTCACCGCGGGGTTCGGTGAACAGGTGGGCGGTGAGGTCGACGTTGGGGAAGGCGACGTCTTCCGGGGACACCCGCACGGTCATGCCGTTGGCGATGTCGAACAGACCGGCGACACCGGCCGGCGCGCTGACCTTCTCGTCGAGCACCAGGGGCAGCGGCGTGCGCACCCAGTACGCCGCCCGGCCCGGCTCGAGCTGGGCGCGGCGGACCTCGGTGGAGGCGATGAACCCGCCCGGCCACACCGTCGAGGCGTCCCACGGCTCCATGGCCTCGGGCGGGTCGATCCGCGGCAGCGACGTCGCCTCCAGCGCGGGGGTGGGACGAGGTTGCATCAGCCAGGCCCGCAGCCGGACCGCGGCGCGACCGTCGTGCGTGAGGACGGCCTCGACGAGCTCGATGGTGCGCCCGGGACGCAGGACCGTCACGGTGGTCTCGACCGTGTCGACCGGGACGGTGCCGAGGATGTCGTAGGACAGGCGGGCGACGACCAGTCCGTCGTCGCGGCGGGCATCCCGGTCGCATTCGACGGCGTGGACCAGCAGCCCCAGCGCGGGCGCGATGTGCTGCTCCTGCGGGTTCCAGGCGCCGCCGACGTGATGGGTCGGCCGGAACGCGGCCGGACCGATCCGTTCGAAGTAGGCCATCTGCTGCTCCAGAGGTCGGGGACTCGTCCAGGCATGATCCCAGGCGGGCACGCTCCTCCGCGGACCGGACGGTGCCGAGCAGGACGGTGCCTGATAGGACGGTGCCTGATAGGACGGTGCCTGATAGGACGACGGCAGCCCGCCCCCTGGTCGACCAGGGGGCGGGCTGCCGTGAATTGCGGAGGTACCGCGGTCAGGCGGGGACGTGGGCCTCGGCCCAGGCGTTGTACCCGCCGAGCAGGTCCGACACGTTCTCGAAGCCCTGCGCCCGCAGCAGCGACGCGGCCACACTCGACCGCCACCCGCCGGCACAGTGC
>Ga0255338_1001088_pt1 | contig 58909 bp, 57 predicted proteins | sample MeOH1_35cm_T4_19_FD_203715 | JGI IMG/M metagenome (GOLD analysis project Ga0255338, IMG submission 203715) | Sandy soil microbial communities from University of British Columbia, Vancouver, Canada - MeOH1_35cm_T4_195 | ecosystem: Engineered > Artificial ecosystem > Sand microcosm > Unclassified ... | reverse complement strand
GGGCGACAATATCTATCACGGCCACGGCCTGCCCGAGATTCTCGCTAGCGCCTCGTCGCGCAAGGAAGGGGCGAGTGTCTTCGCCTACCATGTCAACGATCCCGAACGCTATGGCGTGGTCAGTTTCAATGCGAACATGAAGGCTGAAACCATCGAGGAGAAGCCCGAGCAGCCCAAATCCAACTGGGCGGTCACCGGTCTCTATTTCTATGACGAAAAGGTCGTTGATATCGCTGCCAACATGAAGCCTTCAGCACGCGGCGAGCTGGAGATCACTGACGTCAACCGCACCTATTTGGAGCGCGGCGATCTCCATGTCGAGATCATGGGCCGCGGCTATGCCTGGCTCGACACCGGCACACCCGATAGCCTGCTCGATGCTGCAGAGTTCGTCCGCGTCCTTGAAAAGCGGCAGGGCTTCAAGATTGCTGCGCCCGAGGAAATCGCCTACCGGCAAGGCTTCATCGACGCGAATGGGCTGGAGCGGGCAATCGGAAAGCTCGGCAAGTCTGACTATGGGCGTTATCTGCGCGGCATATTGGCAGAATGATCGTCCGCGGACCTGCGCGGGTTTCAGGCGTGCGGGTCAGCTGATCCTGTAACCCCGCACTAGCGCCAGCGCTTGCTCGTTGAGCCATGCGGCCCGCTCCGATGTGTCGCTTTCGGTGTAGCAGCGCAGCTCGGGCGCATTGCCGCTAGGACGCAGGTGGATGATGGCGCCGCCTCTGAAATGGACCCGCAAGCCATCGGTGCGGTCGATGTCATCTGCTTCTCCCGCAAGCGCGCCGAACATCTGCGTCAACCGTGCGAGGATTTCCGCCTCGCTGCCCTGCTCCAGATGTGTGATCAGCGCCTTGCTCTGGGCGGTCGGGTAATTTTGCAGCCGTTCGCTGGAGGTATAGCGTGCCGGCAGCTGGCCGAGCAGCGACGAAAGCGCGACACCCTGACGCCGCGCATCGATCAGCATGGCTAGGATCGGCAGCACTGCGTCGCGGGTCGGCAGCGCGGCAAGGTCGCGCCCCGCGACAGTGACCGGCGTCGCCAGCAGAAAGCCGCCATTGGCCTCATAGCCGCACACCGTGGCTTGCCTCTCGTCCGCCAGCGCATTCATTGCCTCGATCACGAACGGCGACCCGATGCGGGTCCGACGCACCGCGTGGAACATCCCGGATAATTCGACCGCGCTGTTGCAGCTGACCGGCGTCGCCACGGCTTTGATGTTCAGGGCTCGCGCGCACAATATGCCCAATATGTCGCCGCGGATCCATGTCCCGCTTTCGTCTGCCAGCAGCGGTCGATCCGAATCTCCGTCGGTGGAGAGGATGGCGTCGAGTTCCAGCTCGGTGGCCCATTGACGGGCCAGCGCCTGATCTTCGGGCCGGACGGCCTCGGTATCGACGGGGATGAAGGTTTCTGATCGGCCAAGACGGTGGACCTCCCCACCCAATTGTTCGACAAGCGTCACGAGAATGTCGCGCCCGACCGCCGAATGTTCGTAGATGCCGAGTTTCAGTCCCTGCAGCGCCTGGGCGCCAAACGCATCAACATAGCGCGCCACATAGGCTGTCGCGACGTCAATGAGCGCGCCGACAGGCTCGGGCTGTCGCAGCATCCCCTGATCGTTGAACAGATCGGGCAAGGCAATGGCCTGGGCTTTGATGCCCAATTCATCGGCCTTGAGCACCTCGCCATCGGTGCGATTGAACTTGATGCCGTTGCGATCGTCGGGAATGTGGCTTCCCGTCACCATCAACGATGCGATCCGCTGGTCAAAGCCATAGGCCGCGACAGCCGGGGATGGCACGAAACCGCAATAGTCCACATGCCCGCCCTTGTGCCGGATCGCCGCAGCGCAGGCGGCCATGATGCGCGGAGAAGAAGGACGCAGGTCGCCGGCGATTGCCACATGGCTTCCGGGCGTGAACTGCCCGATATCCTCCAGATGCTGCAAAAACCCGCAGGCGTAGGCAAAGCATATCCGGTCGGTCATCGCGCTGGCGAGGCCGCGTGCACCACTGGTCCCGAAGGCGACCCCGGATTGTGTCATCAGGTCGGCAACGGAGACAGTCTGCGTCATAAACCCTCAAATTCTTGCGCCGGCGCGCGGGCATGCAGTGGATGGAAAAATGAGGCCGGTCAGTTCGCCACGGTGAGTGTCTCGTTCTTAAGAGCCTCTGTCACCTTGCGAACCTTTTGGGATTCACCCCGGCGCAGGATCATGACATCCCCTTGCGACACGACAACGATCAGGTCATCGACATCGACAAGTGTGACGCGCGGGCCATCGGTATGTACGAGGCAATTGCGAGCGCCCAGGGGCATGGTCTGTCCCCGGACGGCATTGCCTTGGATGTCCTTTTCGCTGATGGCATGCAGGGAATCCCAGCTTCCTACATCAGACCAGCCCATGTCCACAGGTACGCACGCAACAAGTTTCTCGCGTTCCATGATGGCATAGTCGATCGAATCCGAGGGGCAAGCGGCAAAAGCCTGCGGATCGGGAGATATGTGCCGACCGGTCCGTGTCGCTTTTTCCAGCGAATTTCTCACCGCAGCCAACATCTCTGGCTGGTGGCGTTCCAACGCTGCCAGATAGGCGCCAGCACGGAACATGAAAATTCCGGCATTCCAGGCATGACCGCCTTCGGCCAGCATCGCAGCGGCGTGCTCCGCATCGGGCTTTTCGACGAAGCGGAGAACTTCATGGATCATTTCCTCGCAGTTTCGTCCCATTTTGATATAGCCATAGCCAGTTTCGGGGGCGTCTGGCGTGATGCCAAAAGTGATGAGCCAGCCTTCAGCGACCAGAGGCAAGGCGCGAGCGATCGCCGCATGGAAGGCCGGCAAGTCGGCAATGGTGTGATCGCTTGGCATTACCAGCATAGCGTCGTCGGCCTGCGTTTCGAGGGCGGCCAAGGCGATGGCAGGAGCCGTGTTGCGGCCGAAAGGCTCCAGAAGGACACGATAATCCTCCAGACCGCTCGCTTGGAGTTGCTCGTCTATGATTTCGGCATGCGCGGCATTGGCGACCAGAATTGGTGACCCTGTTGGGGCGCTATTGCAGCCATCGGTCCGCTTGACGGTGAGTTGCAGCATCGTCTCATCCGCCGTCAACGGGAGAAGTTGCTTCGGACGTTCAGGCCTCGATACAGGCCAAAGGCGGGTGCCGGATCCGCCGGATAGAATAACCGGGACGATCTTGGGAACGCTGTGAATCATAGCTCGCTCATACCGGAGGACAGAGAGAAGAGTCTGATCCGACAGAGTGGATCGACATTACCGCTGGCTTCATGCGCGGAATGGATTGGCTTGCCAAGTGATTTTAGCGAGGGAGGCATCCACCGCATGAGCTCAGGTTATGAAATTGAAATCTTTAACATACCGGACCTGAAACGGCTCGCAATCCGCCACATCGCCAATGAGTGAGGCTATTTCGCGGAAACCTTCCGAGCCGGCCTTTTCCCGGCATGCAAGCGATCCCGCCTTCGTGCAGGACAATGAATCGCTCAGCGTCCGGCAAGGCACGATCCAAGGTCTGCCTATCCAGAGCGCTCGCACGCATCGCCGTTGCGTTGTTCGATATTGTAGTGGAAATCCCCCATGGTTTCTCTCAGCTTTGGCTAGTGGTGGGCCAGATACTCATCCCCGAGAGAGCAAGTAGCTCTGGATACTTCGGGGTTTTGCCCACGGCTTTTTGCTCCTTCGAGCCGAACACGATCATCTGTTACAAGGTGACAGACTATACAGCGCCGAATGCGACAGGGGTCTGAGCTGGGATGGTCCCGCGATCGGTCGACCGGCTAGGCATACGCCATCGGCACGGATTTCGTGACGGACCAGCAGTCCGCGCTGATCGGGGGTAACATCTATTGCGGGCACGGCCTGCGCGAGGCGACCTCAATCTCTGCTAGTTCCACCGTAAAAGCTGCACCGATGCGGAGAACGCCTCCATTATCCTTTCTTTCTGCTTCAGGTTGGCCATCACCTGACCAAATGTCGGCACCCCGGCTCGAAAACCTGTCTTCTCCTTCGCTTGAATGGGGCGAACAGGAATATTGAGACGAGTGCAAATGTCCTTCCAGGATTCTCTAAGTTGGTCGTAGCGGTATATACGATCTACTATGACTTTTCCCTCTTGATCACAGTAGAGATTGTCGTCCTTTGGGAATTCGCCGTAATCGAGATACTCTTCCCATTTTGAAGGGGCGTCAGGATTATTATGATGAGGTGAATTTATTAACATGCCGAAATGGGATAGGCACTTATCGACGGGATGTCGCTCGAAACAAAATTTAAATGCGTTAGCAAAATGCCGCTCGCCAATGAAGCCTTCGATTTCCGTGGCAGGCATGTGGTTGTAAAATGTTCCGATGGCAACTTGATAATTTCTCGGAACGTGGTTCTGATTGGGGGGGAAGATCGGAGTTACGATGTCATCGTCATCGCAGTGGGCGGCAAGATCAACCTCCATTGAGGTGCCGGCCGTCTTGTGGGTTTTTATAAAAATGAATTTTTTCGACCAGCTAACGATTGCCATGCAAGAACCTCGGCTTTGCGATGAACCGCCCTACGGACTAGCGTTGATCTGAAGCAAGAATTTTTTGAAGCGCTGAGACGCATCGTGGCTCGATTATTTGATCGAGAATGGCTCTCCTTTACCGCCGTTTGTTCGGCCACCCACTGGCGCAAAGCGATTAGATCCACGCCTACCTTGCGGCTATTCGAAGCTTGACGAGAATTCCGTCGCACTCCGTGCCCGCTAAGCTCGGCAGGTGTGTCGCCCACGATGGGCACTGGGGCGGATCGATACTGCGGAGATCGGCTCGGGCCGCAAGTTGCAGGCGGACATGCTCATGGCTAGCACCAACTTTGGCAAGGCGAGCTTGATATCCATTCTTGGTTCTTTCGGTGATCTGGGTCTGCTCGGCCCGCACGCGCTTCATCGTCGGCCGCGTGTCGCTGAGCTTCCGCGTTGGTGGCGCGATAATTCGCTTCGGTCAGCTTATGAGCCTGCCGCTCGGCTGAGGAAACAGTGCGTTCTGTGTCGCGCTCAGACCTCGAGAGGTCGAATGGCGCTGTGGTCGTGCTGGCCACTGGTTACCGATAGAACAGGTCTATCTAATAGCCACTCATTTGGCCGCATTGTCCGTGCAGGTCGATCCTGTTACCCTTTTCGCGGCGCCGCGAATGGACCGGACTTGAATGCCGGAAGGGGTGTGGCAGCGCCTTGGGCGTGTCCGGCCAGTATCGGGCTTCTTGCATAGGAGGTTCCAACGCCCGCCCCTTCCTTGCATGGCATGGGCGGTGCCATGCATGCTCACCAAGTCGCTCTTGTCACCTCGATGCGAATAGGACAGTTTGTTGCTGCCGCAGGGAGGCCTGCGGCAGGGGCGTGGAACCCCCTATGCAGAAAAAAGCGCTTCAGCGGGGTGTCCCCGATGGAGCCGTTGCGGCCGTCATGGCTGCCTGGACCGTCGCGCCTTTGCCGGCGCCGCGCCGCTATCCGCCTGGGTGTTCCACTTTGCGCATGATCGCGCCCCTTTGTTCGCAAGGAGGTCGGCGCGATGGCGAAACCCGTCATCAAGATTGGAAGCGATCGGGATCAGGGGGCTGAGAAGGAAGACCCGCTGCGCGCCTGGCACGCGTCCCATTCATCCTGGCTGCATGCCTTCCTGCGGCGCTCGCTCCATATCCCGGCAACGGAAGCCGACGATATCGTCCAGGACACATGGCTGCGGATCATCCGCACATCGCTTGCGGAGGTCGAGCATCCGCGTGCCTTTCTGTCCCGGATCGCGCTCAATCTATTTCGCGACCGCCGCCGCCGCGACGTCGTGCGTACCGCGCATCATCATATTGTGCTTGCAAGCGACCGGGATCGGGTCGACGCGCACGCGATGACGGAACAGGAGGCGCAACGAGCGTTGGAGCAGGCGATTCTGGATTTGCCCGAGAACATCCGTGATGTATTTGTGCTCAGCCGGTTCCGTCACATGACGAACAGGGAGGTCGCGGCGCATCTGGGCATTTCCATCAAGACGGTGGAGTGGCGAATGGGCAAGGCGATCCAATTGTGCGCAGCCAAGTTGCGGAGCTAGATGCGGCGGATGGACGACGAGGATATCGCGACAGAAAGGCGGCGTGCCGAAGCGGCGCAGTGGTTCGCGCGCTTGAAGACCCTGCCGGTCTCGGAAGGCACGCTGAAGGAATTTTTTGCCTGGCGCCGGGAGAAGCAGAATGCCGATGCCTTCGAGGAAGCGGAACGCTTCTGGACCGAAGCCGGTAAAGCCGGGAACAGCCCCTCGATCCTGAGGGCTGTCACGGAAGCCGCGGCTCGGGGCCGCAGCCGGCGTTTCCGGCCCGCGCTCCTGATCCCGGCGATGGCCGTTCTTGCTGCGGCGGTGACGGCCGGCATCCATTATATGTCCCTGGCCGGCTCCACCTTTCAGACCGAGCCGGGCGCGCAGCGAACGGTCGCGCTGGACGATGGCTCGCGCCTTCGTCTCAATACCGACACGAGCCTTCGCGTCCGTTATGGCGCAAGCCAGCGGAAACTCGTTCTCGAAAGGGGCGAAGCCCTGTTTAACGTGGCGCATGACGCCGCGCGCCCCTTCATCGTGGCGGCGGGGGACGCGACGGTGACCGCGCTCGGCACCCAGTTCGACGTGGCCCATTGGGACGGCCGGATTGCGGTTACCCTTCTCGAGGGCCGTGTCACCATTGCCGCCCCGGACGGAAGCGCTTTCCAACTAAGGCCCGGCGAGCAGTGGCGCTGGCCGCCGGAGAACCGGCACGTCCAGCCGGTCAGCGTCGGCAATGCCGTCGCCTGGACCCAGGGCCGCATCGTCTTCGACAACAGGACGCTGGGCGACGCGATCGCCGAGGTCAATCGCTATGGTGGCAAGCCGATCATATTGGATGCACCGGCCATGGCCGGGAAGCGCATCAGCGGCACGTTCGAGGCGGGCGACAAGCAGAGCTTCATCAAGGCGGTGACGGCGTTCCTGCCCTTGCGTCAAGACGCGGGCGGCAGCGCGGACATCCGTCTCGTCGCCAATGATGAGCAGCAGGAAAAAATTTCGGTGCCTTAGGGTAGGCCGCCCCTTGCCGCGTCTCATCCCTGGACGCGCTCGAATGCCGATGCCGAAAAGCTTGTCGGATCAGCATTTTGAGCCAAAAAAGGGGAATGAAGATGGCGATGGGGGCTCTACGGAATATCCTTCGGCACATGGCGACATCTGCCGCGATGCTTGTTCTGGCGGGATCAGGCACGAGCGGAGAAGCACTGGCACAGATCACGATGCCGCAGGACTTTGCGTTGGACATTCCGGCCGGCTCGCTGCAGTCGGCGCTGACGATCTTTGGTCGCCAGACCGGATTGCAGCTCATCTATGCGCCTGAGGCCGTTTCCGGGCGGCAGGTCCGTCGCCTGCGCGGGCGGTTCACGCCCCATGACGCGCTGCAGAAACTCATCTCCGGGACTGGCCTTCGCATTCGTCCCGTCGACGCAAAGGTGATCGTGCTCGAAGGGCCTTCTTCCTCTCATGGTGGAAGAGAGACGCGCCCGGCCCATGCCTCTCCCGCAACGGCCGGGGGACGGCTGCCATCGTCGGCATCGACCGATGGGGACGGGAGGGACCGCCCGGCCAGCTTGCCCGAAATCATCGTGACGGGGTCCAACATCCGCGGACAGGCGCCCGTAGGCTCGAGCGTCAGGACGATCAGCCGCGCGCAGATGGAGGAAAATGGCTATCGCTCGATCGCCCAGGCGCTCCAGGCCCTGCCCGGCAATTTCGGCGGGGTCGCCAATGAGCAGGCTTCGCTGTCCTTTGTCGACCGCACCGGCACTAATGCCACCCTCTCGAGCGGCGTCAATCTGCGCGGTCTGGGCGCGGCCGCGACCCTCGTGCTTGTCAATGGCCGGCGCCTCGCCGGTGCCGGCAACCTCGGGGACTTTGCCGATGTGTCCAACATACCCATGAGCGTGGTCGACCGCATCGAGGTGCTGATGGACGGGGCGTCGGCCATTTACGGATCGGACGCCGTGGGCGGGGTGGTCAACATCATCATGAAGGACCGGTTCAAGGGCCTTGAAAGCGGCTTGCGGTTCGGCACGGTGACCCAGGGCGGCATGCGCGAATTCCAGGCCTATCAGACGGCCGGCACCGAGTGGGGAACAGGCGGGGCGCTTGTCTCCTACGAATATTATGACCGCCGGCCGCTGATGGCGCGGGACAGGCGCTTTTCCCGCACCGCCGACTCCCGGATGCTGGGAGGCACGGACCACCGGAATATCTATAGCCTGCCCGGCAACATTCTCGGCTTCGATCGCGTGACGGGCGGGCTGGGCGCGCTCTATGCGATACCGGGGGGCCAGAACGGCACGGCGCTGGGACCTGAGGATTTCCTCGCCGGAGAGGCCAATGCCGGGGATCCGCTCGCGGGCGCGGAACTCATCCCTGCCCAGACCAGGCACAGCATCTATGCGACCGCGAACCAAGATCTGGGCGGCGGCGTTCGCCTGTCGCTGGAGGGGCGCTTCACCCGGCGCGACTTCGAAGCGCTGGGCGGCGGCTATATCACCATCCTCACCGTGACGCCGAACAATCCCTGGTTCGTCTCGCCGACCGGGCAATCGGCCGATCTCATCGGCTATGATTTCGGAAAGGAAATTGGGGCAAGCCGCGACAGCGGCTGGTCCGAAGCCCTCGGCTTCACGGGCGGTGTGGATGTCGACCTTGGCGGCGACTGGAAACTGGCGGCCTATGCCGCCTATGCGCGTTCGAAGGAACGGCATCTGACCGACAATATCGCGAACGAGGCGTTGCTCGCCGAGGCCCTGGGCACGATCGGCGACGATCCGGCGACAGCCTACAGCCCGACGCGCGACGGCTATTTCAATCCTTATGGCGATGGAACCGCCAATGCGCCGGCCGTCCTGGCGGCGGTGGGAAGCGGCTTTCTCGATGCGCGCAATGCCGATCATATCGCGACCGGCAATCTGCAGGCGGACGGCACCCTTCTCGACCTTCCCGCCGGGCCGCTCGGGATCGCGCTCGGCGCCAATGTCCGGCGCGAGCTTTTCAAGAGCGAATACACATCCTTCTATGCCACCGGAACGCCTGTCGAGGATGATCCCGTCCGCCATGCCCGGACCATTTACGCCGCCTTCGCCGAAGCGCGCATCCCGATATTCGGTGAGCCCAATGCGCAGCCGGGACTGCGCCGTCTCGACCTCTCGATCGCCGGCCGGATCGAGCGCTATCCCGATTTCGGAACGACAGCCAATCCCAAATTCGGCGTGAACTGGTCGCCTTTGAACGGACTGACGATGCGGGGCACCTATGGCACATCCTTCCGCGCGCCCAATCTCGCGCAATTGCGGGACCGGGTGAGCACGGCCTTCACCAATCTGGCGAATGCGGGCGGCGCGGCTGTTCCCATCCTCTTCCTGGGCGGCGGCAACCCCGATCTCGAGCCGGAACGCGCCCGAAGCTGGACCATGGGCGCCGATCTCGAGCCGTTGGCCGTGCCTGGCTTGCGCATCAACGCTACGCTGTTCCGGACCATTTTCGACAAGCGGATCGACCGGCCGGCGGCGCGAGACCTGCGCAATGCGCTGATCAACCCCGATCTTGCACCCTTTGTGCGCTATGTCTCGCCCGCCACGAACGCGGCCGATCGCGATTATCTCCTCGCGCTGATCGAGCGGTTCGGTGGCGCTGGAACGACCTTCCCGGTGGACCGGATCGCGGCCGTCGTCGATGCGCGCTATGTCAACACCGCCTCGACCGATGTGCGGGGGCTGGACATGACGGTCGGCTATACGGTGCGCCACGGGCGCGACATTTTTTCAATCGATGCCAATGCGAGCTATCTTTTCGCCTGGCGCCAGCGGACCACGCCGACATCCGCCAGTCTCGACCGGCGCAATCTTTCCGGTCAGCCCGTGGATTTCCGGGGCCGGCTGAGTGCCTCCTGGCGTCGCGGCGCCTTTGATGCGCTCGTCGGGCTGAACCATGTCGATCATTATCGAAGCGCAGTCACCGGCATTCCGATCCATAGCTGGACCACGCTGGACGCGCGCCTTGCCTGGACGGCCCCTGACGCGAGTCCGGCAAAGGGGCTGACCGTCGCCCTTGCCGCCCAGAATCTCTTCGACCGCGACCCGCCTTTCTATGATTCATCCTCCGGTACTGGCTATGACGCGGCGAACAGCGATGCGACGGGCCGGTTCGTCTCCCTCCAGATCACCAAGCGCTGGTAGTCGCGATGCACTGCTGGCGGATATTTTGGGCCGCCGTCCTGCTCATCTTGGGCGGGGCGGCCTCGGCCAGGACCTACACGGTCGAGGATCTGTTACGGACCGAGGATTTCGGTGCCTTGGCCTTCGACCCCCAGGACCGCTGGCTGGTCTTCGAGCGGCAGGAATCCTTCCTTCACATGAGCCGCTTCGACATGCTGGCGCGTGCCGCTGTCCTGCGTTCACGGCTCTATCGCGTCGATCTGCGGGCGCCATTTCGAGCCATCCCGCTGTTGCCCGATACGCATCCAGGCACGATCCTCTATGGATTCTCCCCGGCCGGCTCGCATCTTGCCGTCGGCCGCCTCATGGGCGAGCGGTGGCAACTCGGCATCGTGACCATGGCCACGGGAGCGGTGCGCTGGCTCGATCTCTCGCCTGACTATAATCCCTTTCACGTGACGTTGCGCTGGATATCCGACGCGCGGCTGGTGGTGATCGCCTATGCCTCCGGTCAGCGTCCCTGGTGGCTGCGCACGGACAGCCTGCCCGCCGACCGCCTTCCTTCGCGCTGGGCGGCGACACGATCGGGAAAGGCCCCGGCCGTCACGGCAATCGGCAGTGGACGCTTTCGTGGCACAGGGGACAGGCTGGCGGAGAACCGGCTGGTGCTAGTGGAGGCGTCGAGCGGGCGCGCGACCGTCTTGGCGACAGGCCATTTCCTCGCCATGGCGGTCGCGCCCGATCGGGACCATGTCGCGCTCATCGAACAGGGGGAGGCGGCGCCCTTGCCGCAGGATCGCGCCGTGGGTCTGATCGACATGCCCTTTCGGCAGCGCCTTTCCCTTTATGATCTGCGCCATCGGACCATTTGGCGCCCCTGCGTGGACTGCGACGTCCAGGGCGTCGTCCAATGGTCGGGGGAGGGCCGCAGCCTTGCCTTCGTGGCACGGCGCGGCGCTGAGGACTGGCCGGTTGCGCGCCCGTTCAGACTGGACATCGACCGGCGTTCGCTCACCCGGCTCGACGGGCATGGCATTGTCCCCGCCATTGCTGAGTTTCCGGACGGTTCGGCGCGCATGCCCTTCGCCTGGCGCGGCAGCGACATCCTCCTTTTCGGCCGACCCGCTTTAAACCCGGAGGGGCGAACGGATTGGTACCGGCTGCGGGAGAACGGCACCGCGCAGCCGCTTACGGCGGCCTTGCCCCAGGTTGCGGCCGAACTTGCCCGGATCGGCCGGTGCCAGGCGGCGATGCGGACTGCCGATGGTCCGTGGTGCCTCGACGGCCCCGAGCCGCGGCCCATGCAGGAACCCGGTAAGGGTTTCATCGACACCATCGCCCATCCGCGCCTTTTCCCAGGCGAGGGCGGTGCGCCCAGCCAGGCGGAGCGGATCGAGACCTCCCCAAGCGGCAACATCAAGGCGGTCCAACGCCTTGCTGCGGATGGGACGAAAAGCCTCATCGTGGCCATGCCGGGCCGGACCGCGATCCTTGATCGCCTCAATCTCCACCTGCGTGATGTCCAGCCCGCCCAGGCCCGGCCGATTTCCACCCCCTTGCCCGGCGGCGGGCGGGCCAGCGGATGGCTCTATCTCCCGCCGGATGCCGCTGCCGGACGGCAATATCCGCTCGTCGTCATTCCCTATCCCGGGCAGATCTATGGCGAAAGGCCACCCGCCGGGCAGGGACCGGCCAGCGCGCGCTTCCACGCCAATGCGCAGATATTGGCGGGCGGCGGCTATGCCGTGCTGCTCCCCGGGCTGCCCTCGGGTGCCGCCGCGTCGGACAAAATACCTGCTTTTGTCGCGGAGGTGGACAGGGCTGTGGACGCGGCGATCGAGACAGGCGCCGTCGATCCGGATCGCATCGCGCTCTGGGGCCACAGCTTTGGCGGCTATGCGGCGGCGGCGATCGCCTCGCGGTCATGCCGCTATGCCTCCGTCATCGCGTCGGCGGGCGTCTACGATCTTGGCGCGGTGCCCGGCATTTTCGGGCCGACGCTTCGTCTCGCCCCCGAACTGGCGCTGCCGATCGGATCGCAATTCGCCTGGGCCGAAACCGGTCAGGCGCGGCTGGGCGTGCCGCCCTGGATCGATCCGGCGGCCTATGTGGCGGCGAGTCCCTATTACCGGGCCGGCCATATTACAGCGCCGATGCTGATCATCGCGGCGGACCGCGACCCCTCTCCGATGCAGCAGGCCGAACAGCTTTTTTCGGCTCTCTACCGCCAGGACAAGGACGCCCAGTTGCTGACCTATTGGGGCGAGGGGCATGTGGTGGGCAGTCCCGCCAATGTGCGCGACCTCTATGCCAGGGTCTTTGCCTGGCTTGCCGACACTATGAACCGGCCGCGAAAAGCGCCTTGCGGGCCGCACGGATCGCCTCCAGCCGGCCTTGCCAGACGCGCGCCCAATGTTCCATCAGGATGACCGAACGCAGTTTCGCATAGCAGTCGAAGCGCATGAGGAAATCCTCGTCCAGCATCGGTGCGAGGCGCTTGCCGTCGAGGACGCCGTTTCCAACGAGCACGCCATCGAGCAGGAATGTGCGCAGAAAGGGGACGCTGGCGCAAAGACATTGGCCGAAATATTGGGCCAGCACCCCCTTGCCCCGGCGCTCGACGACGCTGGATGGCAGCAACCCGGCAAAGGCCTGGCGGGCCAGCATGCGGTCTCTTCGGCCCAGGGTCAGCTGATAGGCGTCGGCGGCGATCGCCCATTCCACCAGCGGCTGGGAGAGCAGGGGATGAACCACCGTCAGCGACCGGCTCCGCCATGAGGGACCGATCACGCTGCGGTCCGTCGCGATCGCAGCGACGTGCACGCGCTTGGCCGGCGGAAGAGCATCAAGCTCTCCTGCCCATTGCGATCGCGGCGCATCGCCGTCGTGATGGATCGGCAGAGCAGTCAGCGCCTCGTCGGCGAGCCCGGCCGCGCTGCGGGGCATGGGAAGGTGGAAAGCATGGCGGGCCACGGTCCAGACCGATTCCCTGCTCCATTTGGCCAATGCCGCATAGGCCCCCATGTCGAAGCGCGGAAAGCTCGGATCGCCTGCGATGAGAGGTGTCGGGTGCTGGAAGAAGAGCGAGTCGCCGCCATGGCCGGTGAACAGCGCCATCGCGCCGCGATCGAGCGCGATCTTTGCCAGCGCGCGATCGTGAAAGAGCGAGGCGCTGGCGAGGCCAGGCCGCGCATCGACGGGCAGATCCTCCAGATCCTCTTCCCCAAGCTGTCCGACCGGCATGAAGACCTCGTCCAGCGCAATGCCGGTTTGCGCGCTGATGGCCCGCGCGAACCGTCGTTCATCGCCCGAGAGCTGGCCGGCGAAGAAATTGATGCCCCATCTTATACCGGCGCCCGCGCTTGTCCCGGCGGCTGCGACGATCGCCGAATCGAGGCCGCCCGAGATTTCCAGCATGGCCGGCGCATAGCGTCCGGTCCATGCCTGGACGCATTGCTCTACGGTTGCGCGCAATGGGGCTGCGGCGGCTTTTCCGGCCTGTTGGCGGTCATAGAAGGTGGCAGGCTGCCAGAGCCGTCGCGCCGCCATCTGGCCCTGTCGGACATCGAGGATCGATCCGGCGGGGATTGTTCCGACGCCCATCAGGGCTGTTTCCTCCGCCAGCGTGGCCGAGTCGAACAGCAATTGCGCGATGCGTCCCCAATCGATGGCGAGGTGGGAGGGCGCGCAAATCTCCACCCAGGGCATCAGCCTCGACGCGACGATGCTGAGGCCATCCTTCTGCCAGACGAGGCCATCGAGCATTCCGATGGGATCGCGGAAGAGCGACATCTCGCCATCGCGTCCCAGGCGGACGGCGAGATAGGCGCCCCAATGGTCGCGGCTGAGGCGATCGCAAAGGTCTACGAAAGGGACATCCGCTCCCGGTAGACCCTTGTATCCATTGCTGTATCCACTGCTGTACCCGCTGCCCCCATCGCGCGCGAAGAGGTCGCCGATGATGAAGGTTGCGGTCTCGTCGGGACCGGCCATCGTTGCAAGGCCATCGCCGCCGATCGCGATGAAGTGGCCTGGACGGTCGACAAGGAGGTGCCAGCCGGAGCTGAGCGCCCGCAACCGGCGGACTAGCGCTTCCGCTGGTGCGTCGCCTTCCTTCCAGGAGAGGATCAGATAGGCCGTCATGGCCGCTGCTGCGCAACCGTCCAGATGACGGCATAGTCCTCGATGCAGTGGCGCAACTCGTTCAGCAGCAGGTCGCCCGACGCCACCCAGCAATGGGCGCGGAACGGGAAGAGCTGCACGCCGAAAACCCAGTCGGCTCTGAGACCATGGGCAGCAAGAAAATGAAGGAGGGCATAGGAGCTGAGCAGGCATTTGGGTGTGAACGGCATGAAGGAAAGGAGATAGCGGAACAGGTTGGACGCCTGCTCGGCTGTCATGAGGGCAGTGCCGCTGCGCGTGCGAAGCTGCTGCGCCCGTGTCGCCAGCTCCGCCACCGACCGGCCGCGCAATCCGATGGCGGCCCTGCACAAGGCGGCAAGAAAGCTCATGCCGTGGGCAAGGCCCGGGCGCGGGAAATCGCAGGGTTGCAGGTCCGTCCAGCGGGATGCCAGCATGGGCCGTGTCATGTCGAGGCCGGCACCGCCCGCCGATGCCATGCTTTGCGCATAGGCGACGGCTGGTTCTTCGGGATCGTAGCGACATGCATAATCATCATGCGCAAGGTCGAGATAGACGATTCCATCGCCCGATCTCACAGTCAGACCTTGGTCTTTTTCCAACGATCAGCCCTCCTGGCTGGGACGGGGACGTGGCACCTGTGCCGCATCCCCGTCTGTCGATGTCAGCCGCCGAAGCGCTGCGTTTTGTCGCCGACCAGTTCGGGGGCGATTTCATTCATCGATGCCCGGGTCTGGTGCCGGGCCTTGCCGAGTTTCACGAGAGGCCGGCCGGGTTCACGGCCGGACTTCACATAGGGGATGTGCATGACTGACTCCTGGTTTGAAGCGACGTCGTTCGTCGCAGGGTCATTAAGGCATGACGGGCGCAGGCAACGAAGTCATATTGTAAGATATATTGTTGAACAGCTTCATCGATCCGAAGAAATCGTCCATATTTCTCTGGAGTGAATCTGGCAGATTTCGTGATATTCTGTGATGAGGCCGCGCGCTTGTCTGATTTCTCCTTTGCGCAGCATGTCAGCGATATTCCACGTCAGTCCCATGGCGGAGAAATGGCTTTCCGCCGGCTTGCGAAAGAGCGCGAGCCGTCCGGAAAGATAGAATTGCATTCCCGCAAGCGCGGCCTCGCCGCTCTGTTTCGCGATCGCAGCGAAAAGCAGCCAGTGATTGCGCGGGCGATGTGCAAGAGGCCTGCCCTCGACGAAGCGCTGGAGGGCAAGATCGACGATCAGACCGTGCGCAGCGTAGAGCTGGTGCAATGTCGCGCTGGTCATCGGTGCGATGAAAAAGCCCCTGTTATGGCGTTCCTCGACTATGTCCCGGCCTACCAGGGTGCAGAGGGCTTCGCGCACGGGAATGGCACTGATGCCCAGTTCGTCGGCAATCATCCCGGGGATGATCCTCTCCCCCGGGCGATAGCGGCCATTTTCGATCCGGCGCATGATCCTGCCCGCGATTTCGGGACCTGACGGCTTCGTACCGTATCTCATGTCATCCCTCGAGAAGAACGTGACTGTTCTTGAGGCCAACCGGCTTTGCCGCCTTTTGTCGAGCCGCGACCCCCTATTTCCGGCGCAAGCAGCGGTCGGCGGCGCTGCGCCCGGATTCGATTCGCCCGGCCTTGCGGTCGGTCCGCAAATTTGCTGCACGTTTTTACGATGCCGATTGCGGTGTCGGGCTTTGCCGGCAGAGGAATCGGGTGGATGGGGTCGATTCCCGTTTCGAATCGGAATTCAATTTGTCATAAATCTGCCATGGAGAGGCCATTCGCTCGCAAAGGGTGCAAGAATGCTGCTTTCATCCATCGACTGTCCTGGCGGCCGCGACGTCTTGGCCAAGATAACGCGCGGCATCAGGCGCAAACGCGATCTCAGGACAAGCGAGGTGGCCGAGCGAATGGGCCTGCCGCTGCGGACCTATGAATTGTTCGAGGCAGGCGGTGGCCGCCTCAGTCTCGATCGCATCAGGAAATTTGCTGAGGCGACGGACAGCGACCCCTTCGCGATCATCCTGTCGGTCGCCTTCGAGGATGCCGGATTTGCCATCGCCTGTGCCGACACCAAGCTGGCGCTCATTCTCGCCATGCATTTGCAGGGCTTTTACGAGGATCGAGGGGCGGACATCGCCTTTCTCGAGCCGCCCAACATCATCGGCGCGTTCGAGCGCATCTTCAAGGAACTGGGGAAGAAGCTCGACGACAATGAAGATTTCTTGCGCCGCTGGTTCGACGGCCGGACCGGGGCTATCAGCCTGGGATCGCTTTCGGTCCGCGGGGTTCGGCGGCGCAAGGCGTGATGCCGCCTCAGCCGACCAGATCGAGATAGCCCCCGGCCGCCAGTCGCCGGGCTTTGGTCATCAACCGCCTGGTCGCCATCCGAAGATAGTCGGACGCGTGATGCCAGTCCGCATCGACCTTCTGTTTGCCATAGAGTTCGCTCGCCACGGCGCGGACCCGCCGATGGTCCGCCATGGCATCCAGCGTTCGCAGGATGAGTTCGCTCCGCATCATGTTGCGCGGCCCGCCCTGGAGGGCATGCGGGATCCGTCCCAGCCGTAGCAGTGCCTCGAACTGGCGCAAGGCCAGCAGGCGCCGCTGGAGCTCTCTTCGTCCGCCCAGGCGGAAATCGAGCAGGATGGGACCGGCGAGCAAGGTTCCGGCCTCAATGCAGAGCCTCACCGTCAGTCGCCCGCTGCGGATGGCAAGTTCTTCTCCCGCGGCATCCTTGAGGATTGACGCGGGCATCGTCAGCCTCCCGATGTCGAAGGCGTCGGGATGGCCGCCCGGGCAGGGCCGTGCCGTCGCGCGAATGGTCATCGGATCGCGATCGGCCCGCCAGAACAGGCGGGCATCCCCTGCAGGCCGTTCAGGATCTTCGGCGAAAACGCAGCCCCCATCGATTGGGCCTGTCGGCCGGACGGACCAGCTCGATGGTGGCTTCTCCACCGATCCGTTCGACCGTGGCGGGCGTGGCGCGATAGTCGGCGCGTCTGCGCACAATTTCCCAGGCCAGGGCGCGCGGGTCGGCAAGAGCGCCTGCCCCGGGCTGGGAGCGCCGGATCAACGGAGGAAATGGCGTCGCTTTCATCAACATCGTCCCTTTCATGCGGAACGACGATGTTCGGCCATGGCATGGCCGATCCCGTATAAGAGGGCCGCGCATTGCCCGTCAGGGTGCATTTTTATCCTTGATTCGCAACGGCTTTGCGGCGTTCCGCAAGATGCGCCGCCGGTTGACTCAATATTGTGGGATATATTCGCGGAGTCGCGGAAAGCGGGAGACAGGGACTATCGGGCGCAAGGGGGCGGGCGTTGGAACTTCCTGCAGAGGGAGCCCGCTGCTTCGCGACATGCCCGTGCGCCGATGACCCCCGGCTGCCGACATCCCGCTATCTCGCGGCACCCGCCTCGATTGACTATCCCCGCCTGCCGTTCCTGGCAAGGTCGACAGAGACCCGCGCGGCGGGAATGCCATGGGGACCAGCACGGAGAATCCATCGCTTAAACGGGGTGACGGCGCTTGATCGCGCCAGGTTGCTCGTCCTGTTGCGGGCGCCCATGCCGTTTCCGGTAGAATAGGCCTGGAGGCAGGACCGGCGTCGCGTTTCGGCCAATGCCCGGCCGGAGCGCCTGCGGCTCTGATCAATGGCCCGGCGCGCCTTCGTCGCGCCGGCGTCCTTTGGGGGGCAACCCCTTGGGCGCGGAGGGTGGTCGGCGCGCCCTGATAGGCCCGCGGCGCGGGCCGGCAAGCCTCGCTGCGCTTCGGCTGCTCCACTGTGTTCCGCCCCTCCGGGTGCCGTCCCCCACCCTTGCGGGCCTGTCCGGTCGCTCCTGCCGCCCACCCCCCACGCCTGGCGGGTTTGCGGTCGGTTTTTGGGCAGCATCAGGAGGCTAGGCATGGGCATTTCCGGCGAGCGCCGCACAGGGGGAGAGGCGCACCCCCGCGTCAATCTCTATGACGAGGTGACCGCGCAGATCATCGCGGAACTGGACGCGGGCCGTTTCCCTTGGGTGCAACCCTGGGACAGCAGCGCGTGCGGCGGTCCCGGCCTGCCGATGAACGCGCGCACAGCCCGGCATTATTCCGGCATCAATGTGCTGCTCTTATGGGGCGCGGCCATCGCGGGCGGCTACCCATCGCAACGCTGGCTGACCTTCAGGCAGGCAGGGGAGGCGGGCGGGGCGGTCTGTAAGGGCGAAAAGGGCGTGACCCTTGTCTATGCCGACCGTTTCACCCCCGAAATCGAGCGGGAACGCGCGCGCGAAACCGGGGGACAGGCCAAGGCCGTGCCTTTCCTCAAGCGCTTTACGGTCTTCAATATCGCCCAATGCGAAGGTCTGCGCGAGGGACTGGCCGCCGGTTCCGCCCCAAGGTCCGCGCGCGAGATCGTTCCGCGCGCCGACGCGCTGATCGCCGCGACCGGCGCGGACTTCCGGATCGGCGGGGACAAGGCCTTTTATTCGCCTTCCGGCGATTATGTGCAGGTGCCGCCGCAAACCGCGTTCCGCGACCAGATCAACTATTATCGCACCGCTTTTCATGAGCTTGCCCATCATTCCGGCGCGGCCCACCGGCTGAACCGCGATCTGTCCGGCCCGTTCGGCTCCCCTTCCTACGCGCGCGAGGAAATGGTGGCGGAAATTTCCGCCGCCTTCCTCTGCGCGACGTTGGGCATCGCTCCCACCGTGCGGCATGCCGATTATGTCGGCGCATGGCTCGACATACTCCGTAAGGATAATCGGGCGATCTTCCGCGCCGCGAGGCAGGCGAGCAGAGCCGCCGACTATATCCTCGCCTTTGAAGAAGGCCAGGCGACAAGCGGGCAGGGGAGGCAGGCGGCATGATCCTGCTCGCCGGAACTCTGCCCGCCCGCCTGCTGGCGCGGGCGCTTCCGGACGATCCGGCCCGCTTCTGGCCCCGATTGCGACGAGATTCCGCCCATGCCGGGCGGATGAGCCACGCGGACTCTTCTTCCGCGCCGATCCGGTTCCGTCCACCGCCATTCCCATGACAGTGAACCGAGCCGGTCTACCCCAAGAAGGAGTGAAGACCCATGCAACTGGCAAATATCGAGATGGGCAAGCTGTTCGTCAGCCGGACCAACATGCGCCATGCCGACAAGGCCCCGGACGTGTCGGACATTCTCCCCACCGTCAAGGCGCGGGGCGTTCTCGTGCCGCTGATCGTCCGGCCCGGCGAGTCGGAAGGCGTGCCCGGCCTGTTCGGCATCGTCGCGGGCGCGCGGCGCTTCCATGCCGCCTTGCTTGCCGCGCGGGAGACCGGCGAGGCCGAGCCGCTGCCCTGCGCGATCATGGGACCGCACGACGATGCCGCCGCGCTTGAAGCCTCGCTCATCGAGAATATCGGCAGGCTGGATCCTGACGAGGTGACGCAATGGGAGACCTTCACGCGCCTTGTCCAGAAGGAAGGGCGCAGTGTCGAGCAGATCGGCCAGACCTTCGGCCTGACCGACCTCTATGTGCGCCGTATCCTTGCCTTGGGCAATCTCCTGCCCCGCATCCGGACCCTCTATCGCGACGGCGAGATCACCGTGGCGAGCGTGCGCCATCTCACCCTTGCGACCAAGGCGCAGCAAAAGGCGTGGCTCGCCCTGTTCGATAGCCCGGACGAATATGTCCCGACGGGCGCGCATCTCAAATCATGGCTATTCGATGGCGCGGCCATTTCCACCGCCCATGCGATCTTTCCGCTCGAGGATTACAAGGGCAGGATCGTCGCCGACCTGTTCGGGGAGGATGGCGTTTTCGCCGACGCCGATGCGTTCTGGCGCGCGCAGAACGAGGCCATCGCCGCGAGGCGCGATGCGCTGCTGGCCGATGGCTGGGCCGATGTCGAAATCATGGAACCGGGGCGCTGTTTCCATGTCTGGGAACATGAGCGGACGCCCAAGTCCAAGGGCGGCAAGATATTCATCAGCATCACCCATGACGGCGAAGTCGACGTCCATGAGGGCTATCTTTCGAGCAGGGAAGCCAGGAAGGTCCGTGCGCAGGAAGCCAAGGCCGGTCAGACCGAGGCCGGCATACAGGCGGCACGGGATCAGCGCAGCGAGACGACCAGCAGCTTGCAGACCTATATCGACCTCCACCGTCATGCCGCCGTCCGCGCCACGCTGACGGATCATCCCGGCGTGGCGCTGCGCTTGATGGTGGCCCATGCCATCACCGGATCGCGGCTCTGGGCGATCAAGGCGGAGAAAGCCGAGTGCCGCAACGCGGCGATTGCCGAGAGCGTCGAAACCAGTACGGCTGAAACCCTGTTTGACGCCAGACGCCGTGCCGCTCTGGCGCTGCTGGACTTCTCCCCCGAAGAACCGACCGTCGCGGGCGGCAACGGCAGGGGCGAAGGCACCGCCGCGATCTTCGCCCGGCTGCTGGCGCTCGGAGATGGCGATGTGCTCGCCATCCTCACTGTCGTCATGGGCGAGACGATGGAAGCGGGCAGCGCCGTCGTCGAGGCCACCGGCACCTATCTCAAGGTCGATCTGGCGAGCCTCTGGACGGCGGACGATGCTCTCTTCGACCTTGTCCGCGACCGTCAGGTGGCGAACGCCATGCTCCGCGACGTGGCGGGCAAGAAAGTGGCCGACGGCAATATCGTGGAGAAGGTGAAGACGCAGAAGGCCATTATCCGCGATTGTCTGACCGGCAGCAATGGCCGCCGACAAGTCGATGGCTGGGTTCCCCGGTGGCTGCGGTTCCCTGCCGCCAGCTATACCGCCCGGCCCTTCGCTTCCCTTGCGAAATGGAAACAGGTGGAAGCGCATCTGAAGGGGCTTCCCGCGCCCTTGCAGATCAAGGGCGCTCTTCCCGATCCGCAGGCGATCGCGGCGGAATGAGGCAGGGCAGGGGCGGCCTTGGCCGTCCCTGGCTTTTGAAAGAGGGGCAAAAAAATGCGCCGGTGGCGCGGCCATGCCGCGCGCACCGGCGCATATAACATGGCGAGGAAAAATTGGCTGGGGCACCGGTCCCGCGCGGCAAATGGCGCAATGCCGTTGATCCGCTTGTCTATGGGGGAGCTGTCGCCCGACTAACATCATGGCTGTCAGTATAGGGCCTGAAGCCCCAGATGTTCGGTAAATGGATCAAAATCACGGTCGCTATGAAGCAGGGCCAGGCCGGCTTCGATGCATCGGGTTGCGATCAACGTGTCGATCGTCTTGCGAACAGTGACACCTAGCCCCCTCAGCGTGCGGAAATTGCGCGCTGCCTGCACGGCAATATCCCGGCCGCCGATCTCGATCATTTCGAGTGATCCGAGCAGGCGATGGCCCTGATTGAAATCGCGCTCGCTGGTGAAGCCCTGCAATATCTCGACCAGAATGAGATCGCCGATCAACAGCGGCTCTTTGCCGAGCAGTGAATCAAGCAGGTCCGCCTGCGGAGAAGCCGTGCCGCGAAAGAAGTCGATCCAAACGCTCGAATCGACGAGGATCATCCGTCGATTCGCATGGTGTCGAGATCTCCTTCCCAGGCGAGCTTGCTGCGAGCGCCACGAAGTTTGGCCTGCGACTGGAGCGTAAGGAGCAACCTTAACCCCGCTTCCACCGCCTCGCGCTTTGTCTTGAAGCCGGTAGCGCGAAGCGCGTTGGTCATAAGATCATCGTCGATCACGATATTGGTTCGCATGATGTGTATCCTTTTCCTGATTCATGCACATAATGCTCATTGGACTGCGGATCAATCGGGTCGAGCAGGTTCGCTCCGGTTCCGGACCATTCGCATCTGAACGGAGGATCGCTTTCAAGAAGGCGGCACCGGCACGGTAACGGCAATCCTTGGTGTGCGCCGTGCAAAGGCGGCACTTTTCCAGTGGGTGATCCCGGACGCCCGCGCGGAAAAAGGAGCGGGGCTGGATGGCGTTGGTACATCCTGTTTGACCCGGCGTCAGCTCGGGCGGATCGGCCCCAGATTATGCCAACCCGCCTTTTCCCTGATGCCAGAAGGGTCGGAAATTCTCGGCAAGCGCGGGGCAGCAACGGCGTGGACATGGAAAGCGCCATGCCCTCATATTCCGTTGCCTGGTCGCGAGAGCGAAGGTCGCCAGGCGCTGTTGCCTGCTTTCGACCGGAACCCGAACCCGGCTGCGTTTCGGACCTATGAGCAGTCCCGCACGCCCGCAACCGGGATGGGCGGCTATTTTCCCCGCCCTCGCTCACGCTCCGGCTCCTCGCGCCCGCTTCGCTCCAAAATAGCCGCCCATCCCGGTCCTCCGCTTGCCGCTCCGGCCCTTCGGGTGCGCGCGTCCCGGCCAGCCCATCACGGTCCCGCATCGCCGGGGATCGGCTCCGGCGGACAGCAAAGGAGCATCTGTCATGTCCACTCTCGGTATCGTCTCGCGCAATCGTGAAACCAACGAAATGCGGGGGAGCATCGCTCTTCTGGGACGCCGCAATCCCATCGGCATCGAGATCGTCCCGAACCCTGCCAAGCGATCCGAAACGCAGCCCGATTTCCGCATCTATAGCGGTGCGAACGAGCTCGGCGCGGCTTGGGTCAAGGTCAGCCGCGAAACCGGCAAACCCTATATCTCGCTGCGCATCTTCCACCCGCAGATCGCGCAATGGCCGATCTACGCCAATCTCGGCCGCGCCGCCGGCCAGGACGATGACGACGTGCTCGCCGTGATCGTCAACGAAGCGGCCTGACCGGTCCCAAGGCTCCCGCGCCCTTCCGGCGCGGGGGCTTCCTGCAGCCTCTCCCGGTCGAAAACCGCCCTATGCGGTTTCGACCCTGCCGATAGCCATGTCACACCCGCATTCTCCCTTTCGGCCCGGACGAACCCAACGGCTCGAACCGGCAGGAAGGAGGGATCTGTATGACCGACGACAGCAACGCTCGTGCCGCGCGGGCGCGGAAAGGAAGCCCGTTTCTCAACACCGCCCAGGCCGCCTTCTATATCGGCCTCAACTGGCGGACGCTCGAACAGATGCGATGGAAGGGGATCGGCCCGCATTTCCGCCGCCACGGCCGCTTCATCCGCTACCATATCGACGATCTCGACCAATGGTCCAGCACCAACGGCCAACTGCCGCCGAAGAAGGGGGACTGCGATGCGTAAGCCGCGCTCCGGACGACGGGGCAAACCGGCGCCCGCGCCGCTGCTTGAATGGGATCGGCCGCTCGCCCGCCAGTTGCGCGCGCGCCGCCGTCCGGTCCTGATCGCGGGCAGCATCGGCCTGGCCCTGATCGGATTTGCCGCAGTGCTCGACTTGGCTGTCCGGCCCGCACCGCGCCTGATCTGGAACGGGTCGGCGAGCGCGCCGATCGGTCTCTGGCGGATCGACCCCCATGCTCGTTTCCGCACCGGCGACATGGTGCTGGCGCGGACGCCTCGGAGCGTTCGCCGGCTTGCCGCCGCGCGTCATTATCTGCCCGCCAATGTGCCGCTTTTGAAGCGGATCGCCGCGCGTGATGGTGATGATGTTTGCGCGCTGGGTCCCGCAATCTTTGTCAACGGCGCGCGGGCGGTCAGCCGCCGCACCGCTGATCGGCAAGGCCGTCCACTGCCTTGGTGGGATGGCTGCGAGCGGCTGCGGGATGGGCGCGTGTTCTTGCTGATGGATGCACCGGACTCGTTCGACGGACGTTATTTCGGGCCGGTCGATGAGGATTCCCTGATCGGAAAGGCGATGCCGCTATGGCTGCGTTGATCCATTCCCCCATGCGGAGTTTCGCCTTGCTGCTGATTGCGCTCGCGATGTCGTCCGCGACGGTCGGAGGGGCCGCGCCCAAGATGGAACATGTCTCCCCGGCCGTCGAACGCTGGAGGCCCGTCATCGCCAAGGCCGCGCACCGTTTCGGCGTGCCGCAGGCATGGATCGCCGCCGTCATGCAGGCCGAAAGCGGGGGACAGGCGCATCGGAGAGGTCTTCCCATCACCTCGCGCGTCGGTGCGATGGGGTTGATGCAGGTCATGCCGGGAACCTGGGATGCCCTGCGCCATCAGCATGGCCTGGGTCCCGACCCCCACGACCCCTATGACAATATCATGGCGGGCGCCGCCTATCTGCGCGCCCTGTATGACCGCTTCGGTTACCCTGGTCTGTTCGCTGCCTATAATGCCGGACCGGGGCGTTATGGGGAGCATCTGCGCACCGGCAGGCCGCTCCCCGATGAAACGCGGGCCTATATCGCGCAGCTTGCGCAAGCACCGGCCATGCCCTCGACGCTGTCGGCGAGCCCGTCGGGAATGCAGCTCTTCTTCGCGCTGGGAAGGGCAAGCCAACCCGCATCGACAAGCATCGAAGCATCGCCTGCAAACCCGCTGTTCGTGACACTGGAACAGCCGTGGACCGACCGGAAATGAACGGTCCGGCGCGGGGGGAGAGGCGTTTATTCTCTCAGCTCAGCCCAGTATCCGGCATGGATCGGACCGCCTCAAGGACGACGCCGGACACGATTTTTTCCGGCCTGGCGAGTTCGGCTTCCGCCCCATCCATGGGGTGCCCGGCCGGAAAAAATCGCGCCCGGCATCGCCGCTCGCGCGGCCGCTTCGCGGTCCTTGACCCGGTCCGCTCCATGCCGGGCGCCGCCCCTGTCTTTCGGAAGATCAGGAGGCGATGATGACCGTTCAACAGCATATCGACGAGCTCCGCGCAGAGCTGTCATGGAACGCCGATGCGGACGAAATCCGGCAGATCAAGACCGAGTTGCAAGCCGCGCTGGAGGAACTGGAGCGGCAGCGACGGGAGGTTTGAGGAGGCAAGGGGGACGGCGCCGCAGGGGCGTCGTTCCTAGTCCTTTGTGGGATCGCGTAAAGAGGCAGGAAAGCAAGATCGGGACATTTTCAGGGGCCAGAGCGGTAAGGCCGGAGCGGTAAGGCAAGATCAAAGAAATGGCGCCATGCCCTCGCGGCATCACGCCATAAGCTCTTGTCTGCACATCTTTTTTGGGAAGGCGCGGCATGGCGCCATGAGCCTGGCTGTGGCGCCATGCCGCGCCCAAAGGCTCGGATTTCCGCCACTCTTCATGGCGCCGGCGGCGCCCTGCCAAAGGAATATCACGATGTCGCACGACGATGAGATCGAACCGCGCCTCGGCAAGCCGCACGCAATGCCGATCCGGCGCGGACGCAGCTACAGGGGGCTGGTCCTGCAGGCCGCCAATCTCGCGGGCGGAATAAGGACCGCCGGAGGGCGGCGAGGCCGGTTCCAGGGCAATCGGTCGGGCGTTGGCATCGGGGTCGGCCGGGTGCTTGCTTCGCGCGATCGCTTCGCTGCCTTCCGCCAGCGCCGCGTCATGGTCAAATCGCGCATCGTCCGGCTGGGCCGGACGAAGGGCATGGACGCCGCCCGCGCGCATCTGCGCTATATCCAGCGTGACGGCGTCACGCGCGAAGGGACGCCAGGCCAGCTCTATGCGGCCGGGGAGGACCGGGCCGACGGCAAGGCGTTCCTCGAGCGCCAGTCGGGCGACAGGCACCAGTTCCGCTTCATCGTTTCCGCCGAGGACGGCGAACAATATGCCGAGCTTCGATCGCTGACCCGCCGCCTGATGACGCAGATGGAGCAGGATCTTGGCACGAAGCTCGATTGGGTGGCGGTCGATCATTTCAATACCGGCCACCCCCACAGCCATATCGTCGTGCGCGGCAAGGACGAACGCGGCCATGATCTTGTCATCGGCCGCGAATATCTGACGGGCGGCATTCGCGAACGCGCCGCCGAGCTGGTGTCGCTCGACCTGGGGCCGCGGACCGATATCGAGATTGGCGAGCGCCTCCGCAACGAGATCGAGCAGGAGCGATTGACCAGCATCGATCGTCATCTGTTGCGCGGGATGGACCAGGATCGGACCGTGATTGCTACCGACCGCGATCCCTTCCAGCAGAGTTTGCGCGCGGGCCGCCTGCGCAAGCTCGAACGGCTGGGCCTCGCCGACGAGATCGAGCCAGGCCGCTGGAGCTTGGCCGAAGGCATGGATGACACGCTGCGCCGCATGGGTGAGCGCGGCGACATCATCCGTACCATGCAGCGCGCCTTCAGCGCACAGGGGCTGGCACGAGCCGCCACCGACTATGTGATTGCCGATCCGGCGACCATGAAGGCCCTTGTCGGGCGGGTGGTGGAGCGCGGCCTCTCCGATGAGCTCCATGACCGCCATTATCTGATCATGGATGCGACCGATGGGCGTAGCCATTATGTCAATATCGGCAGCGGCGAGGCCACCGATGCGATTCCGGCTGGCGCGCTGGTGCGGATCGAACCGAAACCGGCCGCCGCCCGGGGCGTGGATCGCACCGTGGCCGAGATCGCCGCCGCGCATGGCGGACGCTATTCGATCGACATCCATCTGGGGCACGATCCCCATGCCTCGCAAAGCTATGCCGAAACCCATGCCCGGCGCCTGGAAGCGATGCGCAGGACCATGGGCGGCCCTGATCGCGCGGTGGATGGCACCTGGCGGATCACGCCCGATCATGTCGAACAAGCGGCCCTGTTCGAGGTGAGGCAAGCGAAGGCCGCGCCGGTCATCGTCGAAACGCTCTCCACGCTGCCGCTCGCCCGACAAGTGGATAGCGACGGCGCGACCTGGCTCGACCGGCAGCTTGCCGGCGCCGATCCCGAACCGTTGCGCGATGCGGGCTTCGGCCGGGACGCGCGCGAGGCGCTGGATCGGCGCCGGCAATGGCTGATCGAACAGGGGCTGGCGCGGCAGGAACAAGGCCGCATCGTCCTCCGCGCAAACCTGCTGGCAACGCTCCGTCGACGGGAACTGGCGCGGGTCGCGGGGCAACTTTCCCACGAACTGGGCCTTGGCTATTCAGAGGCGAGGCCTGGTGAGCGGATCGAGGGCGTGTATCGCCGCCCTGTGGACCTGGCATCGGGCCGCTATGCGTTGATCGAAAAGAGCCGTGAATTTACCCTCGTGCCGTGGCGACCGCTATTGGACCGACACGTCGATAAACAGGTGTCCGGCGTCATGCGCGGCGATGCGATCAACTGGACCATCGGCCGCCAGCGTAGCGGCCCGTCGATTTCTTAGGGATCGAAAGCAAGGATATCGCATAGATTTTGGCGCTCTATCGCCAATATGGAGTGGCGATGTCCAAGGACGCCGTTTTCATGATGAAGCTGGACCCTGATGTCTTGGCTTTTCATGGCGAGCTCATCTGTCCGCTGTCCTAGGACCAAGGACAAATGGGCTCTAAGCCATTAGGTGTCAAACACCAAGGATTTGAGAGGTTCAGGCCTTCGGTAATTCCTCAGGCAATTGACACTCATATCGCATATTTCGGCATCGATACGATAGAATGCGGGAAGGAAAGCCTGATGCGCGCACTCGCGGCATTTCACTGTCCTCTGCTGCAAATCCCTTTCGCCCACTCGTTGGCGCAGGCCGGAGATTTCAGGGCGTTATCGTTTCATACAGCATTACCGATCGGGGATGGCAGACAATCGCGGCGAGGAGTTCGATGCGCCCTTCGCGCGGATTGACCGGATGGGACCGAACAACTTCGACATTCAGTGGATGCGGTACACCGGGCAATGGTGGCGTCTTCATAGTGGATGACGTTTGCCCGTGCGCTGCACCTGTTGGAAACGGACGGGGTTCTCCATCCGCCAGCATCTATCCAGCCGCGTACGAAACTGTGCCTCCAGCGGGTTTGGGTGGGTGGAGCTGATGTAACGCCTTGTCCCTGATCTGATCCAGCTTGGCCCCATTCGCGCCGCATGTCGCGGCTCGCGAGTCGGAGCCACCGTTATGACCCCCACCAAGCTGCTCGTCGGGCAGATATTCGTCGTTTTTGCCATCGTCATAATGGGTGTGTGGGCCGCGACCCAATGGGCCGCGGCGATGCTCGGCTATCAGGCGCAGCTAGGGGCACCCTGGGCGATCCTGTTCGATACCCCCCTCTATCGGCCATGGCAGCTTTTCGCCTGGTGGTATCACTACGACGCCTATGCGCCGGAAGTCTTCGACAAGGCAGGCCTGCTGGCAGGCGCGAGCGGCTTTCTCGGCTGCGCGTCGGCGATTGCCGGTTCGCTCTGGCGTGCCCGGCAGAACCGCCATGTCACCACCTATGGTTCATCCCGCTGGGCCTTGCGCGCCGAGATCGGGAAGGCCGGGCTGTTCGGCGACGCAGGCGTGTTTCTCGGCCGCTATCGCGCAGACTATCTGCGCCATGATGGCCCCGAGCATGTCATGGCCTTCGCGCCGACGCGCTCGGGCAAGGGCGTGGGCCTGGTCGTACCCTCGCTGCTATCCTGGACCGGCAGCACCGTGGTTCATGATATCAAGGGAGAAAATTGGCAGCTCACCGCGGGCTGGCGCTCGCGCTTCTCGCACTGCCTGCTCTTCAACCCGACCGATCCGCGTTCGGCTCGCTACAATCCGCTGCTGGAGGTGCGCAAGGGGCCGGATGAAGTGCGCGACGTCCAGAATATCGCCGACATCCTCGTCGATCCGGAAGGCGCGCTGGAACGCCGCTCGCATTGGGAAAAAACCTCCCATTCGCTGCTGGTGGGCGCGATCCTCCATGTCCTCTATGCCGAGGAGGAAAAGACCCTTGCCCGGGTAGCGACCTTCCTGAGCGACCCGCGGCGATCCTTTGCCCACACGCTGCGCCGGATGATGGCGACCAATCATCTGGGTACCAGGGAGCATCCCCAGGTTCATCCCGTCGTCGCATCGGCCGCCCGCGAAGTACTGAACAAGTCGGAGAATGAACGCAGCGGCGTCCTCTCCACCGCCATGTCCTTCCTTGGCCTCTACCGCGATCCCATCGTCGCGCGCAACACGGCAGCCTGCGACTGGCGTATCGCCGATCTTGTCGATGGAACGGCGCCGGTCTCGCTCTATCTGGTCATTCCGCCATCGGATATTTCGCGGACCAAGCCGCTGGTGCGCCTGGTTCTCAACCAGATCGGCCGGCGCCTCACAGAGCGGCTGGAGGGCGATCCCCGCAAAAGCCGCAAGCATCAGCTCCTCATGATGCTGGACGAGTTTCCGGCTCTGGGCCGGCTCGATTTCTTCGAGACGGCGCTGGCCTTCATGGCAGGCTATGGCATCCGCGCCTATCTCATCGCCCAGAGCCTCAACCAGATCAGCAAGGCCTATGGCGAGAACAACGCCATTCTCGACAATTGCCATGTCCGTATAGCTTTTTCGTCCAATGACGAGCGCACGGCCAAACGGATTTCGGATGCGCTCGGGACCGCCACCGAATTGCGTGCGCAGCGCAACTATGCGGGCCATCGGCTCGCGCCCTGGCTCAGCCATGTCATGGTCTCGCGGCAGGAGACAGCCCGCCCGTTGCTGACCCCCGGCGAGGTGATGCAGTTACCGGCAGCCGACGAGCTGGTGTTGGTTTCGGGCTTGGCTCCCATTCGCGCGAAGAAACTGCGCTATTATGAGGACCGCAATTTCACGGCGCGGGTGCTGCCGCCTCCTCGCCTCGACAATGCGGACAGCGCTTATGCCGATCGGCCAGAGCCGCGTCCCGACGATTGGGGGAGCGAAGTGCGCGGTTTGCACATCGACCTGGCGGCGGCCGCCGAGGACGAGGCTCGGGCTTTCGACGAGGACAGTGAGGGTGGCCTGCAGCAGCAGCGACATCCCGGCCTTGCCGAAGAAGGGAGCGGGCAGATCGTCGAACCCGATCGCGATGTGCTGACCGGCATCGAGGATGAAAACGACGAGGTGGCCGACCGGCAGGCCATGGATCGCCTGCGCGGGCTTGCGCCGGTGCAGCGCGCCCATGCGATCAACGAAGCCGATCGCGGCGACAATCTCCTGCCCAAATTCTGATCGGAAGGAGGCGCCCCATGAAACCCCGGCATCATCTCTATCTCGACGAGGCGCTGACCGCGCAACTGGAACGGCTGGGGTCAAAACCGGGCACGTCCAAATCCGCGATCGTGGCCGACGCGCTGCGTGTCTATCTCAATCGCCGCGCCACGCGCGAGATCGACGATCTCCTCAAAGTCCGGCTCGACCGCATCAGCACGCAGCTTGGCCGGGTCGAGCGGGACAGCCTGGTGCTCCTGGAAACGCTCTCGTTGTTCGTGCGCTACCAGCTCACCGTCACCGCGCCGCTGCCCGAAGCCGACAAGGCCGCGCAGGCGGTGGGGCGCGAACGCTTCCGCCGCTTCGTGGCTCAGGTCGGGCGGCAACTCGCCGCCGGTCGTTCCATCGATACCGGCCATGCCGACCAGGGAGACGCGTGATGAGCGGCGCTGGCGATGCGACCGCGCGCGGTCGCCACCAGGCGATGCTCGTCACGGCGATGGGACCGGCCATCGCCGCCGCTCTGGCGGATGCCCAAGTGGTCGAGATCATGGTCAACCCCGACGGGGTGCTGCGGCTCGACCGCTTGGGCGAAGGCCGCATCGATACCGGCGCACGGCTCGATCCCGCCGAAACCGAACGGATCATCCGCCTGGTCGCCAGCCATGCGCGCACGGAGGTTCACGCCAACGCACCGATCCTCAGTGCCGAACTGCCGCCCCATGACGATGGGAAGGCAGGCGAGCGTTTCGAAGGCCTGCTGCCGCCCGTTTCCACCGCGCCCTGTTTTTCCATCCGCAAGCCCGCCGCGCGCATCTATCGCCTAGTCGATTATGTGACCGACGGGATCATGGATGCCAAGGTCGCGCTCGCGCTGTCGACCGCGGTGGTCGAGCGCAAGAACATTCTGGTCGCGGGCGGCACCTCGTCGGGCAAGACCACGCTTGCCAATGCGCTTCTTCATGAAATGGCCAAGCGCGATGAGCGGATCATCCTGATCGAGGATACGCGCGAGCTGCAATGCGCGGCGCCCGATATGGTCGCGCTTCGTACCAGGCCGGGCGTCGTGACGATGGCCGATCTCGTACGCTCGACGCTGCGCCTGCGCCCGGACCGCATTATCGTCGGCGAGGTCAGGGGCGGCGAGGCGCTGGACATGCTCAAGGCCTGGAACACCGGCCATCCGGGGGGCATTGCGACAGTCCACGCCAATAGCGCCCGCGCCGCGCTTTACCGCGTCGAGCAGCTTGTCGCCGAAGGCGTCGTCACCGTGCCACGGCGGCTGATTGCCGAGGCGATCGACATGGTGGCGTTCATCTCCGGCCGGGGCACCGGCCGCAGGATCGAGTCCGTCGTCAAGGTCGGCGGTCTGGATGCCGACGGCGATTACGCCGTCTTAGACCTCATCATTCCCCCGAACATAGGAGATTGACCCCATGCGTTCCCCTCATGCGTCCCTTGCCCGCCGCCTGCCCGACAGGCTGCTGGCCGCCGCCGCGCTTCTCGTGCCCGTTTCCGCCTTCGCTGCCGGTTCCGGAATGCCCTGGGAGGAGCCTCTGCAGCAGATACTCGAATCGGTACAGGGTCCGGTGGCCAAGATCGTCGCGGTGATCATCATCATCACCACCGGGCTGGCGCTGGCCTTTGGCGAGACATCGGGCGGCTTCCGCAAGCTGATCCAGATCGTGTTCGGCCTGTCGATCGCCTTTGCCGCATCGAGCTTCTTCCTGTCCTTCTTCAGCTTTGGCGGCGGGGCGCTGGTCTGATGGCCGAGATCCGCTCCCTAAGCGCCGGTCATTTCGGCGGCGGACAGGCCGAAGGCTTCGAGGTGCCGCTGCATCGCTCGCTCACCGAACCGATCCTGCTGGGCGGCGCCCCGCGCGGGATCGCGATCCTCAACGGGACGCTCGCTGCCGCCATGGGGCTGGGCCTCCAGCAATGGATCGCCGGTCTGCTCCTCTGGCTCGCTGGCCATAGTCTCGCGGTCTTCGCCGCCAAGCGCGATCCCGATTTCGCGCCCATCCTCGCCCGCCATCTCCGGCAGAAGGTCCATCTCTCATGCTGAACCTGCGGGAATATCGCGCCAGGCCCGATCGTCTCGCCGATCATCTCCCCTGGGCGGCGCTGGTCGCGCCCGGCGTGGTGCTGAACAAGGACGGGTCGTTCCAGAGGACGCTGCGTTTTCGCGGGCCTGACCTTGAAAGCGCGACCGAAGCCGAACTGGTATCGGTCTGCGCGCGGGCGAACAATGCGCTGCGTCGCCTGGGGTCGGGCTGGGCGCTCTTCTTCGACGCTGAACGGATTGCGGCATTGGGCTATCCCTCCTCGCGCTTCCCGGATGCGGCGTCCTGGCTGGTGGACGAGGAGCGGCGCGCGCATTTCGACGGACGAAAGAGCCAGCATTTCGAGAGCCGCACCCATCTCACCCTCTGCTACCTCCCGCCCGCCGACCAGTTGAGCCGTGCGACCAGCGTGCTGGTCGAACGCGAGACGCCGCGGCAGGACCGCGACTGGCGGCAGGAACTCGCCGCCTTTGTGGCCGAGACCGATCGGGTGCTGGACCTGCTGACCGGCTTCATGCCGGAGGTTCGTGCGCTCGATGACGCGGAGACCCTGACTTTCCTCCATGGCTGCATCTCCGCCCGCCGCCATTCCGTCGCGGTGCCGGAAACACCGATCTATCTCGACGGGCTGCTGGTCGATACGCCCCTCTCGGGCGGGATCGAACCGATGCTGGGCGATCACTATCTGCGGACCGTCTCGGTGCTGGGATTTCCCAATGCCACGCGGCCCGGCATCCTCAGCGCGCTTGAGGCGCAGGGCTTTGCCTATCGCTGGGCGACCCGCTTCATCGCGCTCGACAAGGTAGCGGCCAACAAGGCGCTGACCAGGATCAGGCGGCAATGGTTCAACAAGCGCAAGTCTGTCGCGCAACTCCTGCGCGAAGTCATGATGAACGAGCCGGTCGCGCTCACCGACAGCGACGCCGACAACAAGGTGGCCGATGCCGATCTCGCGATGCAGGCCTTGGGCGGCGATCATGTGGCGTTCGGCCATTATAGCGCGACGATCACGGTGTCCGACACGGATCGCGCGGCTGCTGACGAAAAGCTCCGCATCGTCGAGCGGATCGTCAATGGCCTCGGCTTCACCTGCATCCGCGAGAGCATCAACGCGGTGGAAGCCTGGCTGGGATCGCTCCCCGGCCATGTCTATGCCAATGTTCGTCAGCCGCTCGTCCATACGCTGAACCTTGCCCATCTGATGCCTCTGTCATCGGTCTGGGCCGGGCCGGCCGCCAACGATCATCTAGCTGGACCGCCCCTGCTTCATGCCGAAACCAGCGGATCGACGCCCTTTCGGCTCAGTACCCATGTCGGCGATGTCGGGCATATGCTGATCGTCGGGCCGACCGGAGCGGGCAAGTCGGTGCTGCTGGCGCTGCTCGCGCTTCAGTTCCGCCGCTACGCCGGCAGCCAAGTCTATATGTTCGACAAGGGCCTGTCCGCGCGTGCCGTCGTGCTGGCCTGCGGCGGCGCGCATCATGCGCTGGGCGAAAGCGATGCGCTGGCGTTCCAGCCCTTGCGCGCCATTGACGGCGATGCCGAACGGGCATGGGCGGCCGAATGGGTTGGTGCGCTGCTCGCCCATGAAAAGATCGAGATGACGCCCGAGGTCAAGGATGCGCTATGGTCGGCGCTCACCAGCCTTGCCAGCGCACCTGTCAAGCAGCGCACGCTGACGGGCTTGGCGGTGCTGCTCCAGTCCCATGCGCTGAAGACCGCGCTGAGACCCTACACGTTGGAAGGGCCGTTCGGGAAACTGTTCGATGCCGCCGAAAACCGCCTCGCGCTCTCCGACATTCAGTGCTTCGAAACCGAGACGCTGATGCACAGTGAAGGGGCGATGCTGCCGGTTCTGACCTATCTCTTTCATCGCCTCGAGGAACGGTTCGACGGGCGGCCGACATTGCTGGTGCTGGACGAAGCCTGGGTTTTTCTCGACAATCCGCTGTTCGCCGCCCGCATCCGAGAATGGCTGAAGGTTCTTCGCAAGAAGAATGTGAGCGTCGTGTTCGCGACCCAGAGCCTGGCGGACATCACCGACAGCAGCATCGCGCCTGCCATCGTCGAAAGCTGTCCGCAGCGCATCTTTCTCGCCAATGATCGGGGAGAAGAGCCGCAGGGCCGTGCCGCCTATGAGCGTTTCGGCCTCAATGGCCGGCAGATCGAGCTTGTCGCCCGGGCGACGCCCAAGCGGCATTATTATTTGCAATCGCGGCGCGGCAACCGGCTGTTCGAGCTCGCCCTCGGCCCCATCGCGCTTGCCCTGTGCGGCGCGTCCGATCCCCAAACCCAAAGCCTGATCGACCGATTGCTGCACGAGCATGGCCGAGACGGGTTCCTCCCTGCGTTCCTGCGCGCCCGCGGCCTTGAATGGGCCGCGGACCTCATCGCTGATTTTCCCGATCCGCCCAATATCGGGCGCGATCCCCTCCACCTTCGGCACAAGGAGTTCGACCTGTGAAAAGCCGCATATCCTCCGCGTTCCTCACCGCGTCGTCGATTGTCGCAACCGCTGTCATGCCGGCGGCGCCCGCGCATGCGATCGTCGTCTTCGACCCCAGCAATTATGCGCAGAATGTGCTGACCGCCGCCCGCACGCTGCAACAGATCAACAATCAGGTCCGATCGCTCCAGAATGAGGCCATGATGCTGACCGGCATGGCCAAGCATCTCCAGCGGCTCGATTTCTCCTCGCTCACGCAAATCACCCGGTCGATGCAGAAGATCGGCACGCTGATGAACCAGGCCGAGGGGATAGCCTTCGATCTCGCGTCCACCGACGATGTCTTGCGCAGGCAGTATCCAGCCCGGTTCGACACGGCGCTTTCGAACAACGACATCATCGCCCAGGCCCGCGCCCGATTGCAGGCGTCGATGGAAGGCTATCGCCAGACCATGCGCGTGCAGGCGCAGGTCGTCGAGAATATCGAGGCCGACGCTGGACTGCTGAGCGAACTGGTTGCGCAAAGCCAGTCGGCGGAGGGCAGCCTGCAGGCGGCCCAAGCGACCAACCAGCTCATTGCGCTCGGCACCAAGCAGCAGCTCCAGATCCAGCAGATGATGGCGGCGCAATATCGCGCCGATGCGCTCGAACGCACGCGCCAGCAACAGGCAATGGAAGCCGCGCGCGAGCGGACCCGGCGCTTCATCGGCTCGGCCCGTATCTACATCCGCAACTGACGGCATCCCCAAGGCGACCCCGGCCATGAATCCCGATCTCAACATCATCGACAGCTTCCTTGACGCCTTCATCCGCTACATCGACTCCGGCTTTGGCCTGCTGTCGGGGGATGTCGCGTTCCTGACCACGGTGCTGATCGGCATCGACGTCACCCTCGCCGCCCTCTGGTGGGCGATGGATAACGACCAGGACGTGCTGGGAAGACTGATCAAGAAAGTCCTCTATGTCGGGGCGTTCGCCTTCATCATCGGCAATTTCTCGCGCCTTGCCGACATCATCTTCAGAAGCTTTTCCGGTCTTGGCATCATAGCGGGCGGGGGCGGTGTCTCGGCCGACGACCTGATGCACCCCGGCGCGATCGCCGGGACGGGGTTCGAGGCAGCCCATCCGCTGCTGGAAAAAATGTCCGAGCTTTCGGGCTTTCCCGAATTCTTCGGCAATTTCCTCTCCATTGCCGTGTTGCTTCTCTGCTGGTTCCTGGTGGTTCTGGCCTTCTTCATCCTCGCCATCCAGCTCTTCATCACCATCCTCGAGTTCAAGCTCACCGCGCTCGCCGGCTTCGTGCTGGTGCCGTTTGCGCTCTGGAACAAGACGAGCTTCCTTGCCGAACGGGTGCTGGGCAATGTCGTTTCCAGCGGCATCAAGGTCATGGTGCTGGCCGTCATCATCGGCATCGGCACCCATCTCTTCGACCAGATGGGGGTCATTCTCGGCAGCGATCCAGAGATTGCCGAGGCCCTGACGCTGCTCATGGGTGCGCTGACGCTGTTCGGCCTCGGCATCTTCGGTCCCGGCATTGCTTCCGGCCTTGTCTCCGGTGCGCCGCAGCTGGGAGCCGGCGCCGCCGTCGGCACGGCCGCAGGCGCTGCCATCATGACCGGCGGCGCCGCCCTGCTTGGCGCGCGCGGCGCGATGCTCGCGGGACGTGGCGGCATGGCTGCCATCCGTGCGGGGACAGCGATGGGATCGGCCGCGTCCACCGCCTATCGGGTCGGACAGGAAACGTCCGCAAGCGCCAGCATCGGGGCGGGGCTTGGCGGTATCGCCACGGCTGCCCGGGGAATGGCCTCGAACGGGGTGAAGTCGGCGGCGTCCCGTATCGCAGAACCCATCCGCGAGAGCGCCGCCAGTGGCCGGCAGGCGGCGTGGGACGCCGGACGTCCGTCGCCTGCTCCCGCCGCCACCTCCGCCGCCTCGGGCGCGACGCCTTCTTCCCAAGCGGTTCCGGCCTGGGTGGGCTCGCTGCGCGCGCAGCAGACCGCGCGCCATCACCGGCACATGGCGGCGCAGGCGATCAAGGAGGGTGATCGGCCTGGCGCCCCCGCCAATCCAGACCTCAGTGAAAAGGAGTAAGCTCGCATGATCTTCAAGCGATCTGTCCAGAAATATGGGACAACGCCCCAGCCCGAAACGCCCTATCAACGTGCAGGGCAGCTTTGGGACGAACGCATCGGCTCCGCGCGCATCCAGGCGCGAAACTGGCGGCTGGCCGCCTTTTCCTGCCTCGGGCTTACCGGCGTCCTCATCGCTTCGAATGTCTGGCAGTCGATGCAGAGCCGCGTCGCCCCCTATGTGGTCGAAGTCGACCGGCTGGGCGAGGCGCGCTCGGTCGCGCCCGCCATCCAGAACTACCGGCCCACCGATGGGCAGATCGCGTGGCATCTGGGCCGGTTCATAGCCAATGTCCGTTCGGTCTCGACCGATCCGGTGCTCGTCAAGCGCAACTGGCTCGACGCCTATGATTTCGCGACCGACCGGGCAGCGATCTTCCTCAATGACTATGCCCGGTCCAACGACCCGTTCGCCGGAATCGGCCAGCGCAGCGTTTCGGTGCAGGTGACAAGCGTGGTCCGTGCGTCGGATGCCAGCTTTCAGGTCAAATGGACGGAAAGCATCTACGAGCGCGGCAGTCTGGCCAAAACCGAGCGCTGGACCGCCATGCTGACCGTGGTGATGCAGCCGCCCAGGACCGCTGACGCCCTTCGCAGCAATCCGCTTGGTCTCTTCGTCAACGCGATCGACTGGGCGCGCGAACTGGACGGCCAGCCTTCGCAACCGGGCAGTGCCTCCGCGCCACCTCCTTCGATCCCTGCTCCTGCTGCAGCGCCCTTGTCGGCGACGCAGCCCGGCCTGCTCCAATCCGAACCGGCCCCTGCATGAACCGCACCTGCCGAGCCCCTTGGTCCCGACCGGAAAGGAACCCGGCCATGATCTGTAAAGCCATGATGATCTTGCCGCTGGCGCTTGCCACAGCCTATGCCGCGAAGACACCGCCACCTTCCGTAGCGCTTGACGCTGAACGGTTCCAGCCCGCCAATCGGGAAGCCGAACCACCCCGGCCCATCGAGATCGTTCAGACGCCGGTGCCGCTGCCCTTGCCGGGCCAGCTCCTCCCGCCTCCTGTCGCCCGTCGCGACATCGGCTTGCCGACCGCCCGGGTCGAGGCCGCCAACAAGGCAGCCATCCGCGAGCCATCCAGCGCAGGCTATATCAATGCGGTTCAGGTCTATCCCTGGGCGGAAGGCGCGCTTTACCGACTCTATACAGCGCCCGAGCGGGTGAGTGATATCGCGCTTCAGCCCGGCGAGAAACTGGTGGCCGTGTCGGCGGGCGATACGGTGCGCTGGGTCATGGGCGATACGACCAGCGGCGGGGGCAATGGCGAGGAAAGCCGGGTTCATATATTGGTGAAGCCCTTCGCCCCCGGTCTTGCCACCAACATGGTCATCACCACCGACCGGCGTGCCTATCATCTCGCCCTCGAAAGTACCGACCGGACGGCGATGGCGGCGATCTCCTGGACCTATCCACAGGACCGGCTCGTGGCCCTGCAGCGGCAAAATGCCCGCGCCGAACAGGCCCGGCCCGTCGCCGAAGGCATATCGCTCGCCAATCTCCGGTTCAGCTATGCGATCACTGGCGACAATCCACCCTGGCGTCCGATCAGGGCATGGGATGACGGCAACAAGGTCTATATCGAATTTCCCGAGCGGCTGGATCAGGGCGAGGCGCCGCCCTTGTTCGTGGTCGGGCCGCTGGGACAGAGCCAGCTCGTCAATTACCGGGTCAGCGGCAACCACTATATTGTCGATCGGCTCTTCGCCGCAGCGGAACTGCGCCTTGGCGAAAAACCGCAAATGGTCGTGCGCATCAGTCGCAGCGACGGCGAAAAGGGAAGGGCACGCCAGTGATCGAGCGGCCCATCGAACCGGAAATGCCCGAAACGCCGGACGCAGGATCGGCAGCGCCGTCCCGGCCGGCATCTGCCAAGCTCGGTCCTGAAAGGCTGACGCTGCGAGCCGCGCCCCACAGGGTTGTGCGCTTCCGGCGCGGCATCATCGTGGCCGGGGCCGCCATGGGATCGCTCGCCATCGCAGGCACCGCGTGGATGGCGCTGGGACCAAGGACCTTCCATATCGTCAGTAACGACCAGAAGGCGATTACGGACCGGCGCATGCCTGCGGACGCGGTGGCGAACTTGCCCGGCGATTACAGCAAGATGACGCCGACGACCCCGATCCTTGGGCCGCCGCTTCCCGGTGATCTGGGCAGGCCCATTCTCGATCGCCAGCGTGAACTGGCCGCAGGCGGCGGTTCCCTGCCCGCGGGAACCGAACCGATGACGCCTGAGGAACAGGCGGCCGAGGCCGAACGTCAGCGCATCGCCGCCCAGACCCATCAAGCGCGTGAGGCGGGTGTGATGGTGCAATCGTCGGGGCGGGCGGTCGAGGCAACAACCTCGGATGGCGATCATGGGGCCGCGTCCGATCCCGCGCCCGTTGCCACCGATGATGCACAGGCCGGCCGCCTCGCGCTCGATCCCGGGCGAGACCAGAATAATCAGCAAAGAAAGCTCGATTTTCTGGGCCATACGACGCCCGGCGGGCCTTATAATAGCCATGTTCTGGAGACCCCGGCATCGCCTTATCAGCTCATGGCGGGAAGCATTATCGCCGCCAGCCTCATCACCGGCCTCAATTCCGATCTGCCCGGCCTCGTGATCGCACAGGTGACAGAGCCCGTGTTCGACACGGTGACGGGCCGGATCCTGCTTATCCCCCAGGGCTCCCGTTTGATCGGCAGCTATGACAGCGTGGTCGCCTTCGGCCAGCGCCGCGCGCTGCTTGTCTGGCAGCGTATCATCCTGCCGGATGGGTCTTCTGTGGAGATCGACAACCTGCCCGCCACCGACGCGGCGGGCTATGCGGGTCTTGCCGACAAGGTGGATTTCCATAGCTGGCAGCTTCTTAAAGGTGTCGGACTTTCGACCCTGCTCGGCGTCGGCACCCAATTGTCGCTCGGCAGCGACGAAAGCGACCTGGTGCGCGCGATTCGCGAATCCACCCAGCAATCGGCGAACGAGGCCGGTCAGCGGATCGTCACGAAGAATCTCGACATCCAGCCCACCATCACCGTCCGGCCCGGATGGCCCCTGCGCGTCATCGTCCACAAGGATATCACGCTGCGGCCCTGGGGCGGCGCTCGCTGAGAAAGGAGACAAGCCCATGCTGAAACTCGCCAGACTTCCTGATCGCACGCCGGTCAAGATCGCGCTCACGGTCACGCCCGACCTGGCCCATGCGCTCGCGGACTATGTCGCGCTCTACAACAATATCTATGACGACAAGGCCGAGTTGGCCGATCTGATCCCGGCCATGCTGGAGAGCTTCCTCGCCAGCGACCGCACTTTCGCCAAGATGCGCAAGGAGGTGACGCCATGATACGCCGGAGGATCATCGGCCGCTTCAAGCGATCGAAGCAGGGCGGATGGGAAGGCGAAATCCAGACGCTGACAGTCGAGCGTCACATCCGCCTCGTGCCCAATGACGACCGTGTGGGCGACAATGCCCCTGCATTCCGCGTCATGCTGGGATGGCAGCATATTGGCGAGGCATGGGACCGTCGGTCGCGGAGCGATCCGCCCCGTGACTATCTGCGCGTCAGGATCGACGATCCGCTTTGTCCAATCAGCGGTGCGCTGTTCATTGATGATGAAAGCGGCACGGCTCGTCTCATGTGGGAGCAGCGATAGCCATGGTCGGAGAAGCAAAACCGAAACCCTCGGACTATGTCGCCGTCGATGCCGTCGTGACGAAGCCGTTGGCGGTGCGTGTTCCGCAGGCGGTAACCATGCTGGGGATAAGCCGGTCGAAACTATACCAGTTCATACAGTCGGGGGAGGTCGAGATCGTCAAGATCGGGCGCGCCACCTTAATTCCTGTTGAGGCCCTTTACCGATTTCTGGAGAGCCATCGTCATGCGGACTAACCGGAAGTCGTTATGGTAAGCGGAAATTTCTCGGGCTGGCGGTTGTGTTTGAACGTCGCTCGACGGCAGGGCTGGGTGGTTTACGGAAATTCGGCTTTGCAGCCGCAGACTTGCGTTGCTGGGCATTCAGGTACGCGCCTAGCGCGCCATCAAGTCAACTTCGTAGCGGCTCTATCGCCGTTATCCATGCGACGAAGTCCGGGTTCTCGACCAGTTCATCATCCTCACTCAGTTGATAACGATCCGGGTCGCCCGGCGCGATAGCGTCTAGAACTGGGGCCAACGTAAATGTCTCCCCGTTGGTTTGCAAAATCTTTATACCAGCGGTGATCGACACGCTTTGAACTGTTCCAAAAACCTGTTCTCGGTTTTTTAATACGCCAGCGTGATCTACAAAGGTCAAGCCGACATATAGCGTTGATCCTATCAGATCGTCTGCTAGCTCTGCATCCCAGTCTTCTTCGGGATTGATCTTCTCATAACGATTGTTTTCGTCCGCGGACCAGCTATCTTCAGGATCGTTCATCAGCAGCTATCCTCTTAAACCGAGACTGCGCCTGTAGTCCGCCGAAGGAATGTCTGCAATGAAGCGTCCAGAAGTTGATCCGCAACGGCAAGAAATGGTCGTCACCCGCCTTCGTTGCCCTCTCGAAAATCATACCCGCATTTTGAACATACGGCATCGGGCACAGGTTTGCCTCCCATTGCAAACGGCCCCCAATTAGGGCCTATCGCATATGGGGACTTGCCACATCGGGGACAGGCAATCACCAAACTGAGAAAAATCTGGAGCGCCACCGCAACCGCGAAGCAGAACATCGCCCGGCTATCCGTAGCTATCCAAAACCACATCATGCTCGCGAAAGCGAGGACTATGGGCACAGATAGCGCCCATGAATAAGCACGAACACGGACCATCCCTCGGATCATCGTCGATATCTCCAGCGTCCGCAATCGGAGATCGCGAGAAAGCTGTCGAGTGACAAGAAATGGTCGCTTGCCGTTCGGCCGTTTAGCGGAGATTGGGTACCCCTCGTTTGTAAATAGAGCAAAAGATCGGGAAACGGCGTTGGCGACGTAAAATCTATTTAACCCGCTAGGTGCTCTTCGCAGATGCCCTTGGTTAAGGCCTGCAATTCGGTGATGCGTTCTGTCAGCCAGTCCAGTTCGTCGTCATCTATCTTGTAGTGCGGCGAATAGCGGGCCTTCACATAGGCGGCGCGTAGCAGTTCGTAGCAACGCTTGCCGAATTTTGTTTCGGTCTTCCATACTCCGATCAGGCGTTCGTCAAGCTGCTCTGCCCGTTTCGATAGATAGTTCAGATTGTGGGATTTTGGCTGATACAGGATCAGGACCAGCATGATGCAATAATAGGCACGTTCCATTGCTTGATGGAGATTGAACGCAGCCTCATTACGCCATTTTCTTTGCTCACCTGGATTGGTTTCATTGGCAGCTTCGTGCCGGGCATGCTGCGCCATTCGCAATGAACGTTGCACACCTGTAAACTCGCTGTCGTAATAGCACTGCGCTTCTTCTCGCGCCTCTTCCTCAGTCAATTCGCCCGGTTTCTCGAAAGGAAAGCCCGGCTCTTCGAACAGCGCGATCCCTTCCTTAACGATATCGACCCAGAAATAGCGGCCACGCCGAAGCTGATGGTTCACGTCGTCAAGGCTGTGGATGATAAGGTTGAGCGGCTGCGGCCAGCCGCTGGCCGTCAGCATATCGACCATCCGGTCCTCAGCCTTGTCCCAATAGCGGGCGGCGTCGGTCAAATCCTCATGGTCCACCACCACCAGGATGTCATAGTCGGAGAAATACCGGCCAACCGGATCGACCACCTGCTTGCCGCGCGCGTAACTGCCAAAGAGGATGATCTTGAGGATGCGGCCATTGCGCCGATGCTCCGCCTTGCTGCCGGTGGTCGCCTTTTCGAATTCCTCAAGCAGGATTTTGACAGCGCTCTCCATGTCGCGCTGGGCGCGCCTGGGCAGATTGGCGATACGGGCTTGCAGATCACTCACAGGCTTTACCATAGCCTCGACCACCCGGGACGCCACCGTCTTTTCCTTCGGCTTGCGTTCGACGCCTGCATCCTCTGCCGTCGGGAAGCGGTGGCGCTTGTGGAGCAAGCGCAGGATGACGATAGCATCCTCCTCGATCCGGTAGACCAGAATAAAGGGCGTGTTGGGCACCGGCAATTCGCGGGCACCCGCTATGCGTCCGATCCGCGACAGATCGGGATCGACCGAGAGCTTAGCCACGGTCGCGGCGACCGAATTCCCCATCGCGATGGCGACGTCCCGATTGAGCTTCAATAGATAGTCGAGCTGACGGGCGCGCTGGTCGCGCGCCTTTGGTAGCCAGAAGATGGGGAGTGGGTCAGGCGCCGTCACTTTGGTCGGTCTTCTCGATCCGCTGTTCCCATTCCGCCTCTATGGCGTCGTTGGACAGCCTGTGTCCGTGGGTCCTGTCCGCCTCATGCATGGCGTCGCCAATCTCGCGGAGCTGCCAGCGCTCATGGGCCGCCGCTTCGTTGTGATTTTCCACCGCCTCCCGCATCATCCTGCGGAGGATTTGCTCCGCGGACATATCCTGTTCCTTGGCCATGGCGTTGAACGCAGCCTTCAGCGCGGAATCGACCCGGAAAGTAAAGATTACGTCTTTCATCACTATCTATAGCCCACGCTCCATCGTCATCAAATATAATACATTTGATTACGATGGCCACATGATTGTATGAACCTTCTTCTTCAAAGGTCTAGGCACCGGACCCTTTAAATGTCTCAAGGACCAGCGGCTCGAAAGGTGAAAACGCCATGTTCTGAATATCCGCCAACCGATGGTAGGCCAGTACGGCAGCGCCGTAGAGGAATGCGGCTGCGGATTTGAGGGGTGCTTCGACATCCTTGGCCAGGCGGCGATTTCGGTTGATCCATGCGAAGAAGCGCTCGACGACCCAGCGTCGCACACCGGCTATATCGAGGGCTTGGAGTTCCATGTTTGTCTATTAAAGGTCTGAAAGTGCCAAATCCATTGGCTTAATGCAGTCATGATAAAGCCCGTATCAAAGCTGGCCACTTCCCGCTAACACATATCGCGGCCAGTGGTCCTTATGCATAGACATCACATCCCTCGACTCGCACACGTACGCGGTCACCAATCTGCATATGTAGCAATCGTGCAACGAAAGGATCCGCGCTGATGGCTGAGGGGCAGATAATGACGGCTCCTTCCTCAAGGCTTCCGAGGCCCTCGTCGGTGGTGTCGAGCCGTTCACGTACGGACTTGTCTTTCCAATCAGGAATCATCAACGCGCGGCGTTGCGCATAATAGGGCACTATTGGCGACCAATCGAGCCCCACGATAAGGATCGCGGAGTTTGGAGGTGTATGGCCTCGAATGTAGTCCGCGATTGCGATTTCCTTTTGAGCAGGATGCAACATGCTTGGCAAAAACCCGGTGAGGAAACCAATAAATTGAGAATAAATCATCGCTGCAGTAAGTAGCATCATTACTCGTTGTCCAAACCGAGCACCAAAGCCTGTAAGTGTTAATGCAAGCGCAGCTATCAAAAACACACCGTTGGCTGACTGATAATAGTTATGCACGATGTGGAGGTTTGTAAAAATTTCAAACGGCAAAAGGAATGCTGCAATCATCAGTAAAGCTACTCGCGCTTCGCGTATTCCAGGTCCATTTCGTGATAATAATACACCAATCAGGAGAGGCAGTACGAGGCCGGCAAAGCCCGTAACGTCGATTATGGTGCGCAGCACCGCATGGGCGAGATCTAGACTTAGCCGCTGTTCCAGTGAACCGAAATTCCATTGCATCATCATCGGCGCATCAGATTGGAGCGATTTGGCAAGCAGATTGGCTCCCTTCAGTGCATCAGCATGATGAGTCCAGACCGCTGTCAATATAAGTGCCGGGATGAAAATTACGGCAGAGCCACCCAAAATTACCATCGCTTGCCATCGATTGCCTTGGTTGCGGTACAGTGCCTGCAGAATCGCGAGACCGCTAAGTAAGATGAACGGCGGCAACGTCGTTAGCTTGGTTAATCCGGCCGCGCTTGCTATGATGGCGCAAGCGAACATGGTTCCAAGGTGGGGTCGTTCGGTGAACCGCCGGATCAGTGCTAACATCCAAATAGATAGGCTAAGAGCTTGTGTTTCCATCAGAAATGCGCGACCCCAGAAGAGGTAGAGGGGCGACGCCAAGAGCAAGGCGGCGTAAAGTGGGAATGCGGGATAGCGAAAGCCATAGCTACGAAACAATATACGAGCAGGTGGCAGGCTGAGAAGCAGCCACGCATAGCTCACTATCCGGCCCACTGGATCAACAGGTATCCCAGATATGCGGACTAGTCCTGCAACAATCCATTGATAAAGCGGAAACTCAAACGGAATTGACCAAGGATACCCAAGAACTGGGGTCTGATAATCGAGCAAAGGCGCGCCATGAAGCATCCAGTAGACGGATAGGGCGGTCTGGGTCTGCCGGAATCCATGCTGGTCAGTGATCGGTTTTGGAAGACTGAAGAGCAACACTGCAATGCTCGCACACAGCGCGATGGCGACAGCGAGCCAGATTCCCTTGCGCACACCCTGCCTTTCGATCGCAAACTCTCCGCAAACTGTCGCGCTGCCGTCAGCCGCCATGTGTCCCCCTTACCGAGTTCGTCTCAGTACAACCCATATCCCAAGACGATCCAAGACCTGGATCGTGTGGCCGTTCGACTATAAAGACAAGCGCTTGAACAGCCGTTCGGGAATTGCCCGAATTATAAGCATGATCAGCCGCCAGCGACCGCGTACATAAATGACATCCTGTCGGCTTTCATGTGCGCGTATAATCGCTTCGGCCACCTCGGCTGGCTGGGCAGTGAGGAGAGGAGGAAGCTTGATGTCCTCTGTCATCCGCGTCGCAACGAAGCCAGGCTTCACAGTCAAGACGTGGATGCCATGCCGGAAATGCGCATTGCGCATGCCCGAGAGAAAGGCCGTCAGTCCGGCTTTGGCCGACCCATAGACAAAATTGGAGCCTCGCCCGCGATCGCCGGCGACGGAACTGATGCCGATGATGCAGGCTCCTGTTACGCCCGTCATGCGTCGCGCAGCGGCCAGAAGATAGCGTGCCGGACCGGAGTAATTGGTATCCAGGACTATTGCCGCAGCGGCGTCTTCGGCCGCCGATATTTGCTGATCGCCCAAAAGACCTGCTACCATAATGACTGTTCCCGGTACCGCGTTCAGCCTGTCGAAAAACGCGTCCGGTTTTCCATCGGTAACGTCGAATGTAATGGCTTGGACTTCGGCGTTGGTGCGCAGTTCCAGGTCGCGCCGATCAGCTTCCATATCGCCGCGGCCGGCGAGAATGACAGCGCAGCCATGCGCTGCATAAGTGCGGGCAAGTGCACGCCCGATATCCGAACGCGCCCCAAGAATAAGCACGGGTGACGCGATCATTCAGATCTCCAATCGGCGCGAAAGCAGGGAAGCGAAATGCTGATCGAGTCCATAATGGGCTCGGACAGCGCGAAATTCATCGAGGCGGGAATAGCCATTCGCAAAGCTTGTCGCTCCAGCTCGGGCGTCCTTCGCGAGGTAAATGCGACCACCATGCTCTGCGGTGATCGCGTCCAGTCGATCAAGTAGGGCAAAGCTGCCGCGATTGGCCGGAAAGTCGAGTGCGAGCGTGTAGCCCTCCATGGGAAAGCTCAGCATGCCAAAGGAGGCTGGCCCCATGCGCTTCAATACTGCCAGGAACGATGCCTCACCCACTGCCGCAATTTCGCGCAATAGTCGCGTTAGACCCATTTCACTTTCGGCGAGTGGCAGCACGCATTGATATTGTATGAAGCCTGGGCGACCGTAGATGCGGTTCCAGTCATGAACGGCATCAAGAGGATAGAAATAGGGGTCGATATCAACGATCGCATTCCCGGGGCGCTGCGCCGCATAATAAAGGCGATTGAACAATCTTACAGAAGGGCGGCTGAGAACGAAGGCAGGAAAATCGAAAGGAACATGTTTCGCGCGTCGCGCGTGTCTGGCCAGGGGAGCGGCTTGCCGCGCGGGTGGAAGTTGATCGGATAGTGCATGTTCGCCCAGAAAGATCGCCGATCTGCCGAGATGGCGGCCTTGTGCAAGACAGTCGATCCAGGCGACCGAATAGGTCCAGTCCAGCGAAGCCTCGAATATCTCGAACGCATCGGCGAGTGTCGCTGCACGTACGATCCGCTGGCGTACCGCCGTGCTTTCGACGCGAAGCAAGCGGAAACAGGCGCGAAGGATCACGCCGGTCAGGCCCATGCCACCGCAGGTGGCGGCGAAGAGGTCGGCATGCTCACCGGGAGAACAGCGCAACACTTCGCCCGCACTGATCGCCAGGTCGATCCACTCGACATGATCGCAGAAAGAGCCCGCGACATGATGGTTCTTGCCATGCACATCACTGGCGATCATGCCGCCCACCGTCACCAGCTTTGTGCCCGGCGTAACGGGAACGAACCAGCCTCGTGGCAGCATCGTGTCGACAATATCGGCAAGCAATGCGCCGCCCTCGCAGGTCAGGTAGCCGGAGGCGGGATCGAAGTCGATAAAGTGATCGAGCCGGCGCAAGTCGACCGTTGCGTCGGGGGCAAGGCTGGCGTCGCCGTAGGAACGTCCGTTGCCGCGCGCGATCGCTTTCGGGAGGCGGCTGAGAAGGGGCGGAACGGCCTCTGCATTTTTGGGCCGTGTGATCATGCACTCTGCAACCGGATAGCGGCCCCAACCAGACAGGCGTTCGGCCCTATCGTTCATATCGACACCGCGAGAACCGCCGCCGCCAATATGCCTGTGATCCAACTCACTCGGTCGGTCAACGCGAAGAGCACGGGATCGTCATGGAGCTGGCCGCGATTGCACAGCACCAGCACTCGGCTGATCCAGTAGAGGAGCAACGGGCAAATGAGCCACATTCGTGCGGGGTGGGCGTACAAAATCCGAACTTTTTCACTCGACAGATAGAGTGCCACCACCAGCACAGCGCCATAGCCCGCAGCAGCTGCGAGTGGCAGGAGCATGGCCAGATCATCCGGAATGTAGCTTCGACCGGTCGTCGCGGAACCAGCCTCATGACGCCGGGCTATCAACTCGGAACATCGTTTTACGATAGCCAGGCTTAGGAACAGGAACAGGCAGAACATCAAAAGCCAGGGGGAATAATAGGTTTCCGCAGCGGCGATGCCTCCCAACACGCGCAATGTATAAAGGCAGCCGAGCATGATGACGTCGATCAGCAACTGGCGCTTTATTACAAGGCTGTAGGCGAGCGTGCAGACCACATAGCCGCCGAGCGTTAAAAGAAAGCGATGGGGTAATGTCATCGCGACGGAAACCGCGGCGAGCATCAGCATCGCGCCGAGCAAAACCCCATAAGCGATCGAAATATCGCCTGCCGCAAAGGGACGAAGCCGCTTGCGCGGATGCGTCCGGTCAGCCGGCAGGTCCAGCAGATCGTTGATAACATAAGCGCTCGACGCCGCGAGGCAGAAGCAAACAAAGGCCAACAGGGTGGTGAATATCGAGGCGAAATCGAAACTGTGGCCAGCGATCAGCGGAAGAAACACAAGAATGTTCTTCGTCCACTGATGGGGGCGCAATGCCGCGAGATAGGCTCGGGCCGGGCGACGGGGGTGAGCAAGAATTTCTGCCCCTGGAAAGCTCCGGCTCAGACGGCGACTGAATTCTGCGCTGTGGGAAACCGCCAGCACTTTCCTTGCCGATCGCCATATGGCGAAATCGACGGATCGGTCGCCTATATAATCATATTGACCCGCACCGAATGCCGTGTTCAGCACTTCTGCCTTGCGATCGCCTGCGACATTGCCGCTGATGTCGGTGCCGAATACCCCGCTGATGCCTCCGATCTGGTCGGCAAGACGCTGAACAATGCCCCGTTCCGATGCGGAGGCCAGATAAACGGCGCGTCCTTCAACTTGCGCTGCCCGAATGCGCGCCATCGTCTCATCGCGTAAGGGAATGGATGCGACGTCCAATGGTACGCGCGTCGCTAACTCGCACTTCAGATGGTGGCGTCCTCCAGCCAACCATAGCGGCAACTGCCATAGGCCTAGCGGATTATGAGCCGCGAACTGCATGATCTTCTCATGCAAAAGGTCTGTTTTGATGAGCGTGCCGTCGACATCGACGATCAAGGGGACCCCGGCATCGATCACGCTCATGACTGCTTACCTAATGAAGCGCCAGCGGCGCCGGAACGGCGAAACGAGAAATGTTTGTGAGCCCAATAGCTTGTGATGATGGGTGACAGTAGTCCTATTGCATGTGCTACGGTATCCCGCTGGAAGCGCATCCCCGCGAGCGGAAAGATCACTCGCGCGAAAAGGATACTGATCAAAAATACCTGCGCCAACGCGGCCAGGTTTACGAGCAGAAAGCGTATGAACTGCCCATGCCAGCCATCTCGCCCTGCTTGGAACACAAAGACGCGATTCAATAGGAAGGCTGTCGTAAGTGCAACCGGGAAGGCCAGTACGATCGCGATCTCGTAGCTGGTCACACGATCAATGATTATCCGCGTGATCAGATTGACCGCGGAAGAGAAGCCGCCAATTAGGACAAATAACAGGAAGCCTTTACTCGCTCTCATATCGGCTTTTGCGCTACAACGAGGAACTGTTTGCCAAAGATTTTCCACGCGACCGGCAGTTTCAAATAAGTTCGGATTAGGAAATTCGCAGTCGGCACATCATTGTTCATCGTGAAAGGCAAAAATCGATCGATCACCTTCTCCGCTCTGAACCCCGCTATTGAGAGCGCTTCAACGAGCGACAGGTGGGATAGCGGCAGGTAATGATCATAATAATCCCAATATTCACGGTATGCGAAACGGATGTTAGGCCCTAATATGATGAAGCGCCCGCCGGGCTTCAAAATTCCGTATAGCTCGCAAAGAAATTTATCGAGCTGCTGCTTGTCACGGAAATGTTCCAGAAAATTGGACGTAAAGGCAATGTCTATCTCATTTTTTGGCAGGACAGACAAATCTGTAGCGGATGTGTGGATGAAGGTAACGTCAGCATTCAGATAAATAGGCGAATCCGGGTTCAGATCGATCGCGTATTTCTTGCGTGCATGAACGTTGTTGATAAATTCGCCATAGCCGCAGGCAACATCTAATATCGTCGAATCGGCAGGAACCATCCGGTCGAAAAAATGCTTGCAGAGTTGGCGCCAAACCGCCTGCCGTTTGGCGGTGCCAGTTTGCGTAAAGCGCAGATCATATAGCGCGCTCAGATCGGACATTGGGTCGTCCCAAAGATGCGGCATTCCATTATTTTAGAACCTCAGTACCACATTAGCATAGACAGGATCATTAAAGGTTTCGTGCAAGGCATCGGGCAACGACGTCGCCAGCACACCGAAAATGCCCGGCCAGTCGATCACTTCAAATATGTCTGGCGTCGACAGAGCTTTTAGCTGTTTTTCGGTAAAGGGCGGGTTGCTGCTGACCAAACCATAGAGACGCAGCAAAGCCGCGAATAAGCCATAGGGAATGCGAATGATCCCTGCCTTGGCTCGCGTGGCACGCTTGACCTCGTGCATAAGGTCTATGTAGTCGATCTGCTGCTGGCCTGAGATATTATACGTGCCCGTCATGCGCTGTTCGATCGCTGCGACGATGATATTGCAGAAATCCCCGACATAAAGCGGTTGCCGGAGATAGCGGCCTGAGCCGGGGATCGGAAAAATTGGCACCTTCTTCATGAACCGTGCAAGCCAACCCAGATGCTTGCGGTCGAACCAGCCGAACATCAGCGTCGGGCGCAGGACGATCTGTTGTATGCCTGACGCCAGCACCAGCGCTTCCTGGGCCTTTTTTGTCTCGGTGTAATTGTCCTCTGCCATGGAGTTGACGACCGAGGAGGATATATTGACCAAATAAGGTATGCCGTGCGCTCGGGCGGCGTGCATCACGCGCTCGCTTGCTCGCACATTATTCCGCTGAAATTCCTCTGCGACGAGACCGCCAATCTGGGCGTGGCCGTGGACGAGTACGGATGCCCCGGCGAGCAGATCCTGCCAGCCGTCGTCTGCAGCAAGGTCGGCCACCACGACATGAATGTCAGGATGAAGATCACGCAGGATAGTCGCATTGGTCTTCGTCTTGTCGATGGCGACAATTTCGCTAAATCCGCGGGCCTTCAGGCGCGGGATCAGATTTTGGCCGACCAATCCAGCGCCGCCGGTAATGACGATCCGGCCGCTCATGCGTATTCCGCTTGCCTGTCTTGCGTGTCCGATCCGGCTTCAATTCGCGCGGCCATTTCCGCCGCGAGGCGCACGCTCTCCGATATGCCCCTATCCTCCGGATAATAGAAGCAGGTATCGGCGATCTGGAGGCCTTCTATCGGCGTCTCGATCGGTGGCAGTTTGGCTGCAAAACCTGGTTCGCACACCGGCTGGGCATGACGAAGCCGCGCTACCTTGCGGGCCAGCACGTCCTCGCGGTTAATCGCAGGGTTGATGCGGCAAATGCAAGCGAATGCCTCGTCGAGCAACTGCTCGTCCGTCCATGCGAACTTGGGGTGCGTGACGGGCATGTAATAGGGCACAAAGACGACGGTCTCCCCGCTAGGCATAGGCCGCAGGTTGGAGAATTCTATGATACCGGGGATCGGAATTTCAGCGTCCGTGATGTTCACCCAGAAATGCGGTGTGACTGACCGCTTCAACTTGAACACCAAGCAGCACACGCCAATGTTGGTAATGGCCTCATATTTCGCTTTCCACTCGGTCGGCAGGTCAGGCACGGCATTGGAAACAAGGGGGGTAGGCATGGTCGAGATAACGGCGTCAGCAGGATGGAAGCCATCCTGCGTCTCGACGCCTGTGACCCGTCCATTAGCGCTGGCGACGCGCAGGGCGGGCGTAGACAGGTGCAATTTACCGCCCATGGCCTCTATACGCTCGACCAGGCGATCTACGAGTGTTTGGCTGCCACCGTCGATGTAGCCGAGTTCCTCCTTGAAGATCGACTTGCGTGAGCCGCCAAGGCGCTTGATCCGGGTCCAAATCCAAGCCGCCGAAATATTATCGGCGTGCTCGTAAAATTTCAGATCGAACAATGGCTTCCAAAGCGCATTATAGGCCTCTGTACCCGCCCAACGCGTAATCCATTCGCGTGCGCTTTGCCTTTCGAGAGCATCCCAGCGGTGACGCTTCACCGATACGAAGGCGAATAGACCATAGCGCAATCGGGCCAGAAAGCTGACGCCCGGATAGCGTAATAGTGCAACGGGATCCCCCCAAGGGTGAAGTTTGCCCCCAGAAAAATGGCCCATGCTCGTTTCGCGCCAGCGCATGCTGTCGCCAAGGCCTAGTTCATCCAATAGGCGGAAGGTCGGTGCGTCGGCTTTGCAAACGAAATGATAGAAGCGCTCGATCGATATGCCATCGAAGTCAAAATGGGCTGCCATCCCCCCCGGTTCGGCAGTGGCTTCCAATATCTCGACGGCATGTCCCGCCTTGGCAGCGTGATAGGCAGCAGCTAACCCCATCGCGCCTGCACCAATAACGACAACTCGCGCCATCAGGAGTGGCCCGAACAGAAAGACAGGCGTCCACAACGCCCAGACGCTAGAACTAAAAATATCGCTAGCATCGATCCCGGTCCGTACATGCCGTTACGATGTTCCGACGTACTTTCGGCACGTTTCACCACCCCCCCCGTCTGCCCTCCGTGGTCCTAATACAGCGAATAGAATGCGGCAAGGCCATTGGAGCAGAGTTGAATGTGTTCCATCGATCACCTTGATAAATTGGCTATCGCAAGGGGATTCAGCCCAAAAAGACAATTCGTTTTTGGAGATGATATCCGCTCCCAACACGGATATAACGTGACGGTAACCATTTCTTTCGATCTTGGTTCTACTTCTGGCTCGAGCTTCTTTGGGGGGAGGGCGTCATGAAGAAGACTCCCCAGATCCAGGCGATGCGGATCAATGGGGATCGAAGGATATTGGCGGGGGCCGCATGAACGAACTTGCACAGATCATTTCGTCCACCGAAATTGGCGATATGGAGGCGGTCGGCGACGTTGACCTGTCGATTGTCATCCCCTGTCTGAATGAGATCGAAAGCCTGCCGCACTGCATTTCTCAGGCGCGGCAAGCGCTGGAGATAATTCTAGATCTCCACGGTTTGACGGGCGAAATAGTGGTGGCTGATAACGGGTCAACCGATGGTAGCCAGGTCCTTGCCAGAAGTCTTGGTGCCCGAGTTGTCGCAGTGCGACGGCGTGGTTATGGGGCCGCATTAATCGGCGGATGCGAGGGTGCCTATGGCCGCTACCTGCTGATGGGGGATGCCGACGGCAGTTATAATTTCACCGAAGGCGCGGCCATGATTGAGCGATTGGTCAACGGTGCAGACTTATGTATCGGCTCCCGCTTCAAGGGAGGGATAGCGCCGGGCGCCATGCCCTGGAAAAACCGCTACATCGGCAATCCGGCGCTCACAGGTGTATTAAACCTGTTTTTCGGTACGCGGATAGATGATGCTCATTGTGGGCTGCGGGCGATAACGAAGGCTGCTTTCCAGCAGTGTAAGCTGACCTCCACCGGCATGGAATTCGCTAGCGAAATGATCATCAAGGCGTCGCTTAAGCGGTTGCGGATCGACCAGGCGCCGGCAACATTATCGCCTGACCTTCGCCAACGTGCTCCTCACTTGCGTCCTTGGCGCGATGGGTGGAGGCACCTGCGTTACCTTCTGATGCTTAGCCCGACGTGGGTCTTCGGTATTCCAGCCTTTTTTGCTCTTCTGGTTGGATTATTGCTTTTGACTGCCTCGAGCGCCCAATATCTCTTTCCGGGAACCTTTCCTCAAATTGGTGCCTATTGGACCCTGCTGGGGTCTACGTTGGTGGCGGCAGGACACATTTCCCTGATAATGGCGCTGACCGGTTACCTTTATAGCATTCGGGCTGGTTATCGCCGTCCCAAATTCGTCGCCCATATTGCGGTTCGCCTTACGAACTTGGAAAATATGCTGATCCTGGGCTTTAGCCTGATGGCGATTGGCATGGCGGTGCTCATCCTTGTCGCTATTGGTTGGGTGCATCGCGATTTTCAGTCGACCGGTACAATTCTGCCACCCGTTCTGGGCACGTTAGCGATCACGCTCGGCTTGCAAACTGCGCTCGGCGGCTTTTTGATGGCAATCATTGGCGGCAACGAAGCACGGTTCTTTTCCGATCTCGCGGAAGATGCAATGCCAGTTGAACCTAATGACTGATGATCCTTGGCTAAGCGTAATAATTCCGGTTCATAAGGGAGAACAATTTCTCGCCGCCACATTGGCCAGTGCTGCGGCGGAAAAGCCGGAAGGCGTGGAATTTCGCATTTATGATTCTGGAGATGACGGCGGTGCAGCACGTCGTGTCGCTGATCCATTCTTTGCTCATATGAAAATCTTTTGGCAGGATGTGCCGGATCTCAAGCCGTGGACAGCCAAAACCAATAAAGGTGTGTATGAGGCAGGTGCCGCGCATATTGTCATGCTTCACCAAGATGACCTTTGGTTGCCGGGCCACCTGAATGTCGTTCGTCGCGCAATAGAGAATTGGCCAGAGGTAGCTATGTCCGTCGCTTCCTCGCGCTTTGTCGCAGCCGATGGACGGTTGCTAAGCGCTTGGCGCCTGCCCTTCACGCCGGGGTTACACCGTGGAGCAACAATCGCGGATGCACTTCTGGTGCAAAATAGCATTGCCATTCCGAGTCCAGTTATCCGCCGTGATGCTTGGCTTGCTTGCGGTGGGATGGATGAAGCACTTTGGTATACTGCGGACTGGGATCTTTACTTGAAGCTCGCTCGGTTGAGCGAGGTGGTCGTGCGCGACGGCATGACGACGGGCTTTCGTCTTCATGGCAGTTCATTGACGATGGCAGGGAGTCGCGAGGCGGCGGAATTTCGTGGCCAACTCGAACGCGTCCTCGAAAAGCATATTGAAAATATCGAGATTCTACCTCGAGAGATTGATATTGCGCGTGCATCAATAGCGGTCAATTGCGCACTTGCCGCAGCGGGAAATGGTGATTTATCAAGATTGACAGAGGCGTTGTTTGCGATCGCCAAGCTTGGTCCCCGAGGAGCAATTCGGTATATTCGTCAGTCCCGAATTATTGACCGCATGCTACCACGCTTGCGACTCTCAATAGCAGGATCCTTATGAAATGGCAGTGATGCGCAAGTTTTTCTTATTAAAATGCGGCGTAATTAGAAATTTTGGATCATAACGAAGGCTTAAGTGAGCAATTTTAAGATATGTTCCGCATGACGAAGATCAGAACGCTGACCGACAGAAAATCGGTGCGTTATCTGGCAAACGCATTATTTTGTGCAATTATTAGCAACATAATTATGATTGGTGGAGACCTGTTTGGAATTCATTATGTTGCATTGGTTGCCATTGCCTGGTTTATTACGGGAACAATTGCGTATATTTTGCATGTAAACATTACGTTCCGTGTTATCGGAAATTTTCCGGGTTACATACAGTTTATGACAGGAGCGGCTGTCGGGATACCTTATTCGTTATTTTTATTTTTCATTTTTGAATATTATTTTCACTTTCCAATGATGGTGGCTGCTCCGGCAGTAACGATAACTATGTTTATTTATAACTATATAAACGCAAGGCTTGCCATTATATGGAGTTCTAAGAAAGGAATATAGTAAATATTGGAAAGTTGAAAAAATTATTTAATGTTATTGACGTAGATAAATTATAATTATTATTCATTGAATATTTTCTTCGTGGAAATTACACGGATCGCACTCGGATGTCCGGTCAATTTTTCGCCGAACCATTGCAGAGGATGCGCGGCGATGCCGAGTAATAGCCAAAGAAAATTGTTGTTGCTACGAAATATATTGGCAAACGTCCGGCCCATTGTTGGCACAGTGATAGCATGTACCGACAATATCTCTAGCCCCTCATGCTCTAGAAATTGGATTAATGACGCTCTGCTGAAGTGTGAACGATGGTAGGGTAAATACCAAGCATCCCAATGTCGTCCGAATAGCTTGGCCCAAAGGCAATCAACATTTGGCACTTCGATTACCAAGCGCCCATCAGAAGAAACCATTCTACTGATTCGGGTGAGCAGGGTGGCGATGTCATCGTCATGTTCAAGTACATGCATCGCAATAACCACATCAAAATTCGACTCAAGCGAACTTAATTGAGCGATAGGAATATAGGAATGGTCAGTTAGTTCTTTTGGCGGATCATCGAAGAAATCGCTGCCGATAACATCGACATCTGGCAATAAATCTCCGATCAATCGGGTAAAATGGCCGCTTCCACAGCCAAAATCGAGCAATTTATTGGGGGAAATGTCGAGTTGTTTGAGTAGCTTTCGAGCTCCACTACGAAATGCGATGTTCTTGATCCAGCGTGTTAGCCCTCGGGTATCAGGCTGAAAATCTTGGCTTTCCCGATTGTCGTAGAGAAATGCGACATCTGGAATCGCGGGCAGAGATATGGCGTGTCGGCAATGGCGACATTGCATGACACTAACGTGACCGATCTTACCGCTTTTATCCGTAAATTTGCCGAGTGAAACAAAATCGCATGAGGTGTCATTCTTTACGGCGCAACGATCAAATTGAAATGGAAAGGGAGAAGCCAAAAAAGTGATCCTCTTTTGCGAGCGGATATATCGTAACTGTTTGATTCTACGGTTATGGCCCTAAAAATCTCGCGAATTCGTTATATCAATGTAATATTCTTACGCTGCATCCCGCCTCTTCGAAAGGCGCTCTGAGTCTGGGAATATTTGCGCTGGCAAGACGCTCTGCTTTATTGTCGAAATAGGCCCAGGTCGGAGCATAGAATCCATCGTCGCCAAGCGCCACACTTGCACCGGAATGGCAGATGCGACGCGCCAGCGCGGGCATGTCGTTAATCTCCTCAGCCTGCAAGCGAAGCGGACGATTGGAAAGATCGGGGCGATTGAGCCCAAGATCGTGGGTCAACGGGCCATCCGTGGCCTTGATGAGGAAATAATCCGCGCCACTTTGCTCAATCTGTGTGCTGGCGCGCGCAAAAGGCGCATAGCGAGAGTGGGCCATCCATGCCTGCATCGGTAAAAGGACCAGTAGGCTCGCGACCGTCGCGCGCAAAATGACAGGACGCATTTCCTCATGCCGGCCTTTTAGTTTCTGCCAGCCGAACAGGGCAAGCAGCACGCCATTCCCAAGAACGCCGTGGAGATAGCGATAGCCAAAGCCGATCCCCTGATATGGTAGTATGATCGCCATCACGAAGATGGGCAGCAGGAAACTCGCTGCCACGGCAGCCGCAAGACGATTTTCCCGCACGGCTCGAAAGCCGATTGCCATCAGGGGAAGAAGGAAAAGATGCTGCCATGTGCAAAAGCGCAGCATGTTCGCCGCCGTTAGCGTGGGATTGGCTATTGTCAGGGAAAATACCTGAAGTAGCCTGGACAGATAATCCGTGCCCGCTGCAGCCGTAACGGATGCCGGCCCTGCTACTAGGCCGTGAATGAAAATGGGCCATGAGAGCCAGAAAATGCCAATGGCGCCATAGCCAAGCGAGAAAACAGCGAACCTCAGCCATCGGCGCTCGAACAGGGGCAAGAGCAGGAAAGGCGCGACGAACATGGGATGAAAGAGCGGCTGGTGCAGACCGGTTGCCACGAAGCCCACCAGGATTGCCAGTCCATCGCACAGGCGCCGGTCAGCAAGAAAAAGCCGCAACCAGAGCAGGTTGAAAAAGAGGTGGCCGGGCATGGCATAGGCCGTCATCCCGGTAATCACGAATTGGCCGGAACCAAGCAATAGCAGCGCGGCGATCGTAGGTGCTTCCCGATCCTCCGGCCAGACGCGCTTCGCGATGCTCCAGATCAGCAGCAGCGAACCTGCGGTCAGCAAAGGTCCGGTCAGTGCTGGGTCGGCAATCATGCCGATCGCCGCACGGAGCGCCGCGTTGAAAGGGAGATAAGCCGAAACCCATGCGATCGGCTGTCCGACCGGCAGCATGAATTCGAGGTTGAGCGCGGCAGCGTCCTTTTGCCATGCTGGGGGCAGAGGCCAAGCAAGACGACCATGCGAGAAGATCGCCGCGTCGAAGCTCGCCATCTGCTCATCTCGGCTGAGATCATAGCCCATGAGAAGCAGGCGGTGTCCCAAATAGCACAAGGCCACCAAGGCCAAGGCTGCAAGCAGCATATGCCGATCACGAAGCCGCCACTCTTGCGACATGGGGCGGACTGAGACAAAAAGCGGAACGGACAGAAGCAGGAATGCTTCGAGCAACCAGAGATCCTGTTGCACCAGAAGCTTCGTCGTTACCCAGAAAAGCCGTACTTGAGGTACGAACAGAGCGATGAGAAACAGCCCGACTATCGCTATCAGGCATTGCACTGTGATTCGCAGCAGGGATTGAGAAGCTGCTTGCCCTTGCGCTTTAATCAACCGTTTTTCGTTGATGATCTTGATGCTGTTGTTAATCCGTCCGCGGATGTGATGCATCACTGAGGGTCTCTATTTCTTGCTTCGTTCGGTGTGTATCTGACACATATTAAGGTTATACCAAAGCTATCTCTGAGCGGCATCGAACCATCTCTTGCCGGTCAAATGAAGATCCCCTGGACCAGCGGCGCCGTCGGGCCTTGTGCATCTGCACGCGCATCTCGGCCCGGTCGCACCTGACGCAGCTGCGCGCGTGGTCCAGCCGTTCGCCCCGCACTGGAACGGTTGCTCGATTATCCGAGTATCGGTGAGAAGTTGGAGACCTGTGAGCCGAGTGAGTCCGCCGGATTATCGTTGGCAGTTACGAGATTGCGGCCGGGATCATCTTCATCCCACGTCTCTGGCGCTGCCGCGGGAACCGCAGCTTTGGATCGGCCGGGTGAGGATGGGACCGACCGAAAGAAGCGCTGTAATGTAGCCGGAGGATTCCACCGGACGCGGGGGCACTCCGATGGTCAATTTCACCCCGTGGTAGACGGGTGGTAGACGGGCCAGAAATGAAAAAGGCCGCCGGGTGGCGACCTCTTCAACTTCTTGATTTCCTTAAGAAATCTGGAGCGGGCGAAGGGATTCGAACCCTCGACCCCAACCTTGGCAAGGTTGTGCTCTACCCCTGAGCTACGCCCGCTCTGGCGGCCGGAGGAGGTGTCCTCTCGGCGGGTGGGGGGCAACTAGCAGC
>Ga0255338_1001087_pt1 | contig 58952 bp, 45 predicted proteins | sample MeOH1_35cm_T4_19_FD_203715 | JGI IMG/M metagenome (GOLD analysis project Ga0255338, IMG submission 203715) | Sandy soil microbial communities from University of British Columbia, Vancouver, Canada - MeOH1_35cm_T4_195 | ecosystem: Engineered > Artificial ecosystem > Sand microcosm > Unclassified ... | reverse complement strand
AGATTTTTTTCAACAATATCACCGGTTACATCACCTATTTTAACACGGTCTCCATCTTTGAATGAACGCATATAAGTTAATGCCAGTCCGGATATTACATTGCCTAAAGATGTAGAAGAACCAAACGTAAATAAGGCACCCAGGAATATACCTACACTATTGAATACAGGAGATCCTGATCCGGGTAAATATGGGAAAACAGCCACCAGGGTGAAAGCGTATACCAGCACACGGACAATCTGGTAGGTAGGATTAGCCCAGTCAGTATGAAATCCGGGTATTTTTAATGCGTCCTTTCCAATTTCTTTTTTCAAAAAGCGCAAGCCGCGTAATACTAAACTGGATATTGTGACGATTACCATGATTGTTACCAGCTTAGGCAGGTAATTCCACAAATTTTGAAGGATGCCCGTAACTGGAGCCTTAATAAATTCAAAAGTAGTATTGGCAATTTTTTTCGTAGGGGGAAATATTCCGAATAAAAGCGGCAAAGCAAGAAATATGAGTAGTACCCACACAATCCATTTTGCAAAGTTGGCTATTGTAGAAAGCAACTCTAAATGTTCTTCTTCGGTCATAAAAGAATACTGGCGAAAACGAATGCCGTTAATGTGTCTGCCTTTTTGTTCAGCAATTTTCTTTCTGAGAAAACCAAATAACAGATTGGTAATAAAAATCGAAAGTACTAGGACCCCGAGTAACAATAGGGCAAGAAATGACTGTCGAAATAATGAACGAAAGCTATTGTCTTTTTTATATTGAATAACGGCGTTGGTAATCTGATTCTTGTATTGTTCAGCTAGTTGTTGCCTGTTTGTATTCATCTGAAGCGCATCAACATCCAAAATACTTATGATGATGCGTTCACCATACACTATATTAATATCCTTCTCTTCCGGTACTAACCGCAGGGAATCTTTACCAAAATAGTATTCATTGGCAAGTTTTTGAATCCGTCTGGTAACTGCGGCTGCTCTTGCCTCTGGCAAAAAACTGCCCGCCCTGTTGTAAATCTTAAAAAGAGTGTCACCAAAAGGCACAACTGCATATCCGTAAACGTTAGTATCAATAACAATCTGTTGCCTGGAATCTTCCGTGCTTGCTGCTTTGGGTTGCGCTGATGATATTATGCTGATCAGCAGTATTGCACAAAAGGAAATGACGCTGACGAACCGTTTTTTATATCCAGAAGAGAGATATTTATTTTTCATACATTATAAGTTCACCATTATTAAAGTAAAAGTGAGTGTGGTTAAATAATCGCCCGCCGATTTCAGAAAATCATTTCCACCTGCTGCCCTGTAGCGTATTTCTACAGGTATCGTTTGCATTACTGCTGCGGAACTGCCAGTGGCAATATCTTGATCAGAAGTAGCCAAAAGAATTTCAGGCGGTGCACCCGGAATATTGGTCACTTTCATCCCCATATTGCTGACAGGTATTTGTAAACCCATACGATCCAGGCTGCCTGCTGCTCTCACTTTTAAAACCCAATTCATAGAAGCATTGGTTGTAATAGTGAGTGTTTGATCAGTTACTATTACTCCATTTTCATAATCTGCTATAGACGTAAATGAAATGACAGGGTTGCTGTTGATGGTTAAGCTTCCTAATGCAACCTGCGACTGTGCGCGACCGGCAACAGAAAGGAGGAATGCAAGCAGGATGGATAACTTATTGCTTAAAAGGTATCTCCACCACTTGTAACGGGTGTTCAAAGCCGTTGTCGATATACACGATGATTTTACGGGCATTTTGTAATCTGTTTGATTTAATAAATGGAATGGTTACCCTGAAAGAATCTCCTGGCATACTAGAAACAGGTACTTTTTTACTTTCATCCAACCGGTTCCCATCTTCGCTTAAAATATCGGCTTTGATTTCTGTATCTACTACTCCAAGGGTGAGATTGCTGATATTCAAACTCAGATTTGTGGTACTGTCTTTATTCTGGAAAATCGCTTTATTAACTTTAACCTGCTTCTCAACATATTTTTGAGGAAGACTATAAAGGTGTACCCCCAACTGTATTAATATCTTGAGCCCTTTGCGTAAGGAATCAGTATCGATCTGCGTAAAGAATAACATTGAATTCTTAAACCCAGCTTCTCCATTCTTCATATCCATCCGAATTGTGATCTCTTTATCCTCTTCTGGTTCCAATACAATAGTATTATTTTGCACAGACATGATACGTGATGCACTGGATGGTAAGCTGTTTTCAGGGTAATAAATTTTATTGCCGGTAGAATCTCTCTGCCAGTCAAATATCTCTGCCCTGCATACAATCTTTTTTGCAGACCGGTTAATTAGGTGGATTGTTTTTGTCTGAACAAGTCCTTCCTGCTGGTAAAAAAACAATCGGGAAGGATACAGCCTGATATCTGCCTGTGCAATAACATCCTGCATCAGCATTGAACAAAAGAAAAATAACAACACTATCGATTTCATAAAATTGGTTAGAGATGCCTGATGATGACTAATGCAACACCAGGCATCGTTTTGGGGTAAGGATTTAAAAACGGGGGTTATAAGGTTACTACTGAATACACGATGGCTGCCGTATAATCTCCATCCGGCTTGCCAACAAAGGATGCATTGGCTGCGTTTGTGCTGTATTTCAGGTCGATCTCTTTTTTGATAACAGCTGCACCGGTTGCAATAGTCTGATCAGCTGTAGATAGTGCTACCATATTATTACTGGTTAGCACGGTGGGGGTTTCAATATTTACATTGCCAATATCAATGGTACTTCCGGCAGAATGTGTCAGGTTAATACTACGGCTCTTTACTTTAAGTTCATACGCCCTGGTTGAAGTAACCCGGAGTGCACTTGCTTCAGTTTTACTAATGCCATTCTGGTAATCAGTGGCTGTTAAAAATTCAAGCGTGGTGGCCGTTTTCAGTACTTCCAACCCAATGGCTTCATTCAATCTAACTGTTAAGGTGGCATCCTGATCGGTCGCCGTCATACTTTGTGCTTTTAATTCACTTGCAGTAACACTTGCTAATACAATTGATAAACCCAGGAAAAGCCTGGCTGCCGTGTTCTTTTCTTTTTTCATGATTTTTATATTTAATGATTTAAGACTGCAAAAGTGGGGCAATAAGGGAGTGTTTCCTATACCTTAATTAAGTAAGTAGTCTGAAATATTTTTAAAATAGTTCACTTCCTTATTTAAGGTATAGTTGTAGTGATAACAATTCGCAAGTTTTGCATCCTAAAAATTAAATGATGCGATCTACATTACACTTTTCTGCTGCGCTGCTTGTCTTACTTATGTTTCTTAGCATACATGTTTCAGCAAAACAAACCGGGGAAATTATACAAGTACTGTGGCAACATGGTGAACTGATCACACCAAACAGACAAAGTTTTAGCAATGAACTACATCTTACTAATCTTACAGGAAAAAGTATCCATGTGAATCTTTCCCTGGGTTTCGACGATGCTGTTTATTTCACAAAAAAACTACCGGATACACTGGTGTTAAGGCCAGAGAAAAAAATAACCATAAAAGTGGCAGGCACGCGATTGATGGAAAAAAATGAGCCGTGTATCATCACAGCAGCAATTACAACAGACAACACTCCTGGAATAAAAAAAAGTTTTGTATTGCTTTCAGAAAAAATACAGAACCCGGTAAAAGCATTTTTTGATAACCAGTCGAGATATTTTACTGCGCATGATGACACGATATCCATTCCATTAAAAATGCAAAACTATTCTGCTTTAAAACAATTTTTTAGTTATTCAATACGTGGTGAAGCCAATGGGTTGGATTATATCCTCGAAGATCAGAATCCATGGCTGGAGGCTTATGAGTCGAAAATGTTTTTACTGAAAATATTCAGGAACCAGCAATTCAAGGATTTTTTAAACTACAAACTGAGTGTAGCTGTGTATGACCAATACCAAAATCCCATATTGAATTTAATGATACCTGTGCAAAGTATTTCTTCCGTGTACAGGATGCATAATCCCGGAACGGTAAATAAAGGGGAATTATCCGTTGAATACAGAAGTCTGAAAGATGTCTATCAGGTAAGTGATATCCGGTATGCCGATAAAGTGAAATTGGATGACGGTTATCTTTCGTTCCAGATCCGGCACCAGTATTATTTCAAACAGCATTTGAGTCAGCTCTTTGATTCCTATTTACAATGGAATAACACAAGGCAAGTTATTAAAATTGGAGAATTGTATACATCTGGCGAACTGTCCAGTTATGGTAATGGTTTTTATGCAAAAAACAAAGGTAAAACCGGTGAGCAAGAACTCTGGGGTATTTTCAATGCAGGTTATTTGTATAGCTCTGCACCCGTTTTTACAAGAAGTAAAAAAGTGTTTGGGTATAGTTTTACCCAAAAAGGAAAGAATGCAGGAAAGCAATACCAGTTTGGCTTTATACATGATATTAATAATGGTGGATATGGCCCTTTACTCCATGCAAAAGAATACATCCACCTACCCAATGGCAGGATCGAGGCCGGGTTGGGGATCTCGAAAGAATTTTCAATAGCCGATAATCGTAGCCAACCCTCAATGGTAGCAGAACTACTTTACCGGCAAAAAATAAATAAATGGGTATTGGAATCAAACATACATTTTACAGGCAGTCATTATCTTGGACAAAGCCGGGGACTACAAACCATCGCTACCAGCGCAAGATATCTTTTCTCTATCCAAAAACAATTTTATTTCGGGCAATACTGGCTGAAGACTAATCCTGAATATTATACTAATTTTTTACCGAGACAGTATGCATATCAAAAACTGTTTTCAGAATATTTATTCCGAAAAGGGAATAGTACGCATACAATAAAGGCACTCTATCAAAACGAATCATTGGGTGCATTTTATAATACCAGTGCTTCAAATATTTACGCAACCATACTTGGCTATGACATAGAACATTCTTTTAAAGGAGCCCATTTAGTAAATGTTTCAGCAGAAATTGCTTTTGAGAAATTAGTGAACAGATCAATACCCAACAACTTCACCGCTTTTCGTGCAAAAGCACAATGGCGATACAGAAATATCAGTAGCCGGTTAACATGGCAGGATGGCGTTTTTAACCTGAACCATTACTCGTTTTTAAATCCGGGCGCCTACGAACAGGTCGAATGGCTTACCCAATATCGTTTATTGCTCCATAATCCGAAATTGGAAACAAGTGTACAGTTTGGATTATATAAAGAAGATTTTTATGAAAGTATCAGGAGCAGGATCATTATTGATATGAGTTATCATCCTACGGCCAACCTGCGAATTACGATTGGTGTAACCAAGCTGGCCAATTTTTTCTGGCAGCAGCCTGAATGGAAATTTGGATTTACGTACAGGCCAAGTCTGTTGAAACCAGGTGGTAACAGAAACATCCGTATCCGTGCATTTAGCGATAAAAATGGTAACGCAAAAAAAGATGCTGATGAAGAATGGGCATCCAATGTAGATATGCGTTTTAACGGCCGCGTACTGAGAACCAATGCGGAAGGAATGGTTCAGATCCAGAACATTCCGAAAGGAAATTATACGTTGGATATTGGGAACAGCAGACAGGTCAAAAACATTTCAGCAACCCAAAACGAAGAAATGCTTGTTCCTGTTGAAGTCATGTATACTGTAAAGGGTAAATTTATTCTTACAGAAAATAATATCGATACAGCAATTGGCGAGCAGGCAAACCGTATTATTCGGTTCAAACCTGTTAAGGGAGAAGAATACCTGGCATCCACAGCTGCAGATGGGTCTTTCAGGCTTCAGCTACCGAAAGGAAATTATCAAATAAGTATTCAGGGTTTGAAAGATATCACACTGAACTATACAAACGGGAGATTTTTAACGGTACAAAATGATATCATCAATGCGGAGGTAAGGGCAGAAAGGAAGGGAAGGGCAAGAAGTTACCAGGTTTTGGCTATGCAATAGTGGGCATCCCTTATATAAGGTATTGTTGTTTTTGCTGCTTTATGGCTACTTTTGCTAAGAACTCTTCAATATGAATTCAACAAATAAGGCAGTTGCCATAGGCGTCATTGAAGATGATATAACCTTACTGCACAACTATACCAGCTATTTCAAAATGCAGCCGGGTTATCTGCTTTCTTTTGGTTTCGAAAGCATGAGTGCATTTAGTGCATCCACTTTAAAAGATGAATTGGTAGAACCGAATATTATTTTACTCGATATAAACCTTCCTGGTATCTCGGGAATAGATGGAATAAAAATACTGAAACAACATTTTCCTTCAACTGTTATCATTGTGCTTACGGCTTACGAAGATGAGAAGACAGTTCTTTCCGCCTTACAAAAAGGTGCTTCCGGTTACCTGGTCAAATCAATGTCATTGTCCCAGATAAACGAAGCAATACAAAATATGGATTTAGGAGTTGTGCCGCTGGCGCCCTCCGTTACCCGAACTATCATCAGTCATTTACACACGTCTGATAAAGAAGAACATATTTCATTAAGCGTTTTAACACCCAGGGAGCGGGAAATTGCTGATTGCTTAACTGATGGCCTTACCTATAAAGAAGCGGGAAACAGGTTAGGTATTACATCACACACAGTGAATCAGCATTTAAAAAAAATATATGCGAAACTGAATGTCAAATCGAAATCAGAATTAGTATCTCTTTTACTTAAGAAATAAACACAGATGCGAACACCCGAACTGCCTATTACAAAAAACACTGGTTCCCCAACGGATAATTTATTCATTGTTTCCGCTAAAGTATTAGCAAATCTTCCGCTGGCAGTAATGGCTGAAGATGCCAATGGGAATGTAAAACTTGTAAATAAAGCATTTTGCATTTTGTTTAACATAGCGGAGACGCCAGAAGAATTGTCGGGAAGTAACAGTAAAAAAGTAATTGCAAGAATTAAAACGCATGTAAAAAATGAATCGACTTTTGTAAAACAACATGCGCAATCACTGCTTAATCCCGTAGCTATTCCCAATCTTGAATTTGAATTAAAAAATGAAAATTACCTGCATGTTGAATATGCCCCATGTTTTGACGGGGACCTGCTACTCGGGCATATCTGGTGTTATAAGGATATTACTCCAATGGCAAAAATGACTAAACAATTAGATGAACAAAAGTTTTTTTTTGAAACAATTCTCAATACAATACCTGCAGATATCGCCATACTTGATAAAGATCATAAATATATTTTTATCAATAAAACCGCTGTTAAGGATTCTGAGCTAAGGAAATGGCTTATAGGGAAAGATGATTTTGATTATTACAGGTCTAAGAATATAAACGAAAACGCAGCCAAGGTTCGTGAAGAAAAGTTTCAGTCAGTTGTCCGGCAAAAAGAAGAAATAGAATGGGAAGAAGAATTTATTTCTTCGTCAGGGCAAAAGAAATCGATACTCAGACGCCTGCATCCAAATTTTGACCATAACGGCGATATAACTTTTGTGACAGGTTATGGAATTAACATCAGCAAACTTAAAAAAAAGGAACATGAGCTGATGCTAAGTGAGTATAAACACGGGAAACTTCTTACGCAATTAAATGAAGTAGTTTTCAGGTTGACCCATTCCAGGGAAATTGAATTTTTGAATCCTGCCTGGACAAAGATACTGGGCTATAGCACGGAAGACTGCCTGGGGAAATCATTAACACAATTTATTATTCCCGCTGACTTAAAGGTGATGCTGGATGCTATTGACAATGTTATTTCAGGTAAGATGAGTACGGCCAACCATGTTATTGGTTTTACTGCAAAGGACGGGAAAGTGAAATGGTTGAATGTTTATATGGCAAAAACTGAGAAATCCATTCAACTGGCTTTGTGGGGAACCCTTACAGATATTACAGAAAGGCAATTAGCTGAACAGGAGTTGTTAAAAACCCTGCAAAAAGAAAAAGAACTGAACGAATTGAAGTCGAGTTTCGTGAACATGGTTTCGCATGAATTTCACACTCCCATGGCTGGAATCTTATCAAGTGTAGAGCTACTCGAAATAATGGATGAACAGTTGGCTAATCCTGTCAAATCAAAATCTGCTTATTATTATGAACTTATAAAAAATCAAGTATCAAGGATGACAGGGCTCATGGATAATGTATTGATGCTCGGGAGAATTGAAGTAGGGAAAAATCAATTCACACCATCGGAAGTCCTTTTATCAAATCTCTGCAGAGACATTATTCATCAAAATTTTGCACATCCCTCCAGGGTTTGTAGAATAGTAGTAACTGTAACAGGTAAAGAAAAAACCCTGCAACTTGATAGTAACCTGATAAAGCATATTTTGATCAACCTACTGAGCAATGCCTTGAAATACTCCCCTAAAGACACGAGCCCTCAATTAAAACTGGTGTTCGGTAAAAAAAATACCATTATTCAGGTGATCGACAACGGTATTGGTATTCCCAAAGGGGAAATGAAAAAATTATTCAGTTCCTTTTTTAGGGCAAGTAATACAGGAAATATAGAAGGTACAGGATTGGGATTGGTTGTAGTAAAATACTTTGTAGAACTTCATGGCGGAACGATTAAAGTACAAAGCAAGCCTGGAGAAGGAACAATTTTTACGGTTATCATACCAGATCATGACATACCGAGTAATTAAAATAGTTTATAATGAGAGTATAAAATAAACTGTGTCAATAGTTAAGTCTTTAACTTTAAACACATTAAAATGGAAAACAAGCATCCCCCAAGGCCTCGATTATGAGGTAATGAAGCAAAAGCTCAAAGATCAGTTCCGAACCGGCAAGTCGTTATTCAGCAATGGCCGCAAGGATGTGCTGGGCATGTATGTGTCACAGAGTGAAGGGGCTAACTTCTGGCTCGCCGTGATCACCGACCTGAAGCAAAGAGGCGTTGAAGATATCCTGATTGCTTCTATTGATAACCTCAAGGGTTTTGATGAGGCTATCCGTACCATCTATCCCCACACCGAGATACAAACATGCGTAGTGCACCAGATAAGGAACCTTGTTAAATATGTGGCCAGTAAGGATCAGAAAGCTTTTATGGCGGATCTGAAGCCTGTCTACCGCGCCGATAACAAAGAACAGGCACTTGCCGAACTGGCAGTGCTCAGAGAGAAATGGGATAAGAAATACCCGATGGTCATTAGTTCATGGGAGAACAACTGGCCCAAACTAAGCACTTATTTTAAATACCCGGCCGGCATCCGCAAACTGATATATACCACCAATACCATTGAAGGTTACCATCGCCAGATCAGGAAAGTAACCAAGAACAAAGGGGTATTTACCAGTGATATGGCATTGCTTAAACTCATTTACCTGGCTACCGACCGTATCCAGCAAAAATGGACCATGCCACTGGCCAACCGGGCCATCTGCGCATCCCAGCTAAAAATTATATTTGCTGACCGGATGAAAACAGATCTCTGACAGTTCACCGTAAAAAAGAGGCGGTGCCCTACTCTGTGAATGGAGCCGACACTGCTTCTTTTAAACTACAAACTGTAATAGCTATTACAGTTTGTAGATATTGATTCAATCAGAAATTATTTATGAATCCCGATAGTGATAACTAAATTTAACCTTATTTAATTTGATTTAATCGCAGGAACTAATGGTTTTACCCAAGTTTTACTTTTAATAAAAAAGAGCTGCATTTCATGTGTAAGTATTTGATTATCATGTGTATAGTATCGGGGTCGAATCGACGATCTTCCCGCCGCTGGCGGGACGCTCTAATACAAGTAGGGTTAGGGTAAATAAAAAAGTCTCACAAAACTGTGAGACTTTAGTGGAGAGTATCGGGGTCGAACCGACGACCTCTTGCATGCCATGCAAGCGCTCTAGCCAACTGAGCTAACCCCCCATAAATTTCAGAACCGAGACCTTCCCGCCGTTGGCGGGACGCTCTAGCCAACTGAGCTAACCTCGTGGCGGATTGCAAATGTAAGTGCTGGGGGCTTCCAACAAAAATTTTTCTCTGAAATACGGTGAACCGGGCTGCAGCGTTGGCAATAGGCCATTTTTCTGCCCATTCTTCTATCGTATCTGCGCCAGGGTATCGTTAGAAAACGAGGGATAGCCCGGATATTTTTTGGTTGATCAGGGTTAGTTCCTCATTGGTCAGACTGATCTCACTGGCTTTGGCATTCTGCGTGGCCTGCTCGGCATTACGGGCACCTACCAGGGCAAGGGTAATGCCAGGTTGCCGTAAGGTCCAGGCAATGACCAGTTGCGCCAATGTGGCTTTTTTATCATCGGCCAGCGGACGCAGTTCATCCAGGAAAACATTGATCCTTTTGATATTTTCATCCGAATAAAAACGATTGCCCTCGCGGGTATCGCCTTCATTGAATTGGTGGCCGGGTTTGATCTTGCCGGTCAGTAATCCTCTCTGCAAAGGACTGTAAGCGATCACCGCTTTTTTGTGTTCGATGCAATAGGGAACAATTTCCTTCTCGATATCCCTGAATACCATGCTGTACGGCGACTGGCTGGAAGCCAATGACAAAACCGTTTCAGCGGTTTTCATCTGATCAACGGTATAATTACAAACTCCTGCCGCGCGGATCTTACCCTGCTGCTGCAGTTGCAGAACAGCTTCCATGGTTTCTTCAATGGGCGTGGTAGGGTCTGACCAGTGAATCTGAAACAGGTCTATATAATCCGTTCCTAATCTGTGCAGGCAGTTTTCACATTCTTCGATCACACTTGCTTTACCGGCATAGCGATTTACTACAATTGGGTTACCCTTATTATCTACACTATTGAAAAAGAATTCCCCTTTTGCCAGGTCCCAACGCAATCCATATTTGGTAAGAACCTGTACTTTATCTCTGGGCAATACTTTCAGCGCATCGCCTACGATCTCTTCGCTCAATCCTTGCCCGTAAGCCGGGGCTGTATCAATGGAAGTAACGCCCAAGTCGTAAGAGGCCAGGATCGCCTCCAACGCTTCTTTTCTATCCGCCCCGCCCCACATCCATCCCCCAATGGCCCATGCCCCGAATGTGATGGCCGATGCCTGTATACCCGATTGCCCGATTTCCCTATATTCCATATTGCTGAATTTGACTATGCTGAAGAATGGTATAAAATTACCAAAAGTTAATAATAATCTGATAGGTTGTAGGCAGTGAGCAGAATAATGTTTTAGATTTAAGGAACCATGACAGATGAACGAAGGCTTTGTGAAAAAAAATCATTCACTCATCTACTCATGCACTCATTCATCATTGAACACTACTTGCCATGTCAGACACTCCTCATCTCAACACCAAAGGTGTTGCACAAAATTCTTTTGATGCCATTGTTGTGGGATCGGGCATCAGTGGTGGCTGGTCTGCCAAAGAACTCTGTGAAAAAGGATTAAAAACCTTACTGCTCGAAAGGGGTAAGGATGTGGTGCATATCAAAGACTATCCCACGGCCACTAAAAATCCATGGGAGTTTCCGCACCGCGGCAAAATGCCGCCACCCATTGCGCAGAAAGACCCTGTGGTAAACCGCTGTTATGCTTACGGAGAAGCTACCGATCATTTTTTTGTGAAAGACCATGAGCATCCCTATGTACAGGAAAAACCTTTCGATTGGATCCGTGGTTACCAGGTGGGTGGTAAATCCCTGTTATGGGCAAGGCAAACACAGCGCTGGAGTAAATATGATTTTGAAGGTCCGGGCAGGGATGGTTTTGCCGTTGACTGGCCCATCCGTTATGAAGACCTCGCGCCATGGTACACCCATGTAGAAAGGTTTGCAGGCATTAGTGGAAACAAAGACGGGGTGGAAACTTTACCTGATGGTGATTTTTTACCCGCCTGGGAAATGAATTGTGTAGAGAAAGAGATGCAGCAGAAAATTCTGGCGCAATACAAAGACCGTTACGTTGTGCAAGGGCGCTGTGCGCACCTTACACAACCCAGGGATATTCATATACAACAGGGCAGAACCCAGTGCCAGGCAAGAAGTTTGTGCGAAAGAGGTTGTCCATTCGGGGGGTATTTCAGTTCCAACTCTTCTACCATACCCTGGGCGCAGAAAACGGGTAACCTTACGCTTCGCACCGATGCGGTAGTACATTCTATTATCTACGACGAGACAAAACAGAAAGCCATCGGGGTTCGGGTAATAGATGCGCAGACAAACAAAGCCACAGAATATTTTGCCAAAATCATTTTTGTAAATGCGGCCTGTTTAAATACCAACCTTATCTTACTCAACTCCACTTCCTCTCGTTTCCCCACAGGCTTGGGTAATGATAACGGACTGCTGGGTAAATACATTGCTTTTCACAATTACCGTGGTTCGTTAACAGCTTCCTACGACGGTCCGAAGGATAAATATTATTATGGCCGTCGCCCTACAGCCGTGATGATGCCTAATTTCCGTAACGTATACAAACAGGAGATGGATTTTCTGCGGGGCTACATGGTACATTTCAGCGCCAGCAGGGGCAAGGCCAGGTCTGAAGGTATTGGTGGTGCGTACAAAGATGCGATGACCGAAGCCGGCGATTGGGGTGTGTATATGATGATGCAGGGGGAAACCATTCCCAAAGAGTCGAACCATGTTCGGTTAAGTAAAGACCAGCAGGATGCCTGGGGTATTCCGCAACTGGTTACATCTGTGGGGTATGATGATAATGATGAGAAACTGCTCAAAGATTTCCTGGAACAGGGCAAAGAAATGCTGGAGAAAACCGGCTGCACCAATATCCATGCAAGAGACAGCAAACAGGCTCCCGGACTGGATATCCACGAAATGGGCGGTGTGCGTATGGGCCGGGATCCCAAAACATCGATGCTGAATGCATGGAACCAGTTGCACCAGTGCAAAAATGTGTTTGTTACGGATGGTGCCTGCATGACTTCTACCAGTACGCAGAATCCTTCGCTCACTTTCATGGCTATCACGGCAAGGGCGGCGAATCATGCGGTGGAGGAGATGAGGAGAGGGGGGCTTTAGGGGTTTGGGGTTTGAAAATGAAGTTTAATTAGAAAGATATAAAAACAGGTATCAAATAAGGAATAGCAGAAGATTGTATGTATAGTAAAATCCGCTAATCCGTCATCCGTTAATCAATAAACTATGTCTGCAGATTCTACTAACCTCAACAACAAAGCCAGGGCACAAAATACGTTTGATGCCATTGTAGTGGGTTCGGGTATCAGTGGTGGCTGGGCCGCTAAGGAATTGACCGAGAAAGGTTTAAAAGTACTGATGCTGGAACGTGGGAAGGACTATGAACATATCAAAGACTATACAACCGCATCCAAGGATCCGTGGGAGTTTGCACACAGGGGTAGAACTACTGCGGAGCAAAGAAAAAAATATCCGGTGATTCATCGTGGTTGGGCGGCCAGCGAACCGGTAATGGCATCCTGGGTGAATGAAGAAGATTCTCCGTATACAGAAGTAAAACCCTTTACCTGGTGGCGCAGTTACCAGTTGGGGGGACGTTCCATTTTATGGGGCAGGCAGAGTTACCGATTAAGTGACCTGGATTTTGAAGCCAATGCCAAAGAAGGTGTGGGTGTTGACTGGCCCATCCGTTACAAAGACATGGCTCCCTGGTATGATCATGTAGAAAAATTTGCCGGTATCAGCGGATCAAAGGAAGGCCTGGCGCATTTGCCGGATGGACAATTTTTGCCTCCGATGGATCTGAACTGTGTAGAGAAAGATGTGGCGGCACGCATCAAAGCGCAATACAAGGGTGCGCGTCATTTATTTATTGGACGGGTGGCCAATTTAACAGCGCCTATTGAGGGCCGTACCCAATGCCAGTTCCGTAACCGTTGCTGGGAAGGTTGTCCGTTTGGTGGTTATTTCAGCACCCAATCTTCTACTTTGCCTGCGGCTATGAAAACGGGTAACCTGACGGTTCGTCCTTTTTCGATCGTTACCAAACTGATCTATGATAAGGATACACAAAAAGCGAAAGGCGTAGAAGTACTGGATGCCGAAACGAACCAGACTTATGAATATTATTCCAAAATCGTTTTTCTGAATGCATCCGCGTTAAACTCTACCTGGGTTTTATTCAATACTGCCACCGAGATATGGCCTGAAGGATTGGGTAGCAGCAGTGGCGAACTGGGGCATAATGTGATGGATCATCATTATAACCTGGGTGCATCGGGCCAGGTAACGGGGTATGAGGACAAATATTATTTCGGCCGAAGAGCCAATGGATTTTATATTCCCCGTTTTGCCAATATTGGTGAAGACAAACGTGATTTTCTGCGCGGGTTTGGTTACCAGGGCGGTGCCAGTCGCGCTGGCTGGAGTAGGGAAGTAGCAGAGCTGAATATCGGCGGTGAATTCAAAGATGCATTAACAGAACCGGGTGGATGGTCGATCGGTGCTACCGGTTTTGGAGAGATCCTTCCTTACCACGAGAATAAGATCACGCTGGATAAAAATAAAAAAGACAAATGGGGATTGCCGGTGTTGTCGATGGACTGCGAACTGAAAGACAATGAAAAGAAAATGCGCAAAGCCATTGTAGAAGAATTGAAAGCGATGTTTGAAGCATCTGGTGTAACCAATGTAAGAACCTGGGATAACGGACATGCCATCGGTCACGGCATTCATGAAATGGGTACGGCCCGTATGGGAAGAGATGCCAAGACTTCTGTGCTGAACGCGAACAACCAGGTGTGGGACGCTAAAAATGTGTTTGTAACAGACGGCGCAGCCATGACATCTTCTGCCTGCCAGAATCCCTCACTTACCTATATGGCGCTAACGGCAAGGGCAGCTAATTTTGCTGTGGAGGAGTTGAAGAAAGGAGGTTTATAATATTTCCGCCACAGATGTAGATGCTGCATCTGTGGCGATTTTTTTTGAAGGATCAGTTCACTCTTTTTCCCAGAATTTTAAGGCTTCTTTCCACGCCATCCAGTATAGCAATATTGGGCAGGGTAGCCCATTCTTCGAAGCCCATCACCTTGAACAGTTTCATGCTGGGATCATTATGCGAAAAAATAAAACCCAGCAGGGTATTGATCCCCAGTGTTTTTGCCTGGTCTATGATATGGTGTAAGATCTTTTTGCCGATGCCTTTGCCCCTTTGTGCGGGATCGAGATAGAGACTGATCTCTGCCGTGGCTGCATAGGCGGGTCTGCCGTAGAAAGACTGGAAACTGACCCATCCTACCATATCATTGTTTTCATCTTCTACTATCCACAAAGGTCTTGTTTTGGGATTGTGTTCGTGAAACCAGTGCAGGCGGCTCTCTGTTGTAACCGGTTCGGTATCGGCCGTAACCATTCTTGTATGAACCGTGGAATTATAAATGTCCACGATTCTGTCGAGGTCTTCCAGAGAGGCGTTTCTGTAAAACAAGGTAGACATACAACAGTTTTAACTTGTGTGATAAACAGACAAGCTCATCGTTGGTTATTAATCTCTCTAAAGTTAATCTCTTTACTGGTTATAACCTATCTGCAGTATCCAAAAATTACCATCCACCCTGCAATCCTTCCTGTAATGCCTTTTTATATTTTTTCAGGTCGAAGGAATAGAGATAAGGTGCTTTGTGCGCGCCACCTTTGCGGGTTTCTTTCAGTCGTTTGATGAATCCGAAAGAGAGGATCCGGCGCTGAAAATTTCTCCGGTCCAGTTGGTTATCGAGAATGGTCTCGTATAGTTTCTGGATCTCGGGCATGGTAAACTTAGTCGGCAAAAGGTTATAGCCAATGGGTTCATGATTCAGTTGCAGACGCAGGGTTTCCAGGGCTTTGTCGAGGATCTGTTTGTGATCCATGAACAGTTCCCGGATTGTATGCAGGTCATGCCACTCGCAGGTAATGGAACTCTGGTCGGGTTCAGGAATCACCACAGCAAAATCAACCAAAGCATAATAACCCACGGTGATGAAACGCTGTAGCAACCAATTGTCTTTCTCAACACTGATACCATCTTTCTTGAGCATATTCAGGTGAAATTTCTTATCGGCCCTTTTGGGATGGCCGAATACCTGGAACTGGCGGAGAAAAATATCCTGGATCCCGGTTCTTTCGCGTAGTACGCGGGTGGCCGCCTCTTCAATGTCCTCGTCTTTGTAGATGAATCCGCCCGGCAGGGCCCAGGCATCGGCGCTACGCATTTTCAGCAGCAATACTTTCAGTTCATTCTCATGAAATCCAAAAATGACACAATCCAATGATACTGAGGGCATAAACAACTTGCCGCCTTTCAGTATCGTGTCTTTTAGCGAGGTTTCCTGTTTCATATGCCGGCTAAAATTAGGGAAAACCGGTTGCTTTGGTTGGGATTTTCCGATTTAATCCCTATTATTGTGTCATAACGACGCAATGATATGAAAAACATCCGCCTCAACCCCGTACTGCTATTACTGGCAGCCTTATCCATTTTACTCGTAACACTTTCCTGGCGCGCTTTTCCGGGTAATGCATCTGCAACTGCAGCTCCGGCTTTCCGCGACCTGAACAAGAACGGAAAAATTGATCCGTATGAAGATATAAAACAACCGATCCCGGTTCGGGTGAAAGACCTGTTGCAACAAATGACACTGGAAGAAAAAGCTGGAACCCTGTTCATCAATGGTGCCAAAATTGCACCGGATGGCTCTTTGAATGATTTTACTGGGACAGGATTTTTTGCACGTATCCCCATTGCCACCCAGTTAATGGATGGGAAAAAGATGAATCATATCAACCTGTGGGAAGTGCCTGATGTAAAAGCCTTGGGTACCTGGTACAACCATGTACAGAAACATGCGGAAGAAAGCAGGCTGGGCATTCCGGTAACCATTGCTTCTGATCCGAGAAATGCTTTCAGCCAGAATATTTTTGCCATGGCAGCCAATGGGTTCTCGCTGTGGTGTGAGCCGCTGGGGCTGGCAGCGATCGGGGATGACGCGTTCACAAAAAAATTTGCTGACATTGTTCGACAGGAGTATGTGTCTGTAGGCATCCGCGAAGCCCTGCATCCCATGGCCGATCTGGCCACAGAGCCCCGCTGGCCCCGTATCAGCGGCACTTTCGGGGAGGATGCGCAACTTTCTGCCCGCATGACCAAAGCCTATGTGGAAGGATTACAAGGTGCCCGCTTAGGCAACAGCAGTGTAGCAGCGATGACCAAACATTTTTCGGGTGGTGGTCCGCAGAAAGAAGGACTGGATCCGCATTTTGAATTTCAGAAAGGACAGATCTATCCCGGTAAGAATTTCAACTATCACCTGATTCCTTTCGAAGCTGCATTCAATGCCAACACCGCCGCCATTATGCCTTATTATGGCATCCCGGTTGATCAGTCAAACGAAAACGTGGCATTCTCCTTTAACAAAGCCATGATCACAGACCTGCTGCGGAAAAAATACAAATACGATGGAGTGGTTTGTACAGACTGGGGTTTGATCAATGATGCCAATATGGGTTCCTTTGTTTGGCCCGCCCGTGCCTGGGGTGTTGAAAAATTAACACCGGAAGAACGTGTGTTAAAAGTGCTGAACGCAGGGGTTGACCAGTTTGGCGGAGAGAGTGTTCCCGAATTGGTGATCAAACTGGTGAAAGAAGGTAAACTGACGGAAGCGAGGATCGATGAATCTGTTACGAGGTTACTTCGCCAGAAATTTCAATTGGGCCTGTTTGATAATCCTTATATAGATGTGGACCATGCGATGAAGACAATAGGCCGTGCAGACTTTATCAAAGCAGGAAATGAATCACAACGCAGGGCGATGGTATTACTGAAAAATACGCCTGTGGTAAAAGAGAATACTTTGCCACTCACTAATCCAAAACTGAAAATATTTGCCGGAAACATGGATCCGAAAGTGGTGGGCAAATACGGTATCGTGGTAAACAAAGCTTCGGAAGCAGATATTGCGATCCTCCGTTTGAATACGCCCTGGGTGCCGGTAGAAACACCCAACTTTATGGCCCGTATGTTCCATCATGGTGATCTGGATTTTAAGCAGAAAGAACGCGACAGTATTCTGCAGATCATGCAGACCGTTCCGAGTATTGTTAATATTTACCTGGACCGTCCGGCTGTGTTCCCCGAGATCAATGCCAAAGCCAAAGCGGTATTGGCCGATTTTGGTGCCAGTGATGAAGCGGTGATGGATGTGATTTTCGGCAAAGCCAAACCCGGTGGTAAACTGCCTTTTGAATTACCTTCTTCGATGGATGCAGTTCGGAAGCAGAAAGAAGATCTGCCTTATGATTCAAAAGATCCCTTGTACAAATTCGGATTCGGCCTGACTTACAAATAAATCATTCACAAACATCACTACTGCACCAGTCAGGGATGTTACTAAACCATCAACATGCATACACGTAGAAATTTCCTGCGAAATACTGCTGCCATGACCCTCGGAGGGCTGTTACTGAACAAAGAACTTTTAGCAAAGGCGTTATTGGAAAAAAATACTTTACCCGGTGTAGGTCTCCAGTTATTCACCCTGTTTGGGGTACTGGATGAAGATGTACCCGGCAACCTGAAGAAGATCGCCGATATCGGTTATACCGAAATTGAATCTGCTTTTAGTAAAAAAGGCGGTTTTTATGGGATGTCGGCCAAAGAATTTGCCCGTACCCTGAACGGGATGGGACTGCATTGGCGTTCGCACCATGTGTTGGGGGCACCTTTTAAATTACCGCCAGGAGCCAAAATGCCCACCGGTGCTGATGGGAAACCGATGGTGATCCCGCCCATGAAAAACCTGCGCGATAATTACCAGGAACTGGTAGACCAGGCGGCAGAAGGCGGTGTGAAATACCTGGTATGTGCCAACACGCCGATTGGTTCGCTGGACGAGATCAAATCTTCCATTGACGTGCTGAATAAATCAGCCGAAGCCGCTAAAAAAGCCGGCCTGTTATTTGCGTACCATAACCATGATGCGGAATTCAAAACCGTGGATGGGGTGGTGCCGTATGAGCTGATCCTGTCGCAGACAGATAAGAACCTCGTTAAAATGGAGCTCGACCTGGGCTGGACATTAAAAGCCGGTAAAGACCCGGTAGCCATGTTCAAACAGCATCCCGGCCGTTTTCATCTCTGGCATGTGAAAGACATGGATGCCGGCTTTGAAAAGATCCTCGAAGTGGGAACCGGTAGTTTTGATTTTAAACGGATTTTTGCCCATGCCAAGGAGTCTGGTATGCAATATTACTTTGTAGAGCAGGATGGGGCGCCTAAACCATTTGAGAACATAACAACCAGTTACCGAAATATTCAATCGATCCTGAAATAGTATTCCGCAAGCAAGACTCCATACCTTTTGGAGTGAAAGACCGGTCAGCAATGGCGGGTCTTTTTAATTTATGATTTTCATCAGCTCCTGTACAGTATATTTTTTCTACATTCACGCTTCCACTGCAGACCCATGCTATTGGCCTGCTTCACATCAAAACCATTGTTATGAAAAAATTAGTCAGCATCGGGCTTCTGTTAATGCTCGCTTACCCAACTTTCTCACAAAATCCCTATACGGCCAAAGCAAAAGCGCTGATGGCGAAAATGACGCTGGAAGAAAAGATCGGCCAGCTTAACCTGATCATACCCGGCGGTGCCGCTGTTACCGGATCGGTGGTGAGCAGTGATGTAGAAAACAAGATCAAAAAAGGACAGGTGGGCGGATTGTTTGGGATCACTTCACCGGAAAAAGTGCGTAAGGCGCAAGACCTGGCAGTGAAAGGTTCCCGTTTGGGCATACCGATGATCTTTGGCCTCGATGTGATACATGGCCATAAAACCATTTTCCCCATTCCCTTGGGATTGTCTGCTTCCTGGGATATGGGACTGATAGAACAGTCTGCGACCATCGCAGCCAAGGAAGCCACTGCCGACGGATTAAACTGGGCTTTTTCACCTATGGTAGATATTGCCCGTGATGCCCGTTGGGGAAGGATCTCAGAAGGTTCGGGCGAAGACCCTTATCTCGGTGGCCAGATCGCAAAAGCCATGGTACGTGGATACCAGGGCACTGATCTTTCGAAAAACAATACCCTGATGGCCTGTGTAAAACACTTTGCCTTATACGGGGCAGCAGAAGCCGGCCGCGAATACAATACCGTGGATATGAGCCGTATACAGATGTATGAATATTACCTGCCACCGTATAAAGCTGCCATTGATGCCGGTGCGGGAAGTATCATGAGTTCTTTTAACGTGATTGATGGAATACCTGCCACGGGAAATAAATGGCTGCTTACGGATCTGCTGCGCAAAGAATGGGGATTCAACGGTTTTGTTGTGTCTGATTACACTTCGCTGAATGAAATGACCAACCATGGTATGGGCAACCTGCAAACGGTTTCTGCACAGGCGTTAAAAGCCGGGTTGGATATGGATATGGTAGGCGAAGGATTTCTCACTACACTCGGCAAATCATTGAAAGAAGGGAAAGTGACCGTTGCAGACATAGACAAAGCCTGTCTGCGCATTTTGGAAGCCAAATATAAGTTAGGTCTCTTCGATGATCCTTACCGGTATATTGATGAAGCCAGGCCCGCCAAAGATATTCTGACCGCGGAAAACCGAGGTGCGGCCAGGAAAATGGCGGCGCATAGCATGGTGTTGCTGAAGAATGATAACCAGGTGTTACCGCTTAAAAAATCAGGTACGATTGCGCTGGTGGGTCCCTTGGCCGATAACCGTAGAAATATGCTGGGTACCTGGGTGGTTGCCGGCGACTGGAAACAATCCGTGAGTGTGTTGGAAGGAATCAAAAATGTAGCTGGTAACAGTGTCAACGTTATCACTGCCAAAGGATCCAATATTACGGACGACACAGCCCTGTTCCTTAAAAGGGTGAATGCACTGGGTACAGAAGCCGAGATCGATGCCAGGTCTCCCCAGCAAATGATCGATGAAGCGGTTGCGGCTGCAAACAAAGCGGATATAGTAGTGGCCGTAGTGGGTGAGTCTTCCAATATGTCTGGTGAATCTTCGAGTCGTGCTGATATCAGTTTACCTGCCAGTCAGCAGGCTTTGCTGAAAGCGCTGCACAAAACCGGTAAACCATTGGTAGTAGTGCTGATCAACGGAAGACCTTTAACGTTGGTATGGGAAAATGAACATGCCACTGCTATGCTCGAAGCATGGGCGCCCGGTACAGAAGCCGGTAATGCGGTGGCCGATGTATTGTTTGGTAACTATAATCCATCCGGTAAATTATCAGCTACTTTCCCACGCAGTGTGGGTCAGATCCCGATTTACTACAATCATAAAAATACCGGCCGGCCGTTTGATGGAACCGGTTTCCCCAAATTCAAATCCAATTACCTGGATGAATCCAATGACCCGCTGTATCCCTTTGGGTATGGATTGAGTTATACAAAGTTTGATTACAGTCCTGTAAAACTGAGTAAAACAACCTTAAAAGGAGAGGAGAAACTGACCGCCACGGTTACGCTTACCAACAGCGGAAAATATGCCGGCGAAGAAGTGGTGCAGTTATATATCACCGATCCGGTTGCGAGCATCAGTCGCTCTGTGAAAGACCTGAAAGGTTTTCAGAAAGTAGCTTTGCAGCCTGGTGAATCGAAAGAAGTCAGTTTTGTGATCACTACTGAAGAACTCAAGTTCTTTAACAACGACCTGAAAAAAATCTGGGAGCCGGGTATATTCATTATTCATCTCGGTACCAGTTCGGCTACTGTGAAGTCTGCGGAAGTAGTTTGGAATAAATAGTATTTAAAAAAAGAAACGTCATTTTGAAGAGACCATTGGCGATGGTGTTTTCAAAATGACGTTTCTTATTTCAGAATTATCGGATTGCACAACTGAGTGATTTTGCAAAGGCTTCGCAGTTGGAAAGGCTAATATCTCTGTGTTCCTCTGTTACTCTGAGTCTCTGTGTTAAAAAAAAGATAGATTCCGTAACGTAATTTGGATATTGTTGCGTTTTTCAACACAGAGAGATAAAGAGTTGCACAGAGAAGAACAGTCGTTTTCATCGGACAACCCTATTTTTTATTTTAATAGGCGCCGATCGAATCCAGCACTTTCACTTCCTTCCACAAATGTTTACAGTCAGCTACAAACTGTAAATGGATCGGATCTGTTTGATAGGCGTCCTGTGCCGCTTTATCAGGAAAAATAGCCAGCCAGGAAAACTGGTAACTGGTATCAATCACATCGCGATTGGTGGAAGCAGGGATGCCGATATGAAACTGCTGGATGGAAGGCACTTTGCTCAAAGCTTTCAAACCGGCCAGCAAAGCAGCATGGTCTTCCTGTTTTTCAGGAAAAGCTAACCAGAAATATACGTGGTGGATAAAGAGGTCTTGTGATAACATGGATCGGAATTTCTTTGGTTATGGAAATAGTTTACAACTGTAAGAACATAAAATTAGCAAACCTTTTTAAGCCGGTTTACTTTTTTAGTCACAGTATAGGATCGTTATTTTTTATTCCCCAATGCAAATGCTACATAACTATCTCCCGATGGTTTACCCAGTTTTCCCCCTCCACAGGCGATCACCACGTACTGTTTGCCATTCTTTTCATAGATAGCAGGTGTGGCAAATCCGGAAGCGGGCAGGTTATACTCCCACAACAGTTTACCGGTTCGTTTATTGAATGCGCGGAAAGTATGATCGCTGGTGGCAGCTATAAATAATAATCCGCCGGCAGTAACCACCGACCCCCCATAGTTTTCTGTTCCCGAATGAATGCCCCTGGTTTTTAATTCGGGATAATCACCCAATGTTGTTTTCCATTCCAGCTTACCGGTATGCAGGTTAATGGCCTGTAAACTGCCCCAGGGGGTATCAATGGCCGGATAACCTTCTTTGGTCAGAAATTTGTTATACCCGGTAGAAGTGTATGGCATTTTACGGTAAGCATCTTCCGCTTTTACGGGTGGTATAAATGGTTTGTCCTGGCTCTTTTTCTGCTTCATGATGAAAGAAGCGATGGCTTCTTTTTCCGTTTCGCTTAATTGGGTAAAGGCGGGCATCATTCTTCTGCCGGTGGTAAGCAGTGCTTTGAAGGAATCAACGGTATATTTTTTCTGTATGTTTAACAGGGTAGGGTTATTGCCAGAGCCTTGTTGTTCTGCTCCATGGCAGGACATGCAGGTGGTGGCATACAAACGTTTACCGGCTTCCAGGTTGGTTTCTTTGTTTTGCTTGGTGGTTTTTGCTTCAACCATGGTTAAGATCCAGGCCATTTCGCTGGCATTTACATAAAGCAGTCCGGTAGCGGCATCATAGGCAGGGCCACCCCATTCTGCACCGCCATCAAAACCCGGAAAAATGATCGTGCCTTTTTGGGATGGTGGACTGAATAAATGATCATGTTGGGTGGCCGCCCATCTTTTTTTGATATCCTGGTAAGAGGAATCGGGTACAATATGATTCAATTCTTTTTCGGTCAGTAATTGCCTTACAAATGATTGGGGAAAACTGGGAATGGGTTGAGTGGCCCATGGTTTTTCACCCGCAAGATCTGATACTGTTGGTACAGGAGTTTCAACAATAGGATAAACGGGCTGACCGGTTTTCCGATCAAGTAAAAAAATAAAACCTGATTTGGTTACCTGCGCAATGGCTTCTATATTTTTTTCATCCTTATTAAGCGTTACCAGTACAGGTGCAGTGGGCAGGTCTCTGTCCCAGAGATCATGGTGCACTGTCTGAAAATGCCAGATCCGTTTACCGGTTGCCGCATCCAGCGCCAGTACAGAATTGGCGTACAGGTTTTGCCCGGTTCTTTTGCCTCCATAAAAATCATAGGAAGCCGAGCCGATAGGGGCAAATACAATGCCTTTTTCTTCATCCATACTGAACCCTGACCAGGCATTGGCTCCGCCCATGTGTTTCCAGGCTTCTTTATCATCCCATGTGTCATATCCTTCCTCACCCGGTTGTGGGATGGTATGGAAGATCCATTTCAGTTGGCCACTGTGCACATCATAGGCACGGATATGTCCCGGAGCCGCAGTGGCCCCTTCGTCCACCCTTGTGCCAATGATGATCAGGTCTTTGTAAATAATACCCGGCGTGGTTGACGCCACATACAGATCCGAAACATCACGATCAAGATCATTGTGCAAATCCAGTTTACCGGCTGAGCCAAAACTGGCTACCGGTTTACCACTGCCTGCGTCTATACAATAAAGATGGGAGCCCGCTGCATAAAAAATACGGGCATCTTTCCCATTATTGGCATAATAGGTTACACCCCTGCAGACATTCATCGAAAAATACCCCTTTCCTTTTTTGCCGGTGGCTGTATCGACCGGATCAAATACCCATTGTTCTTTTCCGGTAGCGGCATCCAGCGCAAAGAGTTTCAGCTTGGGAGATACCCCGTAGAGTATACCGTTCACGATGATGGGGTTTACCTGGATCTGTGTTTTTTCCTCTGCGTCGCCGGTATGATATTCCCAGGCGGGCCGCAATTGAGCCACATTGGTTGTATCTATTTCTGTAAGCGAAGAGTAATGCGTACCCGCTTTGTTGCCGCCATACACCGGCCATTCAGTTTGGGTTGTTTGACAGGCGACTGCCACCACCATTAAGATGGTTATGGTTAACCAGTAATAACGGTTGTATGTCATGTAGATGAGTTAAGAGAGATGAACAGTATGCAGTCTCTGTGAAACTCCCTCTCTCTGCCTCTGTGTTGAAAAAGAACTGCTGACTTTGAATGATTCAGCGGTAATAGGATTTTCAACACAGAGGTACAGAGATACAGAGGGGCACAGAGTTTTTTTTTTCAGTATGTGCGGATCCCTTATTCAATAATCCGTTCAATGATCTTGCCGGATTGTTTGTTTTTAAGGATAAGTTTTTTAGTGCCGTAATGCGTCATTTCTTCTTTTACGAGGTAATGGTCCGTATCGTATTCTACGAGATGACTTTCTTTGCTCAGTCCTGTTCTGCCTCTCCAGATATCCAGTTTCACCGGCTCCCAGATCTTGGTTTTGGCCGAGCGGTAGGCGGCATCCAGAATCGCATTCACCACATACCCGTCATAGAAAGTTTCTTTGGGATCCACGCCTTTTTCCATGGCATTGAACATATCCATGAACATGTGGTTGTATCCCAGTTCATTCAGTTCATCTCCCACAGGGAATAACCAACCGGTATTACTTTCTGCTTTTTCGGCAATATAATCCCCGCCTTTGCCGGTGGTAAACATATCAAAACCGGTACGCAAAAAACTGTTGATCCAGATGGTTCCTTCGGTTCCCATCACTTCATCGCGCAGATCAAGTCCGCCGCGGAAGGTCCAGCTTACTTCAAACTGACCGATGGCCCCGTTCTCATATTTTACCAAACCAATGGCATGGTCTTCTGCATCTATCGGTTTCACCTGTGTATCTGCCCAGCACATCACTTCTACCGGTTTAATGTCTTTGCCGATATAGCTCCGGGTGATCTCCACGCAGTGGCAACCCAGGTCCAGGATACAACCGCCACCGGCCTGCTCAATATCCCAGAACCAGTCGCTGTGCGGGCCAGGGTGTGTTTCCCTTGATTTGGCCCAAAGAATCCTTCCCAGTGCGCCTTCTTTTACACTCTGGCTGGCTTTAATGAATTTGGGTGTATATACGAGGTCTTCGAGGTAACCGTTAAAAATACCGGCTTCCTCTACCGCCAGTAACATACGTTTGGCTTCTTCCGCATTCCTTCCCAGTGGCTTGGTGGTCATCACGGCTTTTTTATGTTTGCAGCACATCATTACCGCTGCCTCGTGCAGGTTATTGGGTAAAGCGATACAGACAATATCCACATCCGGGTGCGAAATGGCTTCTTCCATATCCGTGGTCCAGTGTTCACAATGATAATCCGCTGCAAACTTTTTGGCACTTTCTTCTCTGCGGGCATAGATGCTGAATACCTTGTCCCTGCTTCTGTAACCTTGTAAGGAATCTGCATAAAAACGTCCGATAAAACCGGAACCTAACATAGCAATTCGTTTCATAATGGGGTGTTATTTGGTGAGTTGTGAATAGTCAATAGAGCTTGTAGTTAATATGCTGTTTACTAATTATTAATTAACCTGTGTTGTTTTCTTTTCTTTAAAGAATACAATAAAATAAATCAGTACACCTAACGCAATGTACGCCGGTACCATCCAGATGCTTTGCCAGTTGTGGGTATTGTCCGCCCCTTTGTACTGGTCAACAGTATAACCGGAGAACCAGGTGCCGATGAACATGCCGATTCCATAAGTGGCAAAGGTAAATAAGCCCTGTGCGGCATTCTTGATCTTTTCGCCGGCTTTCTTTTCGGTGTACATGTAACCGGTTACAAAGAAAAAATCGTAACAGATCCCATGCAGGATAATGCCACCGTACAACATCCAGTTGGCGGTTTCGGGGTTGCCGTAGGCAAAACAGATATACCGCAGGATCCAGGCGGTCATACCCATCAGTAACATTTTCTTTACACCGATACGGTTAAACAGGAAGGGAATGGCGAGAATAAATACCGCTTCCGATACCTGTCCCAGAGTCATTTTACTGGCGGCATTTGGAAAACCGATCTCATTCAGGAAGGGATTGGCAAAACCATAATAAAAAGACAGCGGAATACAAACCAGGATAGCCGCAATAAAGAAAATGAGGTAAGGTCTTTCCTTAAACAATACAAAAGCTTCCGTACCCAATGCGCCCGAGGCATCAGTGGTTTGGGCTTTGGGTGGCGTGTTGGGCAATACAAAACTCAATACGCCCAGTCCCGCAGAAACAGCTGCGGCCATATAGAAGGTGGAGGATGTTTTTTCAATACCCAGCTGGCCGATCAATACACCCGCTACAATCCAGCCCAATGTACCAAATACCCTGATCCAGGGGAATTGTTTGCCGGGATCTGTCATCTGCGAAAAAGCCACACTGTTACTGAGCGCAATGGTAGGCATATACAAAAGGGAGTAAACCAGTATCACCCAGTAAAATGTATTACTATGTTCAATGGTGGTGGCTAGGTAAAGCAGCAGGGCTCCTATCAGGTGTAAAACGCCCATGATCTTCTGTGCTGCAAAAAAGCGGTCGGCGATCAGTCCTACAAAAAAAGGAGAGATCATGGTAGCAATGGCCAGTGCACTGTAGGTAGCACCTATCTCAATGCCGGTAGCGTGCAGGTGTTCTACCATATAAGTGCCCATGGTTACATACCAGGCGCCCCAGATGAAATATTCGAAAAACATCATCGAGGCCAGTAAGGAGCCGGTTTTTGCTTTCATAAGCAGCGTTGTTTTGGTTTTCTTTCATTAGATTTAGACCACGGTTAGCGGAGGTTGAATGTAAGAATAATTAGGAATTAATGCGTAGCAATCTGTAATTATTTATTGATCTCCGGCGGCTGTTCACGATTTTTTTGACCAACTATTTGCCATGAAAAAGCGATTGCTTTCTTTTTTGTCACTCTGTTTGTTCGCAGCCCTTGTGGCTGCGCAGACAGACAGCACTTATGCCGAAAAACTCGGTTATCCCAAAGGAACCAAACTGCTGATCCTCCATGTGGACGATGTGGGCATGTCGTTCGACTCGAATGAAGGTGCTATCAACGCCATCACCAAAGGTGTGGCCAGTTCCTTAAGTATCATGATGCCCTGTCCCTGGGTGCCGGCTTTTGTACAGTACATGAAAGTACATCCCGGTCTGGACGCGGGCCTGCATCTTACATTAACTGCCGAATGGAAGGGTTATCGCTGGGGACCTTTGTCTGGTAAAAATACCACTCCCGGCCTGGTAGATCAGGAAGGGGCATTGTGGCCCTCGGTAGCTGATGTGGTACAACATGCCACCGGCGATGAAGTGGAAAAAGAGATTAAAGCGCAATTGGAAAGAGCCAGGTTGATGGGTTTTGACCCCACCCATTTTGATACCCATATGGGCACCCTGCTTGCCACTCCTGAATTTGCCATGCGGTACGTAAAACTGGGCATCGAGAATAAAATTCCGGTTATGGTGCCTGCCGGACATGCTACCCTGATCAAGACCCAGATGAATGCGCCCGATGCGCAGATCCAGCAGATGCGTATGATCGGTAAAATGCTCTGGAATGCCGGACTGCCGGTGCTGGATGATCTGCACAACGATAGTTATGGCTGGCCTATCTCAGCCGAGATGAAAACAGACGATCAGAAACTACAGGCTTACAAAACAAAGAAATACATTGAGGGCGTACGTTCATTGAAACCCGGACTTACCATGATGATCATGCACTGTACCGCCACTTCGGAAGTTTTTCCGCATATATCCGATTCAGGTCCGGTACGCAGGGGAGATATGCTGGCCATGATGGACCCCGCTTTGAAGAAAGCGATCCAGGATGAAAAGATCATCATTACCACCTGGCGTGAAATGATGGAACGCAGAAAACAAATCAAATAAATCATCAACCGATCAACTGTTCAAAATGAAAAAAATACCTGCCGCTATTTGCCTGCTCTCGTTCTGCCTGCTGTTTATCTCATTTACAGCCGTGAAAAAAACACCGCGTATCCTGGTGTATGCCAAAACAAAGGGGTTTCATCATGCGTCCATTCCTGCAGGACTGGCGGCCATCCAGCAACTGGGTGCTGAGAATGGGTTTGCGGTAGATACGACCACCGACTCCAGTTATTTTGTTCCCAAAACATTGAAGAAATATGCGGCTGTTGTGTTTATGAGTACAACCGGTAATATCCTGAATGCGGAGCAGCAGACAGCTTTCGAAAAATATATCCAGTCAGGCCATGGTTTTGTAGGCGTGCATGCGGCAACAGATACAGAATATGACTGGCCCTGGTATAACCAACTGGTAGGTGCTTATTTTAAAAGTCATCCCAAACAGCAGGAAGCGGTATTGAATATTGTAGATGATACCCATATCTCCACCAAACATCTCCCTAAAACCTGGAAGCGTTTTGACGAGTGGTATAATTTCAAAAGCATTCAGCCTAACCTGAACATACTCATCACCATTGATGAAAAAAGTTATACAGGTGGGGCCAATGGTGATCCGCATCCCATGGCATGGTACCATGCATTTGATGGTGGCCGTGCTTTTTACACAGAGTTTGGCCATACGGATGAGTCGTTCAAAGATCCGCTGTTCCTGCAACACCTGCTGGGTGGCATCCGGTATGCAATGAATAAATAATCTGAAAAAACAATATCTCAGCAGAAAATGATAACGATGAAAATGACACGAAAAATAAGGTATAAGTTATCTGTTGTTATGTTGATAGTGACACTTGCGGGATGCAGTACCTTTCCTTCAAAACCGGAAATAGCCGCAATAGATACCGCCACTAACTGGGCCATGCTCTCTTTCGAAAAAGCTGATAGCGCCAATCCCGTATTAACACCCGGCACCAGCCAGTTCCTGGACCCCATCTGGAAAAAGAAAGTGGCCTGGGAAGAAAAAGATGTGTTCAATCCGGCTATCGTAGTGAAAGATGGCAAAGTGTTCATGTTATACCGTGCGCAGGATAAGATCGGTTTGCCGGGTGGTACTTCCCGCATCGGACTGGCCAGCAGCACTGATGGATTACATTTTACCCGCAATGCCGAACCGGTATTTTTTCCGGATAATGATGCTTTCAAAAAATACGAATGGCAGGGTGGTTGCGAAGATCCGCGTATTGTAGAAGATGAACAGGGTGTGTACTATATGACCTACACAGCCTACGACGGTAAAGTGGCCCGCTTACTGGTAGCCACTTCCAAAGACCTGCTTCGCTGGACCAAATACGGTTCTGTATTTGCCGATGCCATGAATGGTAAGTACCTAGATCAATGGTCCAAATCGGGCAGCATTGTTTCACGGTATGAAAATGGAAAAATCATCGCTACCAAAATCAATGGCAAATACTGGATGTACTGGGGCGACCAGTATATCTGGGCTGCTACTTCGGACGACCTGATCAAATGGACACCGGTAGAAATGCAGGCTGGCGAAAAAGCACCCATTCCTTTACGGGGAGAGGCATTAAAAATGCCGGATCTCAAAATAGTCGTAACCACCCGCGCCAAAAAATTTGATAGTGATCTGGTGGAGTCCGGTCCGCCTGCGATGATAACAGACAAAGGCATTTTACTGATCTATAACAGCCGTAATATTCCCGCTATCGGCGATAGCAGTCTGGCAGAAGGTACTTATGCCGTAGGACAGGTATTGATCGATAAAAAAGATCCCACCAAAGTGATCAAACGCCTGGATAATTATTTCATGAAACCCGATAAGCCATACGAACTTACCGGCCAGGTAAACAGGGTTTGTTTTGTAGAAGGCCTGGCACAGTTTCAGAACAAGTGGTTCCTGTATTATGGAACAGCGGATTCGAAGATCGCAGTAGCAGTTAAGCGTAATTAGCAATTAGTAATTAATAATTAGTAATTGGTTACTGCTGACCTGGTGTTCTATCATCTTAGTTTAAATGATAGAACTAAAATCATCGATCACCCAGCGGTTTTGCACAGATCTTTGGAAGAAAGCTACGTCAGTTTTTATGGTGAAAAACAAACAGTTTTAGATGAAGACTACCTATTAATTGCTAATAGAAAAATTAGTAATTACTAACTACTAATTACTAATTAATCTTCTCCAGTGCTTGCCGGATATCTGCTAAAATATCATCCCTGTGTTCTAACCCTACACTGATGCGGATCAAGCCCGGTGTGATGTTGACGGATTGTCTTTCTGCTTCAGATAATTTGGCGTGCGTGGTACTGGCCGGGTGAGAAGCAATACTCCTGGTATCTCCCAGGTTGGCAGTGAGGGACAACATTTGCAGGCTGTCCAGAAATTTGCGACCGGCTTCCAGTCCGCCTTTTAATTCAAAACAAACAATACCGCCACCGTTCTGCATCTGTTTTTTCGCAATGGCATGATGCGGGTGACTGGCCAGGAAAGGATACCGCAAAGAAGCGATCTGCGGATGGCTCTCCAGCGATTGGGCAATGAATAAGGCGTTGGAAGCATGCCGTTCCATTCGCACATCCAGTGTTTCGAGGCTCTTGCTTAATACCCAGGCATTAAAGGGCGATAAAGCCGGGCCGGTACTTCTGCAGAATAAATAAATCTCTTTGATCAGGTCTTTGCGACCTACTACTACGCCACCTAGTACACGTCCCTGGCCATCCAACCATTTGGTGGCAGAATGTACCACCAGGTCGGCACCGAATTTGATCGGTTGCTGGTTGACTGGTGTGGCAAAACAGTTGTCTACGTTTAAGATGATCTTATACTTTTTGGCAATCCTACCGATCATTTCCAGGTCAAGAATGTCAAGGCCGGGATTGGTGGGGGTTTCGAGGTAAATCATTTTGGTATTGGGGCGGATAGCCGTTTCCCAATCAGCTTCTGTAGCATTGGCATCCACATACGAAGATTCGATCCCGAATTTGGGCAGGTATTTGGCAATTACTGTATGTGTGCTCCCGAAAATAGCATTGCAGGCCAGTAAATGATCGCCCTGTTTCAGTAAAGCCATAAAAGAACCAAATACCGCACTCATGCCGGATGCAGTGGCATAACCTGCTTCGGCACCTTCCAGCGCACACATTTTATCGGTAAACTCCTGCACGCCCGGGTTGCTGAAACGGCTGTAAATATTATCATCCGTTTCATCCGCAAAAGCGGCACGCATATCTTCTGCATTGTCAAAACAGAAACTGCTTGTCAGGAACATCGGTGTTGAATGTTCCATCTCGTTGGTTCTCTCTGTCTGTATGCGGATGGCGTTTGTCTGGTTGTGAGTTGACATGGTATCTGAATTTGAAAATTAGTTAATGAGACAATGTTTGGTTATCTGATTTGCGGATTCATTGTTTTGTGCTTAATCCGCGAATCCGTAATCCGACATCCGCTAATCGATCACCTCCACGTCCCATTCAATCGTACATCCTGCTGCACGCAGGGTGGCGGCAACGGAACAGTATTTATCGAGGGAGAGGGTACAGGCTTTCTGGGCTTTCTCAACATCAACCTCCCCACTAAACTGAAATTGGATATGCACTTTTTTCCACAAAGCAGGTTCTTTATCCGCTTCCCGTTCACCTTCAATGATCATTTTGAAAGAACGGATGGTCTGGCGTTGTTTTTGCAGGATAGAAACGATATCCACGCCACCGCAACCACCTAGCCCCATCAGCAGGGTTTGCATGGGACGGATACCGGAATTGTGTCCACCGATGGCTTCTGCCGCATCCATGCGAAGCGAATGGTTGTTAGTATCCTTCGCTTCAAATGCATACGCATCATCTACCCGGGTAATCTCAATTCTGGCCATTTCCAAAGATTTATGCAAATGTAATTTAAGCTTAGCCTTATTTTGCTGTTGAAATACGGAATAATCGATATGAAATTTTTTGACTCCCAGACAGCCTTTACCCTCGAGAACGGAAAGGTATTGCCTTCACTGCGTGTGGCGTACCATACTTACGGACAGCTGAATGCCGATAAAACGAATGTGATCTGGGTTTGTCATGCACTAACGGCCAGCTCAGATGTTGCCGATTGGTGGAAGGGTTTGGTAGGAGAGGGCAGCCTGATTAACCCGGATCGGTATTTTATCGTTTGCGCCAATATCCTGGGTTCCTGTTATGGAACTACGGGGCCATTGAGTACTGATCCTGCCACAGGCGAACCCTATTTTTCTTCTTTCCCGCAGGTTACGATCCGCGATATGGTACAGTCTTTTATCCTGTTACGCAAACACCTGGGAATAAACAGGATCCATTTACTGATGGGTGGCAGCATGGGCGGTTACCAGGCGCTGGAGTGGGCCGTGGTGGAAAATGAAGTGATCGGGAAATTATTCCTGATTGCCACTTCCCCTTCAGAGAGTGCCTGGGGCGTGGCGGTGCATACCGCGCAAAGACTGGCCATTGAAGCAGACTGCAGTTGGCAGGATCATACACCTGACGCCGGAGCCAGGGGCTTAAAAGCGGCCCGTGCCATCGGTATGCTGACTTATCGCAATTATGGTACATTCCAGGATAAACAGACAGATCCTGACCCGGAAAAGATAGACGATTTCAAAGCCTCTTCTTATATCAATTACCAGGGCGATAAACTGGTGAAACGGTTTAATGCCTATAGTTACTGGTTACTCACCAAAGCCATGGATAGCCATCACCTCGGCAGAGGCAGGGGTGGAGATCTTATCAAAGTGTTACAATCTATCCCGCAACCCACTTTGATTATCGGGATCCGGAGTGATATCTTATGTCCGCTGGATGAACAGCAATTCATGGCCGATCATATACCTCATACCCGGTTCTACGAAATTGACTCTGCCTACGGACATGATGGATTCATCATTGAAACAGCACAGATCAGCCGGTTTCTTAATGAGTGGATGAGAGAAGGCAATGAGTGAATGAGTGAATGTTTTTTTAGCGTTTGCGTTCGGTGTAGCCGGAGGTGGAGGGGTTGAAGATGGCTTCCGGAATGGGTTTGGTGGAAATATCGGTGGCTTTGAGGGTGGAGCGGAGATTGCCCTGTGTCATAGTTACTTCGAGTACCATGCCGGGTAATTTACTGACTACATCTGCATTGATGATACCAAGACCCGCGCCTCCCTGTATTTTATCCGTATACCAGATCGTCAGTGCAGAAGAGCGGCCACCTTTACCAACCAGTGTTACCAATGCTTTGGTACAATCGTAACCCAGTATCTTCTTTTTCTCTTTGGTGAACTCGATCCTGGGGCCACTGGTGCCAGCCTTGTTTTTTTGTTTGTCTGCCTCCGCTTTACTGGAACGGGTAAAACTTTTCTGCCCCATGGCATCCATCAAAATCAATACATTTTTGCTGTCGCTGATCGTTTTCATATTATAGATGGGAGAAGCCATTTCCATCACGGTCCTGTCCTGCTTGAAGTAGACATTTACTGCGGAATTACCCAGCAAGGGATTGGCTATACCGGATTCATCGCCTTCAACCGTCATATTATATTTCACCAGGCCTTCCTTGATCTGTGCCTGTACCATTGTAGAAGAAAGAAGTAAGATCAGCAAACAGCATAATCGGTTCATCATACAATCAGCTTTACAGCAAAATAAACATTATTGCGGATGATACACACGTGCCGCGGTTCGATACACTTCTTTTTTATCGAGTGTCATGGTTTTGGTTTGCTGGCGGGTATACATTTCCATCTGGTCTGTATAGTGTGGAGATTCTTTTTTGCCCGAAGCACCATAGGTATTGATGGATTCGATGATGGGCCCGTCTTTGGTAAAACGAACCAGCTCTACATACGCATCACCCTGTGTGCCTTTCCACATGCCATTGCGGTAGGGAACGGAATACATGGGCGCCAGTACATCAGGTAAACCCGGCAGCGGCAATTCTTTATCACCCCTCACCAGTTTCTGGATCTCGCCCAACTGCAGGCGGGTACGACCAAAATTTTGCAACATCTCTGCTTTTACCGAACGCAGAATAGCGATGGCCTGGGCCTGGGTTAAAATGCCATAACGATTATAGAGTGCCGGATTACGTGTAACAGTGGCATATGCCAGGAAGAATGTACCAGCTCCCACACTTTCGGCGGGTGCATTTTTATCCCATTGCTGTAATTGGGTGATCAGTTCGGCCACATCCGGGTATTCACCGGCCTTTAACAGGAACAAAGAATCGATGCCGGTAGGAAAAGCAAATTTAGCGGGGTATTGCCTGTCGAATTTGATTTTCCGGAAGATCTCAAACGAAACTTTATCATAACCCGCCAGCATTTCGGAGAAACGTTTGCTGCGGTTATTTTCCAGGGTTTCATACCCCATCGTCGCATCTTTGATTAAAGGGTTCTCCGGCCCTTCGGTTGAATGGAAAGGAGAGTGGTTGGTATTGAATACAAAACCACTGCCGGGCTGTAATGCCTGCGGCAGATCTTTCAGTGGATGTAGTTGGTTCCACAACGTAGCGCTCGTGTTTCCGGGCAAGGTAGATTTCCAGTTATACTTTGCATCACGAATAGGAATGCGGCCATTGCTGATATAATAAATGGTATCGTGCCTGTCGGCATACACAATATTGTAACCGGGTATGGCCAGCATCTCCAGCGCCGACTTGAACTCCGTAAAATTCTTTGCTTTGTTAAACCGGTACCATTGTTCCAGTCCGCGTATATCCATCTGCGCCGGCATACGGATCGAGAAAGTGCCGCGTTCAGTGATCAGCGTAGGGCCGTATTTGCTCCAGTACACTTTTCTTTTCACACCCACACGTATCGCCCCCAGTTTTACTTTCAGCAGAGCTGTTCTTTCTTCCAGTTGCTCCCATTTACCATCAAAACGGTATTCCAGTTTGTTGGCAGGATTGATCTCTAACTGGTAAATGTCCAGTTTATCCGGCGCATTCACCGTATGTGCCCAGCCCAGGTTTTCATTCACCCCGTGCAGGATACATGGGGCACCGGGAAAATTGGCACCCAGGATATTCCATCCCTCTTCGCTGTTCAGGTGTGCCTCGTAAAAAGCAACAGGACCTTCCAAAGGCTGGTGGGCATTGATGTTGAGGTATACCTGTCCGTCAGTGGTCTTCTTGCTGTTAAAAGCAAACGCATTGCTGCCCGCAGTTTTAAAATTCTCCAGTAATGGCACTTTGCCGTTAAAGATGGAAGCCAGTGCATTATCGGCGCCGGATAGCACACATAACTGCAGCACCGAATACTGCACCATGTCTTTGGGTGTAACGGGAAATGCTTTCTTCAGCAATATTTCTTTGGGATGTGCCGCCGCATACGCATTTAACCCGGCGCAATAACCTTCCAGTAATTTTTTGAAAGCAGGACTCAGGTCCGACCCGTACTTTTCTTCCACCAGTTCGGGTATACGGAGCAGGTGAATGATATAATCAATCTGTGCCCCTTTTTTACCCTGGTATTGGGCCAGCATGGCTTTGCCGGCCAAAAGTGATTGCTGTATAGTGGCAAAATCATCTTCAGCATGTGCCCAAGCCAGTCCATACGCCACATCAGGATCCGTTTTACCAAAAATATGCGGCACACCCCACTGATCGCGAACGATATCTATTTTGGCCGCATCAAATTGTGCGGAAGCAAAAAAACATGCAAATGATAATCCGCAGAACAGCAAAAAACGTACAGGCATAGCGATCAATTTAGAACATAACAAATCTAACCATAATAAGTTTGAGAAATATTTCAACCCACTCTTACTACCTTTAACCCAGAAACCAATAAACCAGTAAACGAGTAAACCAATAAACCATTCTCCCATGGGCATCTGGAAACAAATTGCTGAATATCTCTACCTCAAAAAAAGAGACCCCAACGAACCCCGCACGCAGTGGATGAAATACATGCATGGCATGAACCGCATCTCACTCATCATGTTTCTGCTGGCGGTACTGATCATCCTCTTTAAACTGGTGATCCTGCCTTTATTCAGATAAGGGTTTCATTTGCGAACAAAATCACAGATGATCTTCGCTGCCTGCGCAGATGCATGGCCACCGGCAGACAGGAGCTCTTTCAGCGCCTGGTAATCGGCCTGTAAAGCTTTCTGTTTCTCTGTATCGTTGAGCAGGAGTGAGAGCTCGGTAACGAGATTTTCGGTGGTGAGTGCCTCCTGTATCAGTTCCTTCACCACTTCTTTGTCCATGATCAGGTTCACCAGCGAAATGTATTTGATCTTGATCAGTCTTTTGGCGATCTGGTAACTGATCGCACTCCCCTTATAACAAACCACTTCCGGTACTCCAAATAGTGCTGTTTCCAACGTAGCCGTGCCACTGGTTACCAGTGCTGCTTTGGAGCGTAGCAGGAGATCATAGGTTTGATTGCGAACCGCAGATACATTCCGGTAAGCCGCCATGAACGGCGCATAAAAATCATCCTCCAGTCCGGGCGCCTGCGCTACCACAAACTGGTATTCCGGAAAGGATTGGGCCACTTCCAGCATAATGGGCAGCTTCTTCTGTATTTCCTGTTTACGGCTCCCGGGAAGGAGGGCTATGAGTTGGGAGTTTGCATTATTCTTATTAACTCCCAACTCCCAACTCCCAACTCCAGACTGTTTCTCCTCCACCACTTCCACCAACGGGTGTCCTACATATTCCACTTCCCAGTTCCATTTGTCGTGGTAATAGGCTTTTTCGAAGGGGAGGATGCAGAGCATTTTGTCGATGCACTGTTTCATTTTTTTAACCCGGTTCTCTTTCCAGGCCCAGACCTGGGGCGAGATATAATACACCACTTTGAATCCATTCTCTTTGGCCCATTCAGCAATACGCAGGTTAAAGCCGGGATAATCGATCAGCACCAGTACATCGGGCTGATAGGAGCGGATATCTTCTTTGCAAAAACGGATATTTTTCAGGATGGTGGGCAGGTTCTTTACTACTTCGGCAAAACCCATAAAAGCAAGGTCGCGGTAATGTTTTACCAGTGTGGCGCCGGCAGCCTGCATCAGATCGCCGCCCCAGCAGCGGATCTCTGCCGAAGGATCCGCCAGGTACAACTGTTTTACCAGGTTACTTCCATGCAGATCGCCGCTGGCTTCGCCGGAAATGAGATAATATTTCATACACCTGCAAAATACCGATTTCGGTCGGGACGCTGAAGCGGCCTGACCGATAATCGGTATTTTAGTTAGGAGTTAGAAGTTAGGAGTCTGGAGTTAATAGTCTTCCATAGAAAACCAGAGAATCCATCTTCCTTAAAAAATCCACAAATTTCTTCCAACAGCCCCTTCAGACTAAAAAAATAGTTTTATAACTAAAAAATTAGTTTATATATTCGTACTGTCATTAATTTCTCCCCATGAAACCATTAACCAAAGCAGAAGAACAGATCATGCACACGATCTGGAAACTGGAAGAAGCTTTTTTGAAAGATATTGTAGAAGCGCAGCCTGAACCCCGCCCGCATTCCAATACGGTGGCCACGATCCTGAAGATCCTGGTAGAAAAGGGCTTTGTGGGTATAACCCCGATAGGCCGGGTGCACCAGTATTATCCGCTGGTATCCAAAGAGGAATATTCATCCAGCACCATCCGCACACTGGTGGATGGCTATTTTGAAGGATCCTTTACCGATGCGGTTTCCTTTATGGTAAAACAGAAAGACCTGAGTGTAAAAGAACTGGAATTGCTGTTGCAACAGATCAAACACGCTAAAAAATAATTGTATGCTTACAACTGCCTATTACTTTTTGCAGGTAATACTCTGTAGTGGTATGATGATGGGGTATTACTGGCTGGTATTGCGTAACAAACGTTTTCATCATTACAACCGTTTTTACCTGCTGGCCATTGCTTTACTGGTTTGGCTGGTGCCATTGATAAAGATCCAGTGGCAATATCAAACGGTAAGTGAAGATCCGACTGTGGTGCAGTTACTGGCTGTTGTGGCAGACAGCAATACCCGGATCGAAGAGGCGGTTACCCGAAGCGGTTTTCGCTGGACCTGGGAAATGGCTGCCTGGGGCGTCTATCTCACTGTTGCGGTGGTGTTACTTGGGGCCATGGTCATTGCGTTTATCCGTTTATACCAGTTGCTGAAAGCGCATTCCTGCAAAAATGTGGGCGAAGTGTACCTGATCCTGACACAGGCTAAGGGTACACCCTTTTCTTTCTTTCGTTATATTTTCTGGAACGAGGAGATCGATATTCGCAGCGAAGCCGGCAAACAGATCCTGCAACATGAGTTAACGCATGTAAAACAGAAACATTCGGTAGATAAGATCATCATTCAACTGGTGCTGGTAGCGGGCTGGTTCAATCCGTTTTTCTGGTTGCTGAAAAAGGAAATGGAAATGATACACGAGTTCATTGCTGATAAAAAAGCGGTTACAGACGGCGATACGGCAGCGCTGGCACATATGTTACTGACAGCTGCTTATCCCAGACAGCAGTTTGCCATGACAAATCCTTTCTTTTTCTCACCCATTAAAAGAAGACTGCAGATGCTGGCCAATAACCGCCACCCCAGGTTCAGTTACCTGCGCAGGCTGGTGGTATTACCCTTACTGGCAGTGGTGGTAGTACTGTTTGCTTTCAGAAGTAAGGAGCAAAGAGCAAAAGGCCCTATCTCCGTAGCAACGATGATGGAGAAAGTGGTAGATGTAGTGGCGGGCAACCAGGCACAGCCAGGTGTCAGTGTTGCTAATATCGCGATGCTGGATCGTACCTATACTGTTGTCATTCAACCAGGCCATGGAGGTACTGATCCAGGGTTTATTGCCGCTGATGGTACATCCGAATCTGCGCTCATGTTCCAATTGGCCAAAGCAGTTGCTGAAATGAATGACAATGAAAATATCCGCATTATTTTAACCCGTAATGATGATGAATACCTGACGCCCCGCAAGGCTGTTGAGATCGTTAATCAATATCATCCTGATCTGTTTCTTTCTTTGCATCTAAATTCAGTAAATCCTGCAGGACTGGCTTCAGGGAAAATAAAAGGAGATTCGAAAAGCGGCATTGAATTCTATATTCCAGAGCAAGGGAAAAGTAACCATTACCTCCCCAGTCACGTGCTTGCCAGTGAGTTGGCTAATGCCATGGCTCCTCTGAACGAAAAGATACTGGGTATCAAAACACGGAGTAACGGATTAACATGGATGGAAAAAATGGAAACTGCCTGTGTGCTTATGGAAGCAGGCTTTATTACTAACACCAGCGATATAGCTAAATTAAAGCGGCAGGATTACCAGAAAAAAATGGCAGTGTCCATTTTGAATGGAGTGAATGAATATCTCGTAAAAAGTAAAAAAATCAAAACTGACACTGTTATTATCAAAGCAGATACGATCACCGTCACAAACGGAAATAAGCTGGTGATCATGAATGATGGTGGCAAAGTGCAGGTAGAGAATGTTAACAAAGCGGCAACGACTAATTTACGCAATTCCATTGCTGATGCATTGGTAATAGTGGATGGGAAAAAAATTGACAATGAGATCTTAGAGCTGATTGATCCCTCCAAAATTCAATCTATCAATATATTGAAGAATGAATCAGCCAAAGCTTTATATGGCGAAGAAGGGAAAAATGGCGTGGTAATGATTACCACCAAAAAAGCGGGCGCGCTATCAGAAGGGCCAGTTACAGTAAGCGGTTATGGAGCAAAGTCGGTCACGGGTATAAGCCTGGCTCCATCCGGCAGATCAATGAATGGCACTGCTGGACAATTTGGTGCCAGCGTAAGTGCTGTACGTAAATATCCGGATACACTGGTATGGTCATCCGGTGCCAACAACTATCAAATCCCCAGCAATGTTTGGGTATTGATTGATGGTGAGCCGGGTAATCTCAATGATGTTATCCCTGCCGACATTGCAGAAGTGCGTGTAATAAAAGACGCCGCTGCCATAGCCCGATATGGAGAAGCGGCCAAAAACGGGGTAGTGGAAGTGATCACCAAAAAAGCAGCGGAAGCGATGAAAACAGTGGAACCCCCGGAAATCAGAAAAAAGCTCATAGGCGTAAAGCTCTTTACCGAAGTAGAAACCCTTCCAGCATTTCCGGGTGGCCCATCGGCCTGGACAAAATACCTGGAACGCAACATGCGGCGTGACCTGCCTGCACAAAATGGAGCCCCTTCTGGTAAATACACGGTAACGGTCTCTTTTGTCGTGTCGGCCGATGGTGGGATCAGTAATGTAGCTGCACAGAACAATCCCGGTTATAAAACCGTAGAAGAAGCTATCCGGCTCATCAATAACGGCCCCAGGTGGAAACCTGCTTTACAAAACGGGCAACCGGTAAATTATCAGCACAAACAAGTATTTACCTGGGTGGTGAAAGAGGTACAGCAAAGGATCGCTGATCTGCGCAGTAACAAAAAGTAAAAGTTTCTTCAAATTGATGCATTACCGGCTCCCGAAAGGAGCCGGTTTTTTATATTTGGGGATACTAAAATCCTGTTTTTTTCGTTATTCAGTAACAGTTACCCTCAATGAAGACAAGACAGCTTTTTTCTCTCATCCTGCTTTTGTTGCTGCATATGTTGCAGTCTGCCCATGCGCAGGCCGATAAAAGCAAGACGATGAAGCATCCCCTGAAACGGATCGTGATCGATCCGGGGCATGGCGGTCCTTCTGCCATCGCCGGTAAGTTCTATGGGGCTTCGGGTAAACACATGGAGGAGAAAGACGTGGCCCTTGCCATTGGCCTCAAACTACGTGATGTATTGAATGCAGAGATGCCGGATATTGAAGTGATTATGACCCGTACGACGGATGAATACAATAGTCCGATCGTAAAAGCCAACAAAGCCAATGCCGCCAAAGGCGATCTGTTTATTTCCATTCACTGTAATGATGTATCACCCATCCGTCATTCAGAAATTACCGGATATACCACCAAAACCGTGAAACGGAAAGGAAAGAAGATCAAGAAAAAAATTCCGGAATACCGCACCTGGTACACGCCCAACCCGGCACAGGGTACCGAAACTTATATCTGGGGAGTAGGCAAAACCAAAGACAAGGAAGAAGCCCTGATGGAGAACAACTTCAGTGATACTGCCATGCTGATACTGGGAGAGCAGGATAATAACCCGGCCATGAAAATGATCAATTCCATGCGCACACAGGAATATGCCAACCGCAGCCGCAAACTGGCCGAAACGGTGGAAGAGGAATTTGTAAAATCAGGTCGTATGAGCCGCGGAGCTAAACAAAGAGATGAAAAAGGGATCTGGGTATTACAGGCGGTAGCCATGCCGGCCATCCTGATCGAAGTAGGTTTCCTGTCTCATCCCGAAGAAGAAGAATTCATTACGAGCGATAGCGGACAACAACAGACCGCTGAAGTCATTACACGCGCCATTAAACGTTACCGCCTGTCGCTCGAGGCCCAGGCAAACGGAACCACCCTTCCCGCAGGTGCTCAGTAAGTTTTACAAAAACCATTTAAAGGCTAATGCTATAACAGCATAGATACAGGTAGCTATAAAAATACCTGTAGCCGTTTTATCTTTCCGCTGGTTGATATAGAGGGTGAACACCACCACGTTGGCGATCAACGCCAGGCTGATAATGCCGGATAAGAGTGATTTCTGCATCATCAATACCTGCCAGAACTCCTGCACCGAAAACACGCGGAAACGCGACAGGTAATAAGCGGCAAAACCCACGAAGGGAGCCAGGAAACCCAGTGCCAGGCCCAGTGTACGGTTGTCTTTGGTCAGCATCAGAATTTCCAGGATTTTTCGAGTTTCTTCTTCAGCGTATAGTTGGTCAGATCGAACTGAACAGGTACTACGCTTACATAATTGTTCTTCAATGCCCAGACATCCGTGTCTTTGCTTTTATCAAAATTCACAAACTCGCCGGTAAGCCAGTAATACCTTTTTCCATGGGGATCTTTGCGCTCGTCAAATTCTTCTTCGTATTTGGCATAGGCCTGGCTGGCTATTTTGATGCCTTTAATCAGCTTCTCGCCACCTTTGGGAATATTTACATTCAGGCAAAGATGTTTATCGTGCGGTTCGCTGTTCAACACATGCTCTACCAGGATCCTTGCGTATTTTTTGGCAGCGGTAAAATCGGCTTCAATACTCAGGTCCAGCAAACTGAAACCGATACTGGGTATACTTTCAATAGCTGCTTCCAATGCCGCAGACATAGTGCCTGAATAAATGACATTGATAGAGTGATTGGCGCCGTGATTGATGCCGCTCAAACAGATATCGGGTTTACTGTGGATCACTTTATCCACCGCCAGTTTTACACAGTCTACCGGTGTGCCGCTACAGGCCCAGGTTTCTACGCCCTCATTGTCAAATACACTTACTTTCTGTAAACGCAGCGGATTGCCAATGGTGATGGCATGTCCCATACCACTTTGCGGTTTATCCGGTGCCACTACTACAATCTTACCCAAACCCTTTACGGCTTCTACCAGGGCGCGGATGCCCGGTGCGGTAACGCCGTCATCGTTGGTGATCAGGATCACCGGTTGTTTCTTCTTTGTAGACTTTACTTTTGCCATAACTGCAAGATACGATTAAGATCTCTGAGAGATGTTAAATCGCTATGAAATCCTCCGTGAAACTCCCTAACTCCGTGTATTCTGTGTTGAAAAAATATCCGATAGGTAAATCATTTTTCAACACAGAGAAACAGAGGCGCAGAGGGGGTTATTTCTTTTTGGTTTTCTTGGTTTCAGGAGCGGGCCAGGCGGCATATTTGAATACCGGGAACTCCACGGGTTTTGTGTTCACTCCATTCTGCTCCAGGTAGGCATCAAAGAAATTCCAGTTCAGTAACCCATCGTCAGACTGCGGTTCCAGCATATAAAAGATCAGGTTGGTAAGGGGCTGGGCCATGTCTACTTTATAATCGCCCTTTTGTACTTTTTTGGTAACCGTTTCAAAATGTCCTTCGGCAGCTGCCATATTATGCCCTTCAAATTTCCGCTGGGCTTTTGTGAATTTCTCTACCACAAAAACGGTTGCTTCAATCGTTTGGTCTTTTTCTATCTTCTCGAGCTTTACGCCATGTTTCCTCAGGTGTTCTGCTATGGCTGACTGTGCAGCCGGAATAATATATCCCCGTGGTACGGTGCTTTGTACCGTGTCTTTGAACGCACCATAATAATTCACATCATCATACGTAACTATATTGCCGTTTTTGATCCAGCTTTTACTGCCATCGGTTTTGGTGAAAGAAGTGTACTGGTAAGATCTGAAACCATTCAGTTGCTGGGCAGTAGGCACCATTTTAAAACGGACACCTTTGGTGGCTTTACCCGCGTTGTCCAGTACGTTCCTGATAGCAGTGGTTTCCGCTTCCTGGTTAATACGGGCAATCTCTTTGCCATGCTGGTTACAATGCGCCAGGATCTCGTTTACGAATGTATAGGTGCTGTAAATGCGCTGGTAAAAACGTTCATGCGCAAATGACTCACTCAGAATGGCCATGCGGTTGCGCAGTCCCAGTTGGTTAATGATATAACGGGGATGATGGTTATAGGTATAAAAGTTTTTCACCGGCCATCCTTCCCGCACATTAAAATCGCCGAAGGGTCCAAAGAACAGACCGTTTTTCTCTTTCACATTTTGGGTGATGGAGGGCAGCATCACCTCATTGGTATAACGATAAGTAGCAGGCTCACCAGCATACAGGTAACTGGGCGCCCAGGTAAGGGAATACCCATGCCAGGTGCCATTGGTGGTATGCAGATCAACGGTTACCTGCGGATCCCAGGCGGTGATCACGTTCCGGATCAGCGCTTCTGTTTCGGGTGTTTCCATTTTAATACCATCGCGGTTCAGGTCCAGCCCCTGGCCATTTTCGCGGATGCCGGTTTCCAGGGGACTGTTCTCCTGGCTCGGCCGCAGGCCCGGTGCCATCTTATCATTGCCATCTGTATTGTAGATGGGGAGGAAGAGGATCACCTGGTTGTCGAGTAAGTTTTTTTTATTGCCCAGCAGTATATCGCGTAATAGCATCAGTATTGCTTCTTTACCATCCACTTCTCCGCCATGAATATTTCCCTGTATATAGATTACCGGTTTACCGGAAGCCTTTGCCTGTTCAGGGGTGCTGAGGGCAGGATGGGAGAGGATGAGCAGCGGAATCTCTTTTCCCAAAGTGCTTTTGCCGATACTGGTTACCTGTATATCCTGGCTTTTGGTTTTGAGGGTATTGATGAAATTCATCACATCGCCATAGGAGGAGGTTTTTTCGAAATTGGAACGTTCAGGGGTAAGGAGGAGATTGTCTGTCCATACCTGTTGCGCCTCTGCAGCGATGCTACTGATGGCGAGCAACAGTGTTAAAAGCCTTTTTTTCATGTACCGTTTATTTTGGGCAGGAAAGTACAGGAAAGGCGCAAGTCCGCCTAAAAATGAAGCTGAATTTAGATGAATGGGGAACACGCTACCATCTATCGGCCTGCTAACAGTTATCCGGTTTTTGGAAAAATGAAAAATAAATTTGGCGGTTAGCTAAAAATATTAGTAAATTGCTAACTAAATCAGTTAGCTATGTCAAACGCCGGAAAAAACCTCCGTTACCTGCGCAAGCTGCGCGGCTGGACACAGGAAGAGTTTGCCAATAAACTCAAGATCAAAAGATCCCTGGTAGGTGCTTATGAAGAAGAGCGTGCCGAACCCCGTCTGGAAGTGATGGAACAGATCTGCAGCACTTTTAAATTAAGCCTGGAAGATTTTCTGTTTAAGGATCTCTCAGCTCCCAAGGCCCTCAGTTACCTGGAGAAAAGAAGGCAGCTGAAAATGGTGAACGAAGTGTCTGAGATCCGTTTTGTACCGGTAAAAGCCGCAGCCGGTTACCTGGCAGGTTATGGTGATCCGGAATTTGTAGATGAACTGAATACTTTTACCCTGCCCATGCTGGGGCCGGGTCAGTACCGCGCTTTTGAGATCGTGGGCGACAGTATGTTGCCTACCCCCAGTGGCAGCGTGATCGTAGGAGAAAAAGTAGATGACCTGGAAGATGTGAAGAACAGTAATACCTATGTGGTATTATCGAAAAATGAAGGGGTGGTCTATAAACGCATCATGAAACACAACCGCGTAAAAAATAAGCTCACCCTGATCAGCGATAATCCGCAATACGAACCTTACAATGTAAGTGCCGAAGATGTGCTGGAAGTATGGAAAGCGGTTTATATCATGCAGAAAGCCAATGCAGGTCCACGATGGGATGTAAATCAACTGGCAGGCATGGTCAATAACCTGCAGGAGCAGGTGAGCAGTCTGAAGAAGAAACTGAACTAAATAACAGAGCGTGTTGTGCTATTAGATAAATCAAAATGTATACGACCTGAAAATAAAAACAGCCAATTCAGGGTGTTTGATAAAAAAATCTAATCAGTCCGCCTGAGGCGGACGGGCCTCTTTTTGTTCGGTGCCGAGCGCAGGCGAAGGCAGACAAAATGATGCGTAGCATACCGCTAAAAGCGGGAGCAGAAGAAAAAGCAGCCCGGGAACAGGGACGGGGCCAAGCGGTCATGAGCGACAAAAAATCCCGAATGGCGGGTAATCGTTTTAAACCACCTTAATCTTGCATTCAATTGTCGGTATAAAAGTAAAACAGCCCATAACAGGGCTGTTTTACTTTCCATTCATACAATTTTTCTTACCCGCCCGTGGTTATCCTTACTTTTGCGGCACTGTATATTGTATGAGAAGATTGTTGGCCCTTATTGCGATTGCCCTTGTATTCACCACATCCGCCCAGGAAAAGAAATTATCGGCGCTGCGTATCCATACGCCTATTAAAATTGATGGATTACTGGATGAAAAAAGCTGGAGTCTGGCGCAACGGGCCGACAGTTTTATCACCAACTCTCCGCAGTATGGTTTGCCAGCCGCACACCATACGCATGCATACATCCTCTACGATGACCAGGCGGTATATGTAGGAGCCTATTTATACGATGATCCGCAACATATCCGCAAACAACTCACCTCGCGCGATGGGGAGCAGCGGAAAGACGTAGACTATTTCAGCGTTTTCTTTGATACCTATAACGATGACCAGAACGGATTCCAGTTCCTCGTTACTTCCCGTAATGTGCAGTCGGATGGAAGATTGGTGGCCAGTATGGTATCTCAATTCGGACTACCTACCGATTATAGCTGGGATGCTGTTTGGGAAAGTAATGTAAAACAACAAAAGGATGGCTGGAGCGTGGAGATGAAGATCCCTTATTCTGCTCTTCGTTTTTCAAGAAAAGAAGTACAGGATTGGGGTATCAATTTTCAACGCTATATACGTCGCCGGAATGAAGGTTCTTTCTGGAACAAGGTAGATCCCAACCAGGGTGGTTTTGTAAACCAGTTTGGTAACCTCGCTGATGTGCAGAACATAACGCCGCCTTTGCGATTGTCGTTTCTGCCCTATATCACTTCCGGTTTCAGAACTGTTCCTTATGCCAAAGGGTCCAGGAAGACAGATTTCCTGCGCAACGGGGGTATGGATGTGAAATATGGCTTTAATGAAAGTTTTACACTGGATGCAACGGTGATCCCGGACTTTGGTCAGGTGGTATCTGATAATGTGGTACTGAACCTGACACCTTTTGAAGTGCAGTTCCAGGAAAATCGTCCCTTTTTTACAGAGGGTATCGAATTGTTCAATAAAGCCGGTCTGTTTTATTCCAGGAGAGTGGGAGGTACGCCGGTAGGTTATAGCGATGTGCGGAATATGGTATCTGCCAATCCGAACCTGGAGATCATCTCCAATCCCGGTGTAACGCAATTGATCAATGCATCCAAATTTTCCGGGCGTACCAAAAAGAAATTGGGTATCGGTGTGTTCAATGCCATTGGCTCTTCCATCCACGCAGTGGTAGAAGATAAAACTACCAAAGCCACCACCACCATTGAAACAGAACCACTTACCAACTATAATATTCTTGTACTCGATCAGGCATTGGCCAACCGGTCTTCGCTTACTTTCACCAATACCAATGTGTGGCGGGCAGGAGGCAGAAGAAATGCGAATGTGTCTGGCGTGGATGTAAACCTTTTCGATGCAGGTAACCGCCATAATTTTGTATGGTCCGGCAAATACAGCCAGATAACGGGTGTTGACCAATACAATGGATTCAGTAATGTGATCAGTTACGGGAAAGTGAGTGGTAAGTTGCAGTACCTGCTTTCCAACAGTATCAAGTCCGAAAAATACGATCCCAACGACCTGGGAATTCTGCGCTCACCCAATGAAGTATCGGGCATTGGCCGGATCAGTTACAACGTATTTACACCCACTAAACATTTTCTCAGTTATAATTATAGCCTTACGGTGTTACCCGTATACCTGTTCAAGCCGTTCAAGTTTTCCAACTATGTGTTGCAGGCGAGAGCATTTTATTTTTTCCGCAACTTCTGGGACGTAACCTTCAGCGCCAACTGGCAGCCCATGTGGCAACGTGATTATTTTGAACTGCGTACGCCCGGACGAATGATGAAGAAAACTACCTACTGGCATATCAGTGCCAGTGGCAGCAGCGATAGCCGGAAACGTTTTTTCTTCCGCTACCAGGCGGGTTTTGCAGAATCGCCCTTACCCAACGATCCTTATTTTACGATTCAACTGGCACCCCGTTACCGCTTTGATGAACATTTCAGTCTTGATCTGGATGTGCAAAGGGTACACGATAATGGCAACTATGGTTTTGCTTACCGCGATGCTTTCGGTGAACCGATCGCGGGCAGAAGAGCCACCACCAATCTCACTTCCATTGTGAATGCCGTGTATAATTTTTCTTCGAGGATGAACCTGTCGATGCGCGCCCGGCATTACTGGAGCAGGGTGATTTATTCCCAGTTCTTTAATGTAGATGCCAATGGCGATCTGATTGATCGTCCGTTCGAAACCGGCCGCGACCAGAACTTCAACGCTTTTAACCTGGATATGTTTTATACCTGGGATTTCAAGTATGGCAGTAAATTCATTATCGGTTACAAGAACTGGTTAGGCTCTGATTTCCCGGTCAGCGGTTTGAATTATAAAAGTTATATGGGTAACCTGGGCCAGATCTTTCAGCAGCCGCATGGGAATGAGTTGACTTTCCGCCTGATTTATTACCTGGATTATCTCACCCTGCAGAAAAAGAACAAGGCCGACATTCCTTTATAAAAAAATATCTTTCGCCAGCCGGAAGGTATTACAATGTGCTTCTACGATCGTTCTGATATCAGGCGAATAACCACCGCCCATGGCTACGGTTACCGGGATCCGGTGCTGCTGCAATAAGTCAAAGACAATGGCATCTCTTTGTCTGCACCCTGCCAGGCTTATTTTCAGTTTGCCGAATTTATCTGTATCGAGGATGTCTACTCCGGAGAGATAAAAAGCAAAATCCGGTTGCACGGTTTCGATCAGTTTGGGTAAGGTATCAGACAAGATGCCGAGATAGGCTGCATCATCCGTTCCATCCGCCAAAGGAATATCGAGATCGGATGTTTCTTTGTGAAAGGGATAGTTGTGACCCCCATGCATGCTGAAAGTGAATACCCTCGGTTCGTTTGCGAACAGGCTGGCTGTTCCATTGCCCTGGTGTACATCCAGGTCTATGATGAGGATTTGTTTGGCCAGTTGCTGCTGCAAAAGGTAATTGGCAGCTACGGCCATATCATTTAATAAACAAAATCCCTCACCGCGGTCGCGGAAAGCATGGTGTGTGCCACCGGCTACATTCAGTGCTGCACCTGCTTCCATCGCGTGTTTGCAGCAATCAATGGTTCCCTGTGTAATCATCAGTTCCCGCCGGGTAAGGGCAGGAGATTGCGGGAAACCGATTTTTCTTTGTTCCGAAGGGCTGAGTGTTTGTTGCACCAGTTTCTGCAGATAATCTGCATCATGTGTTAACAATACGATCTCTTCTGCACAGGGCTGGGGTGAAAATAGCTGTTCAGCAGTGATACTGCCTTCATGTAATAATTGCTCCGGTATCAACTCATATTTCAGCATGGGAAAACGATGCCCTTCCGGCAGCGGGTGTGCATAAATGGGGTCGTAGGCGATACGGATCATTGAATAGCAACTAAAGATTGGTTCACAATAGCATACACGGTATCTGCTTTCTTTTTTCTGATGATCGCCAGTCCGCTGAATTTGCTGAAAGCCGGCAGTATCGCCATTGCTTTACCGAAATAATAACAGGGAAACTGCAAGCTTTGTTTACCCAGTCCATTGATATGCACACCGGGATGCAGATGGCCTGAAAAAATATAATTAACTCCGTTGCTTTCGGCTTCGTCCGGATCGTGTACAAAATCAAAACCCGCTACAGAGTAAGTGCCCGTTTGTACATCAATACCGGCTTTTGCATACCATTCGTTGGTTAATATATCATGATTACCCTTTACCAAAACAAAAGCCAGTTCTCCGAGGTCTTGCCGCCATTTCAGAAACCAATCCATTTCTTTATTGGCCACACTGTGAAACAGATCGCCCACGGCAATCAGCTGCCTGGGTTTAAAATAACTGATCTGTTCTACCAGTCTCTGCAGATCCTCTTTATAAATTTCCTGTGGTACGGCAATCCCATGTTTTCTGAAATGCCCGGTTTTGCCAAAATGCAGATCGGAAAGGATCAGTGCCTGCTGCTCTTCCCAAAACAGGCAGCGCTGGGGCGATAACCAGAAATGCTGGTCCCGTATGATATGTGCCACCGGTGCTGTCATGTAGGCGGCAAAGATAAGGTTGTATGCTAAACTGGTCTTATGTGTATTGTGAATGGATTTTCGCGCAAAGACGCGGAGGCGCAGTTTTAAAACTTTTGCGCAGAGATGGTATTTGTTGTAACGGAGAAAAATTATTTCTCCAATTGTTGTTGCATCTTCCGCACGCGGTCTTCCAGTTTCTCGGAGGAATAGTGGTTGCGGTTCAGTCCGTCTACAATAATGGGGAAGGAGAGAGGTGTCAGTTTTTCCGGGAACGTAAGCACGATCTTACTCTGGCCGATCCGTTGCATCGCCAGGCGCAACCTCACTTCGTCCATCTGTTGGAGCAATACTTCCTGATAAGCCTGTTTCAAAAGAATATTAGTAGGGTCGTATTCATCAAATACTTTGAACAGGAGAGAAGCCGAAGATTGCAGGAGCCGGGCTTTCTTTTTTTCTCCCGGCATTCCCTGGAAGATCAGTCCGCCGATCACCGCAATATCCCTGAATTTTCGCTTGGCCATTTCTGTATTGTTCACACTTTTCTGGATATCGTTCAGCAGGTTACCGGTTGAAAATAATTCATGCACATTACTGTCATCCACCGGTACCGGCTGGTCGCTCAGCAATTCAAATCCATAGTCATTCATCGAAATGGAGAAAGTGATGGGCGTTATCTGCCCGATGCGGTAAGCCAGTATGGCACTCAACGCTTCGTGTACCTGCCGGCCTTCAAAAGGATACACCAACAGGTGAAATCCGTTTTTGTCTTCCAGTTGTTCTATCAGTAATTCATTATCACACGGGATATGCGATAGCGTTTGCTGCAGTTCGAATAGCCCATGTAAACTTTGCAGTTCAATACTGTCTTCTGCCACCAGGGCTTTGTTAAAGGTTTCGCGTAAGATCCTGCCAAGGTTGGCTGTCAGGCTCATCCGGCCTCCCATCCAGGAGGGTACGATCGTTTTTTGGGAATGGGATTTCCGTACCATCACCTGCATGTCTTTGATCATCACCAGTTCCAGGTTCCTACCCGCTAGCGTAAATACATCTCCCGGTTCCAGGCGACTGATAAACCATTCTTCGATCACACCCACATATCCGCCATTCATCATTTTTACTTTCAGCATGGCATCGCTGACAATGGTGCCGATATGCACGCGGTGCCTGAAAGCGATACGACGGTTTTTGATGAGGTACAATCCATTCTCCACTTCCACTTTCTTATACTCATCATATTGCTGTAAGGCTTTTCCGCCAATAGTGAGATGCAGCAGGATCTCCTGCCATTCCGTTTCCGTGATATCCGAAAAACAATATGTGCTTTTGATCTCCCGGAACAGCGCTGCCTGTTCAAAACCCTCTCCGATAGCCAGTGTGCAGAGGTATTGCAGCAATACATCAAAACAAAGCAAGAGGGGCTCGCGGCTTTCGATCGCCATTTCATCAATGGCAGTTTTTAAAGCGGCTACTTCCAGCAATTCGAGCGAGTGTGTGGGCAGGAAATAGATCTTGCTGATCTCACCCGGTCGGTGTCCGCTTCTGCCCGCTCTTTGCAAAAAACGGGCAATGCCTTTGGGCGAGCCGACCTGCACTACCGTATCAACGGGCCGGAAATCAACCCCAAGGTCCAGGCTGGACGTGCAGACCACTGCTTTCAGTTTTTCCGTATGCAGTGCTTCTTCCACCCATAAACGAAGTTCCTGTTCAATACTGCCATGGTGTAAGGCAATAGCACCTGCCAGTTGCGGCGCCACATTCAGTAAGGTCTGGTACCAGGTTTCGCTCATGCCCCTGGTATTGATGAAGATGAGTGTGGTACGGTTCTGTTCAATGATCGGAACTAATTTCTCCGCCAGTTTAATACCCAGGTGACCGGCCCAGGGATATTTTTCGATTTCATCGGGCAGGATGGATTCTACCACGATCTGTTTGTTAATGGTTGCCCGAACAATCACTCCTTCCTGCTGCAGTGGCGCCAATAATACCTCTTTCGCTTCGGGCAGGTTACTGATGGTAGCACTGATGCCCCACACGCAGGCCCGCTGGTTGCCGGGCGCCTGGCAATGCACGATCCTGCTCACCGCCAACTCAACCTGCACCCCGCGTTTGCTGCCCAGTAATTCATGCCATTCATCTACAGCAATGATGCGCAAACAACGGAATAGTTCCGGATATTTTTTCTGCGCGAGTAACAGGTGCAGGCTTTCCGGCGTGATGATGAGCACTTCCGGCATGTTCTTTTTCTGTTTCAGCCTTTCAGCGGTATCTGTATCACCGTTACGGATACCGACTCTCCAGGGTAATCCCAGCGCTGTGATCACTTCTTCCATGGCACGACCAATATCTTTGGCCAATGCCCGCAAGGGCGTGATCCATACCAATTGCAAACCGTTATTTTTTTTGTGGAGATACTGTTCAGGATGTTCATTGATGAACTGGATCAGGGCTCCTAAAAAAACAGAATAGGTTTTACCGCAACCCGTTGGTGCATTTACCAATCCGCTTTTGCCGTTGATGATCTCCTGCCAGCTTTCTTCCTGGAAGGCAAAAGCCGCAAACCCTCTGGCCTGCAGCCATTGGTTGATTACCTGGTATCCTTTGGTTTGGTGAAGTTGCATGAAAGTAGGCTGCTGATCTGTGCTGTAATTTACAGGATTCTGGTAGGGCAAAACGCAGGATTAGGGATGGTTGTTTTTCAACCGCCTGTTTTGCCGGTAGCGGTCGCTGCGGTATTGGATTGAGTCCCAGTTTTTCTCCCATTTTTTTCGCCAGGTAAACGGACGGCCACAGATCTGGCAGGTTTTGGAGGGTAGGTAAGACTTATTTCTTTTGGCTGATGTCATACACTGTAACAACAAGCAACCGGCCGGATAGTTGGTATCAGTTCACAGATTTTACTTTTCCATCCTGTTTGCGGATCAGGTAAAGTTTTTTGTTTTCCAGGTACTGGATAATTGTGTTGTCTTTGTCGGCCGTTACCGCCTGTATATCAAAATCGTTGAAGAGTTTAAATTCTTTGTTCGATAAATTGTTTTTCAGTTCCGGTCCGTATTTGATCAATAGTTTACTGAACCGGTACGTGGTTTCAAAACCTTTGAACACGAGGTCGCTGGCACGGCCGGCAAAACGGGCCCTGTATTTTTCGCTTAACTGGCTGCTGAGTTTGTCCTGCCTGAAATAGTTATAAGGAGTGGTGTACACCATATCAATACCGGCGCCGATCTCTCTCAGTGCATCCCAGGTGGGCATGCCGATTACCACAGCCGGATATTGCCTGGAACTACTGATCGCTTTGGAAAGCATCAAACCGAAACTTTCATTCAGCGTAGCGCAGATCACTACATTCCGTTTGGTGCTGTCGAGATAAGCTGTCACCTGCTGGGTGGTAAAACTATCGGTCAGTTCAATGGCTTTGAGTTTAAGCGGGATGCCGGCTGTTCTTTTGTTCAGGTTCCCCAGGATCGCCTGGATCTGGTCTTCTGTTCCTCCTTTCCTGCGAAAAAGCGTGATATTATCCAGGGGATAGGTCCGGTGTACATATTTATACACGGTTTCAATATGTGCCGTTAACGTGGGGTTCAGTAATACAAAATTCGGATTGGCTTCTATGCCGCCATCATTGGGATAAGTGGCAGAAATGAGCAGGATATTTTTCTCCTTAGCAAAATCTGCCAGTGGTTTGATATCATTCCGGTTGTTGAAAGAAGCGATCAGTAAAGCAACATCCTGCAGCTCCGGTTGTTCCAGCAATTCATCCATACCCATGCTGCTGCTCTTGGTATCATAGATCAATACTTCTATCGCTGTTTTCTCTGCCTTCAATGAATCAATGGCCAGCATTACGCCATTGTAAAAATCAAGACCGGGCAGGAGATATTTGGGCAGGTTGGCCTTGCCCAGTTTATAGGTATCGTTTGTAAAAGCAGAATCGATATAGAGCGGCGCAAATATGGCAACCTTTCTGGATTTGACAGCAGAAGTATCCTGTGCCTTTGCAGACAGCAGATACCCGAGACAGATACATACCAGCCATAAGCGCTTCAGGTAAGGCATACAAATAGTTTAGTGCCGGAGATTATTCCCACTCAATTGTAGCCGGTGGTTTACTGCTGATATCATATACCACGCGGTTAATTCCCCGTACATTGTTGATGATCTCATTCGAAATATGTGCCAGAAATTCATAAGGCAGGTGAGCCCAGTCAGCCGTCATGCCATCTACAGAAGTAACGGCCCGCAGTGCTACGGTAAATTCGTAGGTTCTTTCATCGCCCATCACACCCACACTTTTTACAGGTAGTAAGATGGTGCCTGCCTGCCAAACGCTATTATATAAATTGAATTCTTTCAACCCTTTGATATAAATATCATCTGCCGCCTGCAACAAAGCCACTTTTTCTTCGGTTACTTCACCCAGGATGCGGATAGCCAGTCCCGGACCGGGGAAAGGATGCCGGTTGATCATATCTGCCGGTATGCCCATTTCCAGCCCTACTTTGCGTACTTCATCTTTGAACAGGTAACGGAGGGGTTCTACCAGTTCCAGGTGCATGATATCGGGTAAACCGCCCACATTGTGGTGCGATTTGATGGTTTGCGAGGGGCCATGTACACTTACGCTCTCGATGACATCCGGATAGATGGTTCCCTGGCCAAGAAATTTTACTCCCTGTACTTTCTTGGATTCTTCATGAAATACATCAATGAATAAACCCCCAATCACTTTTCTTTTCTGTTCCGGATCCGATTTGCCTTTGAATGCATCGTAGAACATCTGTTTGGCATCGATACCGGTTACATTCAAACCGATGGCATGGTAGGTGTCGAGTACCTGCTGAAATTCATTTTTGCGCAATACGCCGTTATCTACAAAGATCCCGTGTAAGCGATCGCCGATGGCTTTGCTGATCAGGGTGGCAGCAACCGTACTGTCTACACCGCCGCTCAATGCCATGATCACATGACTATCGCCGATCTGTGCTTTCAGTTTTTCTACGGTCTCATGTACAAAGGAAGCCGGCGTCCAATCCTGAACACAGCCACAGGTATGGATCAGGAAATTATTAATGATCTTTTTTCCTTCGGTTGAATGGTACACTTCCGGGTGAAACTGAATACCATACAGTGCTTTGGTATCCGTTCCTGTTTTGCGGAAACCAGCTACAGGAATACTTTCTGTAGTGGCCATGATCTCAAAGCCCTCGGGTAACTGGGTAATGGAGTCGCTATGGCTCATCCATACCTGCGATTGTTCTGCCACGCCTTTAAATAATAGATCTTCCTTGTGTATATGCAGTTTGGCGCGACCATACTCACGTTTGTTGGATTTGTCTACCCGGCCACCAAACACTTTGGCGGTAAGCTGGGCACCGTAGCAAACGCCCAGTACCGGTACTTTCTGGATAAAAGCGGCGATATCCACCGAAGGTGCTTTCTCTTCATTTACACTGAAGGGAGATCCGCTCAAGATGATTCCCTTTAAACCGGGTTCTATCTCAAAAGATTTCTGGTAGGGAATGATCTCGCAGAATACATTGGCTTCGCGAACGGCCCGGGCTATTAACTGGGTAAACTGGCTTCCAAAATCAAGAATGAGTATTTTTTCTGTCATGCACGCGAAGGTAACAGAAATTTTCAAGGAGGAAAGTCGGTTATACGGTTCTAAATGGGGATAAAGGGTGCCGGGATTCACATTCCTTTGTTTAACTTTCGATTCCTAAACTTATGCTATGAAACACATGTTTCTTTTTCTTACTATGATAATACTGACGGCCACTTCCTGCCGCTGGTTTGGTTATAAAAGGGTGGTGGGTAATGGTAACCTGGAAACCCAGGACCGACCCATTCAGCGGGCAGAAAGGATTAAACTGGCGGGCAGTTATGATGTGGAAATTACACAGGGACCCACCACTTCGGTTAAAGTGGAAGCGGACGAAAATATCCTGCCTTTCATTCTTACCAGGTCAGAAGATGGCTTTCTGATCATTAAGTCAAAACAACATGTGAGCCTGTCTACAGATAATACCATCAAAATCTTCATCACCACGCCTAAACTGGAACAGGTAACCCTGGCCGGAAGTGGCAATATTATCGGGAAAAGTAAATTTACCGGTGGGGATAAACTTACCCTAAAAATTGCCGGTGCCGGTGACATGAAGATGGAAGTAAATACCCCCAGCATTGAGGCCGAGATTGCGGGCAGTGGTTCTATGACACTGACCGGCGAAACCCGCGATCAACGGATCCGTATCAGCGGGGTAGGCGATTATATTGGCGAGGCACTTAAATCTGAAAACGCCGTTGTAAAAATAGCCGGCAGCGGCAATGTAAAACTGTTTGCAGCCACCACATTGGATGTGAATATTGCCGGGGTAGGTTCCGTGTATTATAAAGGAAGTCCTACGGTGAAACAACATGTAGCCGGTAGCGGCGAAGTAAAGAAACTGGAATAACCCATTGGCATACTGTTGATTGCAGTTAGCATACCGGAAAAGGAAAACCGGTAGACTGAAATATTTTCTTTATTTTCAGTTAGTAATTAACTGCGAAAATGTTGGTGAAACACAGAATTTTGTTGGTGGAAGATGAGGCCAAACTCAGCAAGATCATTTGCGAAGAACTAAATGCAAATGGTTATCAAACCGATATAGCCGGAGATGGCCTGGAAGCCTCCCGCTTATTTTCAGAAAATACGTATGCACTGGTGTTACTGGATGTCAACCTCCCGTATAAAAACGGGTATGTGTTGTGCCGCGAATTCCGCGACCAGAACAATAAGATCCCGATCATCATGCTCAGTGCCGCCGGCGAGATCCATGATAAAGTGGAGGCGTTTAATATTGGTGCAGATGATTATATCGTAAAACCGTTTCATTTTTCAGAATTATTTGCCCGCGTAAAAGTGTTCCTCAAAAGATCTGAATTGCCTGCCCAGTCGGATAAACTGACGGTGGAAGACATGGAGATCAATTTCCTCAATAAGACCGTTACCCGTGCAGGCGTTACCATACCTCTTACCGCCAAAGAATTTACGCTGCTGGCTTTACTGGCCCGCAACCGCGACCGTGTGATATCCAAACAGGAGATCCTGGAAAAAGTGTGGGACCTGAGTTTTGATACGGGTACCAACACCATCGAAGTATATATCAGTTTCTTACGTAATAAAATAGACAAACCCTTCCCGCTGAAACTGATCCATACCAAGCCCGGATTTGGCTACTATATCAAATAAACCCCGGGGCATGAACCTGAAACTACGTTTTGCCTTGCTGTTTACTTCTTTTGTGGCAGTGATCCTGCTGATAACCTGTATTGCCATTTACATACTGGTGTACAAAGCCCGCGAAGACGATTATTACAAGCGGGTAAGTAAAGAAGGGGTAGAGGTTTACAATATCTTCACTGATATCAAACAAGAAGACCGCCAGGTTTCGTACAGGCTTATCAAAGAGATCCATGACAATGCCCTTTTATACGAAAAGGTTTTTATCCTCGACTCAACCGGGAAATTGATCTTCCGCTTCCCGGATACGATCCGGGTGCCGCTTTTCAACTACTCACTGCCCCTGATCCGTAAACAAAAAGAGATCTGGTCGATAGACCGGCAGAATTACCAACAGGTGGCTTTGTATTTACCCGAAACCAGTTCTTATGTATTTGTATCAGGCTACGACCGCTATGGTTTTATTCGGCTTGGGCTGGTCAGGCTGATCCTGCTGGTTGTGTTCCTGGGCTCCCTGGTTTTATCGGGGCTGATCTCTTTTCTTTTTGTGAGGCAGGCCGTAAAACCCCTGAAAGAACTGAGCTCCCAAATGAAGAAAACAACTGTTCAGAACCTGACGGAAAGGGTGCCGGAAACAGCTGCCAAAGACGAGATCAATGATATTGCCCGGAATTTTAATACCATGCTCGAAAGACTGAGCAAATCCTTCGAGTTCCAGAAAAATTTTGTGTACCATGCTTCGCATGAACTGCGTACCCCGCTTGCCATCATGTTATCTGAAACAGAATCAGCACTGAATAAAGCCTTCTCGCCCGGGGAATACAAAGAAACCCTGCTTTCACTGAAGGAAGAGCAACAGGAGTTGATCGAACTCACCAATTCGCTGCTGCTGATCTCGCAGTTTGGACAGCTGGAATTTATGCAGGACTGGCCGCGCCTGCGGATAGATGAGCTGATCTACGAAACCGTAAGTGCCTGTAAAAAAATATTCCCTAACCTGGTGATCGATATTGTTTTTGCCAATGTGCCGGATGATGATGATGATTTTGTGATCCGTGGTAATGAATCGTTGCTCAAATCCGCTTTTACCAACCTGATCAAGAATGCTTATACATATTCGGTAGACCAGAAAGTGCATATTACCATTGATGCGGCAGGAGAATCCATATCCATACACCTCAATAATACGGGTACCCAGTTACCGGCCGAAGAAAAGGAGAGTATCATGATCCCTTTCTTCAGGGGAGGCAATGCCCTTACCACCAAGGGCTACGGGCTGGGCTTATCTATTGTGTACCGCTTCATCGCCATCCATAAGGGAACAGTTAGTTATGCAGCTATTGCCAACGATATGAACCGGTTTACCGTTACCCTCAACAAAGCTTCTGCAAAGAACGGGGCATAAAAAAACCATCCGGCTGAAAGCGGGATGGTTCTCAGTATTATATAAGAATCAATTAAGCGAGGGTAGCCGCTTTCTTGGTTAACTTGCTTTTCAGGTTGGCAGCTTTGTTCTTATGGATGATACCACGCTTAGCCAGTTTGTCGATCATAGAAGCTACGTTCGGTAAACTTTCTTCGTAGGTCTTTTTGTCGGCGCTGGCCTTCAGGTCACGGATCGCATTACGGGTTGTTTTTCCGTAGTAACGGTTACTATCGCGACGCTTGGTAGCTTGTCTCACATCTTTCTTGGTAGCTGAATGATTTGCCATGTATTGT
>Ga0255338_1001086_pt1 | contig 58988 bp, 48 predicted proteins | sample MeOH1_35cm_T4_19_FD_203715 | JGI IMG/M metagenome (GOLD analysis project Ga0255338, IMG submission 203715) | Sandy soil microbial communities from University of British Columbia, Vancouver, Canada - MeOH1_35cm_T4_195 | ecosystem: Engineered > Artificial ecosystem > Sand microcosm > Unclassified ... | reverse complement strand
ACGCCCTGCTGCAGGCTGATCCAGAAGCGCGTCATGCGCGGGTCGGTGATGGGCAGGCTCTTGGCGCCCTCGCGCAGCAGCCGCTCGAAGAAGGGCACCACCGAGCCGCGCGAACCGACCACGTTGCCGTAGCGCACGGCGGCGAAGCGGGTGCGCGCCGTGCCGACCATGTTGTTGGCGGCGACGAACAGCTTGTCGGAGGCCAGCTTGGTCGCGCCGTACAGGTTGATCGGGTTGGCGGCCTTGTCGGTGGACAGGGCGATCACCTTGGCGACCTTGTTGGCGATGGCCGCCTGGATCACGTTCTCGGCCCCGTGCACGTTGGTGCGGATGCACTCCATCGGGTTGTATTCGGCCGCCGGCACCTGCTTGAGCGCCGCCGCGTGGATCACGTAGTCGACGCCGTTCATGGCCTGCAGCAGGCGCTGCGGGTCGCGCACGTCGCCGATGAAGTAGCGCATGCAGGGCGCGTCGTAGCGCTGCTGCATCTCGTACTGCTTCAGTTCGTCGCGCGAAAAGACGATCACGCGCGCCGGCCGCCAGCGCGCCAGCAGGGTCTGCACATAGCGCTGCCCGAAGGAGCCGGTGCCGCCGGTGATGAGGATGGATTTGTCGTTGAACATCGGAAGCCGCGGCGCCCCGGGAGCAGGGGCGAGGGGAGGAATGGGGATTGGGGCCTGCGCCTGGAAGACAATAGGATACCTCCATGCCCTTGCGCCGCCCCTCGCCGCTCGCCCTCTCCAACGCCCTGCAGGCGCTGGTGGATGCCTTGCTGCTCCTGCTGGCCTGGGGCGCGGCGTTCTGGCTGCGCTTCAACCTCGACCTGCCGGAGGAATTCCAGCAGGTCGCGCTCACCACCGCGCCGGTCTGCGTGCTCGGGTACGCGCTGGGCCTGGGCCTGCTGCGCGTGCACCGCCAGGTGTGGGATTTCATCGGCCTGCCGGACCTGCGGCAGCTCGCGCTGGGCGTGCTGCTGGGGGCGGTGCTCACCGCCGCCGGCGTGCTGATGTTGCGGCTGACCAACTTCCCGCGCTCGGTGATGCTGCTGCATCCGGTGCTGGCCTTGCTGCTGCTGGGAGGCGTGCGGGCCGCATGGCGCACGGTGGCGGAGCATCCGGGCGCCCTGCGCCAGGGCCGCCGCCCACTGCTGGTGGTGGGCAGCCTGCAGGATGCCGCGGGCGCGCTGCGGGCCCTGAAAGGCTCGCAGCAGTGGGACCCGGTGGCGATCCTGTCGCCGCTGGCGGCCGAAGTGGGCCGCGCCCTGCAGAGCGTGCGGGTGATGGGCGGCGTCGGCGAACTGGCCGAGGTCTGCCAGGTCCTGCATGCGCGCAGCGTGCTGGTGGCCAGCCCGCCCGGCTCCCCCGAGCGGCGCGAGGCGCTGATGCTGGCCGCCAACGCCGGCATCACGCTGCTGCACATGCCGCGGGCCGACCAGTGGCTGAGCCCGCAGCCCGAGGGCGCGCGCCAGGTGGAACTGGAGGACCTGCTCGGGCGCGAGCCGGTCGCCCTGGACGTGGGCGGCCTGGCGGAGATGCTCTCCGGCCAGACCGTGCTGGTCACCGGCGCCGGCGGCTCCATCGGCTCCGAGCTGTGCCGCCAGATCGCCCGCTTCGGCGCCGCCCGCCTGGTCTGCGTCGACCTGTCCGAGTACGGCGTCTACGAGCTGGAACAGGAGCTGCGCCAGGCCCACCCGCAGATGGAGGCCGTCTACTACACCTGCAACGTGCGCGAGCACGAGCGCCTGCGCGCCATCGCCTGCGCACACCGGCCCACGGTGGTGTTCCATGCCGCGGCCTACAAGCACGTGCCGCTGATGGAGGACCACAACGCGATCGAGGCGCTGCGCACCAACGTCGCCGGCACGGTGCACGCCGCGCGCGCGGCGGCCGCCTGCGGGGCGCGCCGCTTCGTGCTGGTCTCCACCGACAAGGCGGTGAATCCCACCAACGTGATGGGGGCCAGCAAGCGGCTGGCGGAGCTCGCGGTGCAGGCGATCGCGGCGCAGGAGCGGGGCACCGAGTTCGTCTCGGTGCGCTTCGGCAACGTGCTGGGCTCCAGCGGCTCGGTGGTGCCCCTGTTCACGCGCCAGATCGCGCGCGGCGGGCCGGTGACCGTCACCCACCCGGAGATCGTGCGCTACTTCATGACCATCCCCGAGGCGGCGCAGCTCGTGCTGCAAGCCGGCCTGATGGGACGCTCGGGCCAGATCTTCGTGCTGGACATGGGCGAGCCGGTGAAGATCGTCGACCTGGCGCGCATGCTGATCCGCCTGTCCGGCAAGACCGAGCAGGACGTGCCGATCACCTTCACCGGCCTGCGCCCGGGCGAGAAGCTGTACGAGGAGCTGCTGGCCGACCACGAGACCACCGAGCCGACGCCGCATCCCAAGCTGCGCATCGCCAAGGCGGGCGCACCGCTGCCGGAGGTGGGCGAAGTGCTGCGCTGGCTGGAAGACGCGGGGGCGGACCCGGCGCCGGCCGAGGTGCGCGGCTGGCTGCGCCGTCGCGTGCCGGAATACGCGCCGGCGGCGGCGGACTCAGGTCGTGATGCCGGTGCGCGCGAGCACGTCGCTCACCAGCTCGAGCCGGACCAGGGGGTTGTCCAGCTCCATCAGCCGCTGCTTCAGCGCCAGCGGTAGCGGCAGCAGCTCGCACCAGCGGTTGGCGACCCAGCCGCAATCCTCCAGCCGCCAGGGCGGCAGCAAGGGCAGGCTCCCGCTCTGCTCGGGCCGCAGCTGCAACGACTGGATCAGGCGCTGCAGCGCATCGGCCGTCCCCTGCAGGTCCTCGGGGATGGGCACGGACAGGTCGGGCTCCACCTGTTCGACGTCGGCCACCCAGAGGCCATGCTTCAACTGGTCGCTGGCCGTGATGCGAAAGCGCTGCGAGCCGGTGGCGCGCACGAGCATCAGGCCGGCCTGCGGCTGCTCGAACTCGTGGATGGTGGCGAGGGTGCCGACCCTGGAAAAGGCCTCCTGCGCGCCCGGCTGCCGCACTTCGCTGCCCTTGGTGAGGGAAACCACGCCGAAGGGGGCGCCGGCCTTGCGGCACTTGGCGATCATGTCCAGGTAGCGCACCTCGAACACGCGCAGCGACAGCAGCCCGTCGGGAAACAGCACCGCGCTGAGGGGGAACAGGGGCAGGGACTGCAGGGTCAGGGCGGCGGGCACGGCAATTCCATCGGCTGCCGCTATGATCCCACGACTCACCTGATCCATGTTCTTCCAGATCCTCTCCTTCCTGCTCGACGTGCTTGCCGGCCTGCTGGGCGGCGCCTGCCTGTTGCGCCTGTACATGCAGGTGCAGCGCATTCCCTTCGGCAACCCGGTCGGGCGCTTCATCTTCGCCCTGACCGACTGGATCGTGCTGCCGCTGCGGCGCGTGCTGCCTTCCTACCGCAAATGGGACACGGCGAGCCTGATCGCGGCCTACCTGATCGAGCTGGCGCAGTTCGGCATGCTGTGGCTGCTGGCCGGCGCGGGCGGCGGCGGGGTGCTGGTGCCGGTGCTGGCCGTGTTCGGCCTCGTGCGGCTGGTGATCTCGGGCGTGATCGGGCTGGTGATCGTCTATGCGGTGCTGTCGTGGGTGCAGGCGGATTCGCCCATCGCCGACGTGATCGACCGCCTGTGCGCCCCGATGCTGCGGCCGTTCCGCCGCGTGATCCCGCTGGTGGGCGGCTTCGACCTGAGCCCGCTGGCGCTGCTGGTGGTGCTGCAGGTCGCCGCGATCGTCGTCGCGCACCTGCAGGATGCGGTGATCCGGTAGATACCGGAAACCAGATAACCGGACGCAGAGGACGCAAAGGACGCAAAGGGTACGCAGAGGACGCAAAAGAAACCTTTAAAGGATTTCTTGTCTCTTTTGCGTCCTCTGCGTATCTTTCGCGTCCTCTGCGTCCGGAAGTCCGGTTCTACTCCACCGCGTCGGCCGCCTGGCGCGTGAGCATGGCCAGCAGGTTGGCGACGGTCTTGCGCAGTTCGCGGCGGTCGCAGATGAAGTCGATGGCGCCCTTTTCGCGCAGGAACTCGGCGCGCTGGAAGCCTTCCGGCAGCTTCACCCGCACCGTCGACTCGATCACGCGCGGGCCGGCAAAGCCGATCAGGGCCTTGGGCTCGGCGATGACGACATCGCCCACGAAGGCGAAGCCGGCGCTCACCCCGCCCATGGTCGGGTCGGTCAGCACGCTGATGTAAGGCAGGCCCTTCTTCGCCAGCCGGGTGAGCGCGGCGTTGGTCTTGGCCATCTGCATCAGCGACAGCAGGCCTTCCTGCATGCGCGCGCCGCCGGTGGCGGTGAAGCACAGGAAAGGCACCTTCTGCTCGATCGCCGTCTCGACGCCGCGCGCGAAGCGCTCGCCGACCACGCTGCCCATCGAGCCGCCCATGAAGTCGAACTCGAAGGCCGCGGCCACCAGGTTGATGCTGTGCACCGAGCCGCCCATCACCACCAGCGCGTCGGTCTCGCCGGTGTTCTCCATCGCCTCCTTGATGCGCTCGGGGTACTTGCGGCTGTCCTTGAACTTCAGCGGATCGACCGGCACCACTTCCTGGCCGATCTCGTAGCGGCCCTCGGCATCGAGGAAGGAGTTCAGGCGCGCGCGGGCGCCGATGCGGTGATGGTGGCCGCAGCTCGGGCAGACGTTGAGGTTCTGCTCCAGGTCGCTCTTGTACAGCACCGAATCGCAGCTCGGGCACTTGATCCACAGGCCCTCGGGGACGCTGCGCCGCTCGTTGGGATCCGTCCGCTGGATCTTCGGGGGCAGCAGTTTTTCCAACCAGCTCATGTGTGCGTCTTTCTCGAGGGGATTCAGGAGTCTAGCGCGCCGCGAATCCCGCGCAGGAAGGCGGCCAGCTGGGGCAGGACATCTTCACGCGGCAGGTCTTCGACCACCTGGATGACCTTGCTGCCGATCACCACCGCATCGGCCACCCGGCCGACCGCCTTGGCGCTCACCGCGTCGCGGATGCCGAAGCCCACGCCGACCGGGATCTTCACGTGCCGGCGGATGCGCGGCAGCGCCTCCTCCACGGCGGCGGTGTCGAGGTGGCCGGCGCCGGTCACTCCCTTGAGTGAAACGTAGTACACATAGCCGCTCGCGACCCGGCCGACCTGCTCCATCCGCTGCTCGGTGCTGGTGGGCGCCAGCAGGAAGATCAGGTCGAGGCCCTGCGCCTTCAGCTGCGCCGCGAATTCCTCGCACTCTTCCGGCGGGTAGTCGACGATCAGCACGCCGTCGACGCCCGCCGCGCCGGCGTCGCGCGCGAAGGCGCCCTTGCCGTGCGCGAGCTCGTAGCGCTCGACCGGGTTGGCATATCCCATCAGCACCACGGGCGTCGCGGTATCGCGCTGGCGGAAGCTGTGCACCATGGCCAGCACGTCCTTCAGCCCGATGCCCAGGGCCAGCGCGCGTTCGCCGGCTTTCTGGACCACCGGGCCGTCGGCCATCGGGTCGGAGAAGGGCACGCCGAGCTCGATCACGTCCGAGCCGGCTTCGACCATCGCGTGCATCAGCTCCGGCGTGATGTCGGCAAAGGGGAAGCCGGCGGTGATGTAGGGGATCAGGGCCTTGCGCTTTTCCTTGGCCAGGCGCTCGAAAGTCGGGGTGATGCGGCTCATTGCTTGGGCCCTCCCTTCAGGGTCAGGCCGCGCATGGAGGGCCGGTCGTAGAAGTCGACGCCGGCGAGGTCGGCGACGGTGCCGATGTCCTTGTCGCCGCGGCCGGACAGGTTCACCAGGATGTGCTGGTCGGGCCGCATGGTCTTCGCCAGCTTCATCGCATAGGCCACCGCGTGGCTCGACTCCAGGGCCGGGATGATGCCTTCGGTGCGGCACAGGTAGTGGAAGGCATCCAGCGCCTCCTGGTCGGTGATGCCGACGTATTCGGCGCGGCCGCTATCCTTGAGCCAGGCGTGCTCGGGGCCGACGCCCGGATAGTCCAGGCCGGCGCTCACGCTGTGCGTCTCGATGATCTGGCCGTTGGCGTCCTGCAGCACGTAGGTGCGGTTGCCGTGCAGCACGCCCGGCGCGCCGCGCTGCAGCGAGGCCGAGTGCTTGCCGGAATCGAGCCCCTCGCCGGCCGCTTCCACGCCGATCAGGCGGGTGGCCTCGAACGGGATGTAGGGATGGAAGATGCCCATCGCGTTGCTGCCGCCGCCCACGCAGGCGATCACCGCGTCGGGCTGGCGGCCCGCCAGCTCGGGCATCTGCTCGATGCACTCCTTGCCGATCACGCTCTGGAAATCGCGCACCATCATCGGGTAGGGGTGCGGGCCCGCCACGGTGCCGATGATGTAGAAGGTGTTCTCGACGTTGGTCACCCAGTCGCGCATCGCCTCGTTGAGCGCGTCCTTGAGCGTCCTGCTGCCGGATTCCACCGGCACCACGCGCGCACCCAGCAGGTTCATGCGGTAGACGTTGGGGCTTTGCCGCTGCACGTCGTTGCTGCCCATGTAGACCACGCATTCCAGCCCGTAGCGGGCGCAGATGGTGGCCGTGGCCACGCCGTGCTGGCCGGCGCCGGTCTCGGCGATCACGCGCGGCTTGCCCATGCGCTTGGCCAGCATCGCCTGGCCGATCACGTTGTTGATCTTGTGGGCGCCGGTGTGATTGAGGTCTTCGCGCTTGAGGTAGATCTGCGCGCCGCCCTGTTCGCGGCTCATGCGCTCGGCGTGGTAGACCGGCGAGGGCCGCCCCACGTAGTGCTTCAGCTCGTAATGGAATTCGCGCCGGAATTCCGGGTCGTTCTGGTAGCGCGCGTAGGCCTCGCGCAGTTCGCTGATGGCGTGGGTCAGCGTCTCGCTGACGAAGCTGCCGCCATAGATGCCGAAGTGGCCGCTGGCGTCAGGTTGCTGATAGGAGGGCATTCCGGGACCTTGCAAGAAGGACGTCGGCGGCGCGCACGGCCGCGACGAACTGATGGATCAGGCCGGCGTCCTTGATGCCCTTGCTGGACTCGACGCCGGAACTCACATCAACGGCCAGCGTCGCGAAACGCGGCCGCACCTGCAGGATGCCATCGCCCACGTTTGCAGGCGTGAGCCCACCAGACAAGACGGCGTGACAGCTGGCGTTTGGTGGCAGGCGTGACCAAGGGAAGGTGCGTCCGGCGCCGCCGTAGCCCTCGACGTGGGCGTCCAGGAGCAGGGCGGTCGCCTGTGAGTACTGTGCGGCAAATTCTAGCAAGTCGAAGGCGACGGCAGGATCCGCGGGGATGCGCGCCGCGCGCATCCAGGGCCGGCCGGCGGCGGCCTCGGCGCAGTACTGCGGCGTCTCGTCGCCGTGGAACTGCAGCAGCGCGTTGGGCACGCGCTCGCAGGCCGCGCGCACGCCCTGCACCGGCTCGTTGACGAACAGCAGCACCGGTGTGACGAAGGGCGGCAGGCGGCGCGCCAGTTCCCCCGCGCGCTGCGCGCTCACGTGGCGCGGGCTGGCCGGGTACAGCACCAGCCCGATCGCATCCGCGCCGGCGGCCACGGCCGCATCCACGTCCTGCTCGCGCGTGAGGCCGCAGATCTTGATGCGGGTGCGGGGTTCGGGCGGAGCCAAAATCATGAAGCCTCCGTGCTACGCACTGCGGTTGTTGAGCCCTTCGGGCGGCCGTGCGGGCTCAAGGGAGCCAATCATACGCAGGGGCCCCCGCGGGCAGCCCCCACTTCGGCTCGTACACCGGCCCGAGGAAATAGAGGCCGTCGGGCGCGAAGGTCGGCGCGGCGGCGTCGCGGCTGCGCGCCTGCAGCACCTCGCCCATCCAGGCTGGCGGATGCACCCCCTGGCCGACGTAGACGAGGCAGCCCATGATGTTGCGGATCATGTGGTGCAGGAAGGCGTTGCCCTCGAACTCGAAGCGCCAGTAGGCGCCCCGGCGCGCGATGCCGACCGGAGCGAGCGTCTTCACCGGCGTCGGCGACTGGCAGGAGGAGGCGCGGAAGGACGTGAAATCGTGCTCGCCCACCAGGTGCGCGGCGGCCTCGCGCATCGCCTGGCCGTCCAGCGGCTTGAACACCCAGCCGACCCGGCCGGCCTCCACGCTGGGGCGCACCGGCGACTCCAGCAGCACGTAGGCGTAGCGCCGCGCCCGGGCGCTGTTGCGGGCATGGAAGTCGGCGGGGACGGCGCGCGCCCATTGCACGGCGATGTCGGACGGCAGGAAGGTGTTGGTGCCGCGGACCCAGGAGAAGTCCTCGCGGCGGACATCGGTGTCGAAGTGGACCACCTGCATCACGCCGTGCACGCCGGCGTCGGTGCGGCCGGCGCAGACGGTGGAAAGGGGCACGGTGGCGAAGCGCTGCAGCGCCGCTTCCAGCCGGTCCTGCACGGTGCGGCCCGACGGCTGGCTCTGCCAGCCGTCGTAGGCCTGTCCGTTGTAGCTGATGCCGAGGGCGAGTCGCACCGTGGATCCAGAAAGACGAAGGGCCGCTGCGCGGCCCTCCCGTTTGCGAGCAGAGCCTGAACTTAGCCGATTTCGGCCAGCAGGCGCTGGGCGCGCGACTTCAGGTCGCCCGAGGCTTCGGCGAGCACTTCCTCGGCGAGGCTGCGGGCGCCGTCGGCGTCGCCGATCGCATTGAACTCCTCGGCCAGCGCCAGCTTGGTCGCCAGCGGGCTGTCGGCGTCGCCGCCGGCGGGGGCGGAGAGGTCCGGGCCCTGGGTCGAAGGCTGGTCCAGGTCGAAGGCGAGCGGCGGCATGTCCAGGTCCGACAGCGGCGGCGGCACCGGCGTGGCGGCAGCGGGCGCCGGCGCATTGCTGCCCGGCAGGTCGAGCGAGAGGCCGGCGAGGTCGAACTCCAGCATGCCGCTGTCCGGGGCCGAAGGCGCGGGCGCGGCCTTCGCGACCGGCGCCGGCTCCACGATCGGCGGCGGGGTGAAGTCCAGGCTGTTGTCCTGGATCAGCGGCGGCGCCTCCACCTGCATCGGCGCGGGCTGCGTCGGCGCCACCGGGGTCGGCGCGCCGAAGTTCATGTTCAGCGGTTCGGGCTCGGGCGCGCGCTGCGGGGGCGAAGGCGGCACGGCAGCGGCCAGCGGCGGCTGCAGCGTCTCGGGCTCGTCGTCGAGCGAGAAGTCCAGGTCCAGGTCGACGTCCTGCGCGGCGGCCGGCTGCGGGGCGGCCGCATGCGCGCCGCCGAAGGCTGCGGCCGTGGCGGCGGCACCCGCAGCGGCGGCGGCTGCGCCGGCGCCCGGCTGGCCGCCGGGGCGGTACAGCGGATTGTTCGGATCGAGCTCGTGCCCCAGGTCGCAGATGTGCTCCCACTCGGGGCCGTTGCCCTGGGTGAGGTTGTAGGCCTCGGCGGCGACCGTCTCGAAGGCCTTCACGTCGCGGCGCTTGGCGTAGATCTCCAGCAGCTTGGCGTGGATCGCCACCCGCTGCGGGTTGATGCGCAGGGCTTCCTTGAGGATTTCCTCGGCCTGCAGGTCGCGGCCGTAGGCGAGATACACGTCGGCCTCGGCCACCGGGTCGACGTCGCCGGCCGCATCGAGCTGGCTGGGCGAGTAGACCATCGAGGAGCCGGTGGGGTTGTTGGCCTCGGCGGTGTCGATGCGCTGGCCGCCGCTGGCGCCGAAGAAGGAATCGGGCTGCAGCCGGCTTTCGAGGAAGGAGCTGTCGACGGCGGCCGTCTTGCGCTTCTGGCGGAACTTGTAGAAACCGAAGCCGGCCAGCACGGCCAGCAGGCCCACGACCAGGGCCGGCACCAGCGGGTTCTCCAGCAGGTCGTCGAGCAGGCTCGGCTCCTCGGGCGGCGGCGGGGCGGGCTTGCGCACGGCGGGCTTGGCTGCGGCGGCGGGGGCGCTGGCGCCCGGCGTGGTGGCAGCGGCGGGAGCGGAGGCCGTCGCGGTGCCGGCTTGCGGGCCAGAGGCGCTGGCGGCCGCGGGCGCAGCGGCCGTCGTCGCCGCTGCCGTGGTGGCGGCAGGAGCCGTCGCGGCGGCGGGCGCAGGCGTCGGGGCCGCAGCGGCGGTTTTGGCTGCAGCAGGCGCAGGGGTTGCGGCGGCCGGTGCGGGCGCCGGTGCGGGCCGTGCTGCCGTCGCTGTAGCCGCAGCCGTCGCTGCCGGCGCCGAGGCCGGGCGTGCCGCGGTGGCGGGCGCCGTCGAAGCGGCGGGCGCGGAAGCGGGGCGAACCGACCCGGCAACCGGGGCGGTGGAGGCGGCCGGCGGCGCGGCGCCGCGCTGCGGTGCGCTCACCCCGGGCGGCGCCGTGATGCCGGCGGCCGGACGCGCGCCGTTGCCACCGGGCGTGCTGCCCGCCAGCTTGTTCAGTTCGGAGAGGTTCTTGTTCAACTCCGCGACGCGGCTGGCCTGCTCCTGGGACTGGCGCTCGCGCGCGATCCGGTCGGCGCCGGCGCCGCGGCCCTGCACCGCGCCCTTGGACAGCGTGAGGCGGTCGCCGGGGCCGGCGGGCGCCTTCTTGTCCTCGACTTCGGCCTGCACGCGGCCGGCCGCGGCCCGGCCGGCGGCCGGCGCGGCGGCGGTGGGCACGCCCTGGGCGAGGCGGCGGCGGAATTCGTTGAAGTCGCGGCTCTGCACCACCAGCATCTGGTGGGCTTCGTCCTGCGGCACGGCGGCGGCCTGCTCGCCGCTGGGCATCTCAAGCACGGTGCCGGCGCGCAGCCGGTTGACGTTGCCGGCCACGAAGGCATCGGGATTGGCGCGCAGCATCGCCACCAGCATCTGGTCCAGCGAGATGCTGGCCGGCTTGTTGGCGCTGGCGATCCGGCCGGCGGTATCCCCCGACTGCACGGTGACCTGCTTGCCGGCCTCGCCGGCGGGCGCGGCGGCGCGGGCCGGCGAGCGCGGGGCGGGCGCGGTGGCGCGCGGCGCGGGTGCGGTGGCCGGGCCGGGGATGGCGCCCGGCGTGGCGGCCGGGCGGGCCGGCACGGCCTGGGCGGAAGGCGCGGCAGCCTGCGGCCGCAAGGGCGCCTGGGCCTGCTGCGGCTGGCGCATGCTGGGCGGATCCAGCAGCAGGGTGAAATCGCGCTGGACGCGGCCGGACGACCAGGTGGCCTCCAGGATCACGTCGACGAAGGGATCGTTGACCGGGCGCTCGCTCGCCAGGTTCAGGAAATAGCTGCCGTTGGGGCGCCGCTGCAGCGTGATCTGCACGTTGCTGAGGGCGGGACTGAACTCGACGCCGGCCGCGCGGAACTGCGCCGGGGAAGCGATGTTGGCCTTCAGGGAGGCCACTTCCTCGGGGGTGATCTCGGGCAGTTCGATCTCGGCGCGCAGCGGCTCGCCGAGTGCGGATTGCACGGTGACGCGTCCCAGTGCGAGTGCGAATGCATCGGGAGCGGCGAGGCCGAAAGTCACTGCGGCGGCAAGTGCCAGTGTCGTCAACCGCAACTTCGGCAGGCTCTTCTGTGGCGACGTCCCCACTGCTCGGTCGAGAGGCAGTTTTGTTCTCTTCATGCGGCCTGTGGCCCGGAGGCTATATTCGAAAAAGCACCATAACAGCAACGTCTTAGCAAGACAAGCTGAGACACCTCTTAAAGCCCGCGAGCGGCGCGCCGCGCAGCATGTGGGCGCTCGCCTTGTTGTGAGGCGACAACGCGCCGTAACGGGCCGATACAGACCCCGATTTCCCGTCCTTGCGCGTGCAGGCGGCAACAAGGACAAAGCGCCGCAATGCGGCGCTTTGTCCTGGCCGGCGCACTGCGCCGGGGTCATGGGGATCAGGCGTCCAGCAGGATGCGCAGCATGCGGCGCAGCGGCTCGGCCGCGCCCCACAGCAGCTGGTCGCCGATGGTGAAGGCGCCCACGTACTCGGGGCCCATCGCCAGCTTGCGGATGCGGCCCACGGGGATGCCCAGCGTGCCGGTCACGGCCACGGGCGTCAGGTCCCTCAGCGTGGCTTCGCGCGTGTTCGGCACCACCTTGGCCCACGGGTTGTCGGCGGCGATCAGGGCCTCGAGGTCGGCCACCGGCACGTCCTTCTTCAGCTTGAAGGTGAGCGCCTGCGAGTGGCAGCGCATGGCGCCGACGCGCACGCAGAAGCCGTCCACCGGCGTGGCCGCGGTGCCGAAGGCTTCGCCCTGGCCGAGGATCTTGTTGGTCTCGGCGCCGCCCTTCCACTCCTCGCGCGAGACGCCGTTGCCGAGGTCCTTGTCGATCCAGGGGATCAGCGAGCCGCCCAGCGGCACGCCGAAGTTGGTGGTCTCTTCGCTAGTCATGGCCTGCTGGCGCGCCAGCACCTTGCGGTCGATTTCGAGGATGGCGGACTTGGGGTCGTCCAGCAGGTTGCGCACTTCGGCGTTGAGGGTGCCGAACTGGGTCAGCAGTTCGCGCATGTGCTGCGCGCCGCCGCCCGAGGCCGCCTGGTAGGTCATGGTGGTCATCCACTCGACCAGGCCCGCCTTGTACAGCGCACCCACGCCCATCAGCATGCAGCTGACCGTGCAGTTGCCGCCGATCCAGTTCTTGCCGCCCTTGGCGAGCGCGTTCCTGATCACGGGCAGGTTCACCGGATCGAGCACGATGATCGCGTCGTCCTTCATGCGCAGCGACGAGGCGGCGTCGATCCAGTGGCCGCTCCAGCCCGCGGCGCGCAGCTTGGGGAACACCTCGCCGGTGTAGTCGCCACCCTGGCAGGTGATGACGATGTCGCACTTCTTCAGCGCCTCGATGTCGAAGGCGTCCTTCAGCGTGGTCTCGTTCTTCGCCTGGGCCGGGGCCTTGCCGCCGGCGTTGGAGGTGGAGAAGAACAGCGGCTCGATCAGGGCGAAGTCGCCTTCGGCCTGCATGCGGTCCATCAGGACGGAGCCGACCATGCCGCGCCAGCCGACCAGGCCGACAAGGGGTTGCTGTGCGTTGGAGAGAGTCATCGGTGCGCGCCTTTCAGTTGGTGATCTGGTTCCCCCGGCTCGTCTGGGGCCGGGGGCAGGCACGCGACGAACCGGAGCGGTCTAGCTCTTGGTAGTCGTCTTGGTGGTGATGGCCGCAACGACGGCGTCACCCATTTCGCGGGTGCCGACCTTGCGCGTGCCTTCGGACCAGATGTCCGCCGTCCGCAGGCCCTGCGACAGCACGGCCTTCACCGCGGACTCGATCCGGTCGGCGGCTTGGGGCTGGTTCAGGGAGAAGCGGAGCATCATGGCGGCTGAGAGTATTGTAGCCAAAGGGTTCGCAACCCCTTTGCCCGCAATGTCGGGGGCGCTGCCGTGGGACGGCTCGTACAGGCCCTGGCTGGAGGCGTTCATGCTGCCGGAGGGCAGCATGCCGATCGAGCCCGTGAGCATCGCCGCCTCGTCGGAGAGGATGTCGCCGAACATGTTGCCGGTGACCACCACGTCGAAGGACTTCGGCGACTTCACCAGCTGCATCGCGGCGTTGTCCACGTACATGTGGTCCAGCTTCACGTCGGGATATTGCCGGCCCACTTCGGTGACCACGTCCTTCCAGAACTGGAACGTTTCCAGGACGTTCGCCTTGTCGACGGAAGTCACTTTCCTGTTGCGCTTGCGCGCCGCCTGGAAGGCCACGTGGGCGATGCGCTCGATCTCCGGGCGGGCGTAGCGCATGGTGTCGAAGGCTTCCTCGGCGCCCTGGAAGGCGCCGTCGGGGGCGCTGCGGCGGCCGCGCGGCTGGCCGAAATAGATGTCGCCGGTGAGCTCGCGGATGATCAGGATGTCCAGGCCCGCCACCAGCTCCGGCTTCAGGCTGGAGGCGTGCGTGAGCTGCTCGTAGCAGATCGCCGGGCGGAAGTTGGCGAACAGGCCCAGGTTCTTGCGCAGGCCCAGGATCGCCTGCTCGGGGCGGAACTGGCGCTCCAGCCGGTCGTACTTCCAGTCGCCGACGGCGCCGAACAGCACGGCATCGGCTTCCTTGGCGAGCTTGAGCGTCGCCTCGGGCAGCGGATGGCCGTGGCGGTCGTAGGCGATGCCGCCGACATCGGCGAATTCGAGTTCGAACTTGAGGTCCAGGACCTTCAGGACCTTGACCGCCTCATCGACGATCTCGGTGCCGATGCCGTCACCGGGCAGGACTGCGATTTTCATTTGAGTGCGCTTTCACTGGCGTCAATACAACTGCCGGACGCAGAGGACGCAAAAGATACGCAGAGGACGCAAAAGAGACAAAGAAAACTTGAAAGGTTTTCTTTTGCGTCCTCTGCGTACCCTTTGCGTCCTCTGCGTCCGGAAGTCCGATTTTCAGAGGGTATGCGCGAGCCACGGCTTCTTCGCCAGGCGCTCGGCTTCGTAGGTCTTGATCGCGTCGGCGTGGCGCAGGGTCAGGCCGATGTCGTCGAAGCCGTTCAGGAGGCAGTAGCGGCGGAAGGGCTGCACCTCGAAGGCGATCTCCTCGCCCTGCGGCCTGACGATCACCTGCCGGTCCAGGTCCACCGTGAGCTCGTAGCCGGGGAAGGCGTGGACTTCGTCGAACAGCTTCGCGACCGTGCTTTCGGGCAGCACGATGGGCAGCAGCCCGTTCTTGAAGCAGTTGTTGAAGAAGATGTCGGCGAAGCTGGGCGCGATCAGCGCGCGGAAGCCGTACTGCTGGATGGCCCAGGGCGCATGCTCGCGCGAGGAGCCGCAGCCGAAGTTGCGGCGCGCGATCAGCACGCTCGCGTTGCGGTAGCGCGGCTGGTTCAGCACGAAGTCGGGATTCGGCTTGCGCGCGGCCGGGTCCTGCCCCGGCTCGCCGTGGTCCAGGTAGCGCCACTCGTCGAACAGGTTGGGGCCGAAGCCGGTCTTGCGGATCGACTTCAGGAACTGCTTGGGAATGATCGCGTCCGTATCGACGTTCTCGCGATCGATCGGGGCGACGATGCCTTTGTGGACGGTGAATTTTTCCATGGTGTTCAGAGGGGACAGAGCACCGCTTCGCTCGTGGGCCGTCCCTTGGAGGTTATTTCTTCTTGGCCGCGTCTTCGATCTTCTCGCCGGCCTTCTGGATGTCCTGGCCGGCGCCGCGGATGGTGTTGCAAGCGGCGAGCATGAAGGTGGCGGCGAGCAGGATGGCGATCGTTTTGAGCATGGCGAGACTCCTCTGTAGTAGTAGGTGCGATCAGGCGAACTGGCGCACGTCGACGAAATGCCCGTGCACCGCGGCGGCCGCCGCCATCGCGGGGCTCACCAGGTGGGTGCGGCCGCCGGCGCCCTGGCGGCCCTCGAAGTTGCGGTTGCTGGTGGAGGCGCAGCGCTCGCCCGGCTCCAGCCGGTCGGCGTTCATGGCCAGGCACATCGAGCAGCCCGGCTCGCGCCACTCGAAGCCGGCGGCCTTGAAGATCTGGTCCAGGCCCTCGCGCTCCGCCTGCTCCTTCACCACCCCGGAGCCCGGCACCACCATCGCGAGCTTCACGCTGGAGGCGACCTTGCGACCGAGCTTCTTCACCACTGCCGCGGCTTCGCGCATGTCCTCGATGCGGCTGTTGGTGCAGGAGCCGATGAACACCTTGTCGATGGTGATGTCGTCGATCGGCTTGCCCGGCTGCAGCGCCATGTACTGCAGCGCGCGCTCCATCGCGTTGCGCTTGTTCGGGTCCTTTTCCTTGTCCGGATCGGGCACGCGGGCGTCGATCGAGGTCACCATCTCGGGCGAGGTGCCCCAGGTCACCTGCGGCAGGATCTGGCTCGCATCGAGCTTGACCACGGTGTCGAACTTCGCGTCGGCATCGGAATGCAGCGTGCGCCAGTAGGCCACGGCCTGCTCCCACTCCACGCCGGTGGGCGCGAGCGGCTTGCCGCGGACGTACTCGATGGTCTTCTCGTCCACGCCCACCATGCCGGCGCGGGCGCCGGCCTCGATGGCCATGTTGCACACCGTCATGCGGCCTTCCATCGACAGCGAGCGGATCGCCGGGCCGCCGAACTCGATGGTGTAGCCGGTGCCGCCGGCGGTGCCGATGCGGCCGATGATCGCCAGCACGATGTCCTTGGCGGTCACGCCGGGGGCGAGCTTGCCGTCCACCTGGACCAGCATGTTCTTCGCCTTCCTGGCCAGCAGCGTCTGGGTGGCCAGCACGTGCTCCACCTCCGAGGTGCCGATGCCGTGCGCCAGCGCGCCGAAGGCGCCGTGGGTGGAGGTGTGCGAGTCGCCGCAGACCACCGTCATGCCGGGCAGCGTCGCGCCCTCCTCCGGGCCGATCACGTGCACGATGCCCTGGCGCTTGTTCAGGAACGGGAAGTAGGCGGCGGCGCCGAACTCCGCGATGTTCTTGTCCAGCGTGGTGACCTGTTCCTTGGAGATCGGGTCGGTGATGCCGTCGTAGCCGCGCTCCCAGCCGGTGGTGGGCGTGTTGTGGTCCGCGGTGGCCACCACCGAGCTGATGCGCCAGACCTTGCGGCCGTGCTCGCGCAGCCCCTCGAAGGCCTGCGGGCTGGTCACTTCGTGCACCAGGTGGCGGTCGATGTAGAGGATGGCGGTGCCGTCTTCCTCGGTGCGGACGACGTGCTCGTCCCAGATCTTGTCGTACAGCGTGCGTCCCATGGGGGCTTTCCTTTGGCGTGAAATTCTATGCGGGCAGGGGCTGCGGCTCTTCGGCGCGCGCGCGCAGGTGGTCCACCAGCAGGCGTGCGGTCAGGGGCAGGGTGGAGAAGTCGCGGGCGACGAGGCGGATGTCGCGCGCGGCCCAGGCGTCGGCCAGGCGCACGCACTCCAGGTCGCCCACGCCGTGCATCAGGGTGAAGGCCCGGCGCGGCATCACGCCCACGCCCAGGCCGTTGTGGATCATGCGGCACATCGCGTCCAGGCCGGTGACGTGGATGCGCAGGCGGATCGTGCGGCCCGCGGCCGCCGCGGCCTCGCGCATCGCGAGATGGATGGAGCTGTTGGAGTGCAGGCCGACGTGGTCGAAGTCCAGCGTGTCCTCGAAGGCCAGCGACGCGCGCCGCGCCAGCGCATGGCCGCGCGGCACGATCAGCACCAGTTCGTCCTGCCGGTAAGGCAGGGTCTGCAGTTCGTGCGCCGCCACCGCGCCGACGTTGCAGATGCCCAGGTCCGCCGCGCCTTCCTGCACCGCGCGCATCACCTCGGTGGAGAGGTGCTCCTCGAGGTCGATCTTCACCTGCGGATGCGCGCTGCTGAAGGCCCCGAGGTCCTCGGGCAGGAACTGCACGATGGCGGAGATGTTGGCGTGGATGCGCACGTGGCCCTTGACGCCCTCGGCGTACTCGGACAGTTCCGCCTGCATCTTCTCCAGGCTGAACAGCACCGAGCGCGCGTGGTGCAGCAGGCTCTCGCCGGCCGGCGTGAGCTTCACGCCGCGCGTGTGCCGATACAGCAGGGGCGTCTCCAGCGTCGCCTCCAGGTCCGACAGGCGCTTGCTCACCGCCGAGGCGGCGATGAACTCGCGTTCGGCGGCGCGGCCGATCGAGCCGAGCTCGCACACCGCCACGAACAACTGCAGCGAGGTGAGGTCGATCCGGCGGGCGAAGGAGCGTTCGGTGGGGCGCATGCGCTGGGCTTTGCCATCGCGCCGGGCGATGGCGAAGCGCCATTTTCCCGGAAAACCAGGCGATCGCCATCGCGATCCGCGATGCCCCTCCTAACCGTAAAGGACTGCGGCGAGGGCCCGGGTGAAGCCGCCCACCTCGCGGCCGAAGGCCCCCAGCAGGCCGGCGATCTCGCCCACGTCCTGGCCCGCGCGCAGCGCCCGTTCCAGGTCCGCCGCCAGCGCCGCCAGCGGCACCGCGCCCAGCGTGGCCGCAGCGCCCTTGCAGTTGTGCACCAGGCGCTCGGCGTCGACGCGGTCGCCCCGCTCCAGGAACTCCCGCAGCCGCTCCTCGCAGTCCCGATAGGACTCCAGGAAGATCCCCAGCATCTGCAGGTAGAAGCCCGCATCCGTGCCGGGCGTGAACTCCAGCCCGCGCGCCACGTCCAGCCCCGGCACGGCGGCCAGCGGCGCCAGCCCGGGATCCTGCGGCGACACGGGGGCCTGCGGCTGCGGCGCGGCAGCCGCCGGGGCGGCCGGCAGCCAGGCTGCCACCACCCGGTACAGCTCCTGCGGATGGATCGGCTTGCACAGGAAGTCGTTCATGCCCGCGGCCAGGCAGCGCTCGCGGTCGCGGGCCATCGCGTTGGCCGTCATGGCCACGATCGGCAGCTCCAGGCCCAGCGCGCGGATGCGTTCGGTGGCGGTCAAGCCGTCCATCACCGGCATCTGCATGTCCATCAGCACCAGGTCGAAGCGCTCCTCCTGCACCCGCTGGACCGCCTGCGCCCCGTGGGCCGCGATGACCACCGCGACGCCCGCGGCCTGCAGGATCTCGCTGGCCACCTGCTGGTTGATCGCGTTGTCCTCCACCAGCAGCACGCGCGCGCCGCGCAGCTCGGGCGGCGCGGACAGCCCGGTGGGGGGCGGCGCCGGCGCTGCCGCCGTGCCGCCGTCGGCCGCCGCCTCCAGCCAGGCGGTGAACCAGAAGGTGCTGCCTGCGCCGAGGCGGCTGTCCACGCCCACCGTGCCGCCCATCATCTCCGCCAGGCTGCGCGAGATCGCCAGCCCCAGGCCGGTGCCGCCGTACTTGCGGGTGGTGGAGCGGTCGGCCTGCTGGAACTGCTGGAACACGCGCCGGGCCTGCTCGGGCGACAGGCCGATGCCGGTGTCGCGCACGGCGAAGCGCAGCAGCACCCGCCGGCCCTCGCGCTGCGCCAGCGCCACCCGCAGCGCCACCTCGCCGCGCTCGGTGAACTTGATCGCGTTGTTCAGGTAGTTGATCAGGACCTGGCGCACCCGCAGCGCGTCGCCCGCGAGTTGCGGCGGAACGCCCGCCTCGACGTCGAACACCAGGTCCAGCCCCTTGGCCTCGGCCCGTTCCGCCACCACCCCGCGCACCTGCTCCAGCACCGCTTCGAGCGCGAACGCCTCCTGCTCCAGCACCAGCTTGCCGGCCTCGATCTTGGAGAGGTCGAGGATGTCGTCGACGACGCCTGCCAGGTGCTCGCCCGCGGCCTGCACCTTGCCCAGGTAGTCGCGCTGGCGCGGCGTCAGCTCGGTGGCCAGGGCCAGGTGCGACATGCCGAGGATGGCGTTGATCGGGGTGCGGATCTCGTGGCTCATGTTGGCCAGGAAGGCGGTCTTGAGCTCGGTGGCTTCCTCGGCGAGCGCGTGGGCGCGGCGCAGTTCCTCCTCCGCCTCGCGGCGGCGGGTGACGTCGCGCCCGAGCGCCACCACGCCGATCGGCGTGCCGTCCTCGTCGCGCATCGGGCTGCGCACGAATTCCAGCCGCAGGCGGCGGCCGTCCGGGTAGTCGAACCAGGATTCCGTGCTGCTGCCCTCGTTCTTGAACAGCACCTGCGCATCCTCCTCGCGCACGCGCTGCGCCACCGCGGCCGGCAGCACCTCTTCGACGGTGCGGCCGGCGATGGCCTCGGCGGGCATGCCGGCCAGTTCCACGTAGGCCCGGTTGCAGCCCAGGAAGCTGCCGTCGGCGTCGCGGTAGGCGATCAGGTCGGGGCTGGAGGCGATCACCGCCTGCAGCAAGGCCTGCTGGCGCTGCAGCTCCAGGCGGGCGCGGTTGCTGCGCCGCAGCTGGGTGCGCACGTTCAGCGCCAGCACCGACACGATCAGCACGCACAGGCCCAGCGTGAGCAGCAGCGACACGAGCATCGCGGCGCGGTCGTCGGCCAGGGTGGACTTGCGCGCTTCCAGCGCGTCCTTCAGCGCATGTTCGAGCCGGCCTGCGGCCTGCAGCGCCGGCGCCGCGGCGTCGGCACGCAGGGCCTGTTCCAGCTGGCCGAAGAGCCCTGCCTGCGCGCCCTCCGGGACGCTGCGGCGCAGCGGCTCCAGCGTGCCGCGGCACTCCTCCACGGGGCGGGAGTGCAGGCAGGTGCGCAGCTGCGCGAGTTCCGTGCGGGCGTGCTGCATGCGGTCCATGTCGCGCGCGGCGGCGGCGAAGCGCACGTTGGAGCGGTAGGTGAGGCTGGTCGAGGCCAGCAGCACCAGCACCATCGCCCAGAAGAAGGCGCCCGCGGCGCGTTCGCCGCGGCGCGAGCGGGGCCGCAGCCAGCGCTGCGCCAGCCGCTGCTGCACGACGGTGCCGAGGCCGAGCAGGGTCAGGGCGACGCCGGTGTTCAGGGCCACGGGCGGCAGCAGGCTGTCGCCGGCGACCTCGCCTGCGTTCCAGAGATGGCCGAGGATCGCGACGGCGCCGATGGCGAGCACCTGCGCCGCACACAGCAGCACGAGCCAGCCGGTGCGCTGGCGCTGCAGCAGCGCGATGCCGGGCCCCAGCAGCACGAAGGCCCAGGCGGTATAGGGCGACATGCGCCCCGGCGCCGCGTTGGCGGCATGGACGGCGTCGCGAAACAGGCGTTCGTCGATGCCGAGGTCGATCCCGGCGAGGTACTCGAACAGGGTCGCGGCGCCCAGCGCGCCCACCAGGCAGGCGATGCCCGCGGCGGCGGCGGTCGACCAGTGCCGGCCGTGGGTCTGCAGCCACAGGGCCAGGCCGGCGCCGATCAGGGCGAGTGCCGAATTGGCTTTCATCTGGACCGCGCCCGGCACGACGCTCTTGAGGGCGTCGTTGCCGAGGATCCAGCCGAGCAGGACGACGGCGCCGGTGGCCATCGCCACCCATGCAGCGGCCAGTGCAATGCCGCTGCGGGCGGGCGCCCCGGAAACTTCACGCATTTAGGCTAGGGAAGATGCTTAAAGCAACCGGCGACGATACGCGACGGTCGTGCTGCCGTCCAGTTGGGGCGTCAGGCTGGCTTGTGTTTTCGGGCCGCTGCTGCGGCATGCGGATGCGGGGGCGGCGGCTTCGCACGCCCAGCCTACGAGACCGCGCCCAGCTTGCGCGCGACCCAGTAGCCGTAGTCGACCTGCACCGTGTCCTGCAGGTCCACCAGATCGCCGCCCTGCGCCTGCAGCAGGGCGCCGAACTGCGCGCCGAGGTTGAACAGCTGCTCCATGTGCTCGGACAGGGTGTCGGCGCGCCGCAACTGCCCCACCTCCTCCAGCCAGGCAGTCCAGCCCGCCCACCAGCCCTGCTGCAGCTGCAGCAGGCGCTCGGCGAGGGCGGCCTGCAGCTCCAGCAGTTCCGCACCGGCTTCGGGCCGCGCGAGCAGTGTCGGCAAGACCGCGCTGGCGCCCGCGTTGCCAGCCTGGCGCAACGCCGCTTGCGCGAGCAGGCCGAGCAAGGAATGGGCCTGCTGCAGGGCCGCCGCCGGCGCCGTGACCGCCGCCGGCACGCCTGCGCCCGCCTGAACGCGGGGCTCGGCCTGCACCGGCGGCACGGGCAGTGTCTTCAGCATCTTCATGGCTTGTCCTCCCGTGCTTCAACCGCCCAGGCGCGCGAGCATGCCGCGGATGGCCTTGATCTGGATGGCCTCGCGCGAGTAGTAGTCCGGCGCCACGGCGTCGTCGCTGCTGTAGCCCCACCAGTCCCAGCAGCCGTCCGGATTCAGGGTGGCGCCGTCGGCCAGGCCTTCGGCCTGCGGGTACAGCACGATCAGGTCGTTGCTGTCGGCGATCTCGTTGTAGCCGGTGCTGGTGAACCAGCGGTTGCCGAACGGCGGCTGGTTGGCGCTGTCGGGGCGGCCGTTGACGTACTCGACGTAGTTGTAGCCCTGCTTGCAGCCATGCAGCGCGATGTGCACGCGCGCGGGCGCGCCCTCGGCCACCGCGCGCGGCACGTAGGCGTAGCCGAACTCGCTCATGCTGGCGCGCTTCTCGCCGCCGAAGAACTCGGCCTGCCCGAAGCGCACCAGCGTGCCCGTCGCCTGCGCCGCCGGTTCCTTCAGGTCGGGATAGATGTGCCGCAGGATCGCATGCGAGTGCCAGAAGGGCCCGCGGTTGATGTAGGGCGGCTGGTTCAGCGGCAGCGGCGAATCCTCGGGATTGCGCGTGATGATCGCGTGGCCGGCGTCCTGCGACGTGTCGTAGGCCAGCTCGCGCACGCCCAGCGCGCGGTAGAAGCGCTCGGTGCGCGAGACGACCCTGGTGCTCACGACGCGGTCGCTGCGGCCGCTGAAGATGTAGACGCGGTCGTCGGCGAGATGGGCCAGATCGTCGATGCGGCCGTCGGCCGCGGTCTGCCGGGCGAGCTTCACCAGGTGCTCGGCGTCCGGGGCCGTTGCTTCGGTCAGCGGGTTCATGCAGATGAAGAGCGCGCCCTGCACATACGCGTCGCCGGCGAGGGGCGCCGCGCCGCGCCAGGATTCGGCGCAGCGATAGGGGCCGCCCGCGATCACCCCGGCGCCCGCGAAGCTGGCCGAACAGGCCAGGTGCAGCTGCACCGCCATGAAGGCCCCGGAGGACAGTCCGGACACGGAGCTTTCGCCGCGCCGCACCCTGTAGCTTGCGAGCTGCACCACGTCCGGCGCGATCGTCACCATCGCGGCTTCCTCCCTTTTGTGCGTTGCAGCAATTCTGGGGAGGGGAGGAGGCGGCGTCAAGCAGGTTTCGTTGGCAGGAGCGCCCCCACCCCAACCCCCCAAAGGGGGGAGGGGAAAGAAAAAGGCCCGCGCGAGCGGGCCTTTGCACGGGAGCCGGATGCGCTCAGCGCTGCGCGAGCGGCTTCACCTCGCGCTTGGTCGAGCCGGTGAACAGCTGGCGCGGGCGGCCGATCTTGTACTCGGGATCGCCGATCATCTCGTTGAGCTGCGCGATCCAGCCGACCGTGCGGGCCAGCGAGAAGATCGCAGTGAACAGCGACACCGGGATGCCGATCGCGCGCTGCACGATGCCCGAGTAGAAGTCGACGTTCGGGTACAGCTTGCGCGAGACGAAGTACTCGTCTTCCAGCGCCACCTTCTCCAGCGCCATGGCCAGCTTGAACAGCGGGTCGTTGCCCAGGCCCAGCTCGCCCAGCACTTCCTTGCAGGTTTCCTGCATCAGCTTGGCGCGCGGGTCGTAGTTCTTGTACACGCGATGGCCGAAGCCCATCAGCTTGACGCCGCTGTTCTTGTCCTTGACCTTGGCGACGAACTCGCCGATCTTGGCCACGCCGCCCATCTGCTGGATCTCCTCCAGCATGTTCAGGCAGGCTTCGTTGGCGCCGCCGTGCGCCGGGCCCCACAGGCAGGCCACGCCGGCCGCGATGGCCGCGAACGGGTTGGTGCCGGAGGAGCCGCACAGGCGCACCGTGGAGGTGGAGGCGTTCTGCTCGTGGTCGGCGTGCAGGATGAAGATGCGGTCCATCGCGCGCACCAGCACGTCGTTGGGCTCGTAGTCCTCGCACGGCGTGGCGAACATCATGCGCATGAAGTTCTCGGTGTAGCCGAGCGTGTTCTTCGGGTAGATGTAGGGCTGGCCGACCGAGTACTTGTACGCCATCGACACCAGCGTCGGCATCTTGGCGATCAGGCGGATCGCCGAGATCTCGCGGTGCTCGGGATTGTTGATGTCGGTGCTGTCGTGATAGAAGGCCGACAGCGCGCCCACCAGGCCGGTCAGCACCGCCATCGGGTGGGCGTCGCGGCGGAAGCCGCGCAGGAAGAACTGCATCTGCTCGTGCACCATCGTGTGGTTGGTCACGCGCGCGACGAAGTCCTTCTTCTGCTGCACGTTGGGCAGTTCGCCGTACAGCAGCAGGTAGCAGGTCTCGAGGTAGTCGCAGTTGGTGGCCAGCTGCTCGATCGGGTAGCCGCGGTACAGCAGCTCGCCCTTGTCGCCGTCGATGTAGGTGATGGTCGACTGGCACGACGCCGTGGACATGAAGCCCGGGTCGTAGGTGAACATGCCGGTCTGGGCGTACAGCTTGCGGATGTCGATCACGTCCGGACCGACGGTGCCGTGATACACCGGCATCTCGACGCTCGGGCTGCCGTTGCTGAACGACAGAGAGGCCTTGTAGTCAGCGAGTTTCATAGTCTTTCCTGTCAGGTTTCAATGCCCATGTCCCGGTGATGCGCCTGCGGGCATGCGCAGCATCTCCAGCACTTCCTTGATGTCCGGGCGGTCCAGGGCGCCGGTCGGTTGCTTGCGTTTGAGCAGCAGGTCCAGCAGGTCGTTGTCCGCGAGGTCCATCAGATCCCCCAGCGCCCGGGCCTGCCCAACGGTCAGGTGCGACGCGAAGCGATCGAAGAACCGCTCGATGAACAGGTCGTTTTCCAGCAGCCCGCGGCGGCAGCGCCACCGCAATTTGCTCAGGCCGCGCTCATCCAGCAGCTCATCGTCCATTGTCGCTCCGCTTGTGGCGAGTTGTCGTTTGACCTGCGTCAGACAGCACGCCGGACCATCAGCTCCTTGATTTTCCCGATCGCCATGGTCGGATTCAGTCCCTTGGGGCAGACGTCGACGCAATTCATGATGGTGTGGCAGCGGAACAGGCGGTACGGATCTTCCAGGTTGTCCAGGCGCTCCCCGGTGGCCTGGTCGCGGCTGTCGGCGAGGAAGCGGTAGGCCTGCAGCAGGCCGGCCGGGCCGACGAACTTGTCCGGGTTCCACCAGAAGCTCGGGCAGCTCGTCGAGCAGCTCGCGCACAGGATGCACTCGTACAGGCCGTTGAGCTCCTCGCGCTCCTCCGGCGACTGCAGGCGCTCCTTCTCGGGCGGGATGCTGTCGTTGATCAGGTAGGGCTTGATCGAGTGGTACTGCTTGAAGAACTGCGTCATGTCCACGATCAGGTCGCGGATCACGGGCAGGCCGGGCAGCGGCTTGAGCACGATCGGGTCCTTCAGCGTGCGCAGGTTGGTCAGGCACGCCAGGCCGTTCTTGCCGTTGATGTTCATCGCGTCGGAGCCGCAGACGCCTTCGCGGCAGGAGCGGCGGTAGGCGATCGAGGGGTCCTGGGCCTTGAGCTTCATCAGGGCGTCGAGCAGCATGCGCTCGTCGCCCTCGAGCTCGATCTCCACCGTCTCCATGTACGGCTTGTCGTCCTTGTCCGGGTCGTAGCGGTAGATGTGGAAGGTGCGCTTTTGCATGTCTTGGGATCTTTCGGAAGCTACTTTCAGAAGGTGCGGACCTTCGGCGGCACGGACTCGACGGACAGGGGCTTGAGCTTCACGGGCTTGTAGGCGAGGCGGTTGCCTTCGCGGTACCAGAGCGAGTGCTTCATCCAGTTGGCGTCGTCGCGGCCGAGCGGGGAGACCGGGTCGTCGGCCGGGCGCTCGTAGTCCATCACGGTGTGGGCGCCGCGGCATTCCTTGCGGGCGGCGGCCGAGACCATCGTGGCCTGCGCCACCTCGATCAGGTTCTCGACTTCCAGCGCCTCGACGCGCGCGGTGTTGAACACGCGCGACTTGTCCTGCAGGCCGATGGCACCGATGCGCTCGCGGATCGCGGCGATCTTGCGCACGCCCTCGTCCATGCTGGCCTGGGTGCGGAACACGGCCGCGTGCTGCTGCATGGTGCCGCGGATGTCGTTGGCGACGGTCTGCGCGTATTCGCCCGAGCCCGTGTTCTCCAGCCGGTTCAGGCGTTCCAGCGAACGCTCGGCGGCATCGGCCGGCAGGGCCTTGTGCGACTTGGTGCGGCTGGCGAATTCGACGATGTGGTCGCCGGCGGCCTTGCCGAACACCAGCAGGTCCAGCAGCGAGTTGGTGCCCAGGCGGTTGGCGCCGTGCACCGAGACGCAGGAGCACTCGCCGACGGCGTACAGGCCGTTGACGATCGCGTTGTCCTCGCCGCCCCGCTGGGTGACGACCTGACCGTGGATGTTGGCCGGGATGCCGCCCATCTGGTAATGGATGGTGGGCACCACGGGGATCGGCTCGCGCGTGATGTCCACGTTGGCGAAGTTCACGCCGATCTCGTAGACCGAAGGCAGCCGCTTGTGGATGGTCTCGGCGCCCAGGTGGTCGAGCTTGAGCAGCACGTAGTCCTTGTTGGGACCGCAGCCGCGCCCTTCCTTGATCTCCTGGTCCATCGAGCGGGAGACGAAGTCGCGCGGGGCGAGGTCCTTCAGCGTGGGCGCGTAGCGCTCCATGAAGCGCTCGCCCTTGCTGTTCAACAGGATGGCGCCCTCGCCGCGGCAGCCCTCGGTGAGCAGCACGCCCGCGCCGGCCACGCCGGTGGGGTGGAACTGCCAGAACTCCATGTCCTCCAGCGGGATGCCGGCGCGCGCCGCCATGCCCAGGCCGTCGCCGGTGTTGATGTAGGCGTTGGTGGAGGCGGCGAAGATGCGGCCGGCGCCGCCGGTGGCCAGCAGCACCGTCTTGGCGTGCAGCACGTGCACGTCGCCGGTTTCCATCTCCAGCGCGGTCACGCCCACCACGTCGCCCTCGGCGTCGCGGATCAGGTCGAGCGCCATCCACTCGACGAAGAAGGACGTCTTCGCGCGCACGTTCTGCTGGTACAGCGTGTGCAGCATGGCGTGGCCGGTGCGGTCGGCCGCGGCGCAGGCGCGCTGCACCGGCTTCTCGCCGTAGTTGGCCGTGTGGCCGCCGAAGGGGCGCTGGTAGATCGTGCCGTCGGGGTTGCGGTCGAACGGCATGCCGAAGTGCTCGAGCTCGTAGACGACCTTCGGCGCTTCGCGGCACATGTACTCGATCGCGTCCTGGTCGCCCAGCCAGTCGCCGCCCTTGACGGTGTCGTAGAAGTGGTAGTGCCAGTTGTCCTCGGACATGTTGCCCAGCGAGGCGCCGATGCCGCCCTGCGCCGCCACCGTGTGCGAGCGGGTGGGGAACACCTTGGTCAGCACGGCCACGTTCAGGCCGGCCAGGGACAGTTGCAGGGACGCGCGCATGCCGGAGCCGCCCGCGCCCACGATGACGACGTCGAACTTGCGCGTCGTGACGTTGCTCTTGGTGTATGCCATGTTGTTCAAACCCTCCACAGGACCTGGATGGCCCAGCCGGCGCAGCCGACCAACCAGACGATGACGAGGATCTGCAGCACCAGGCGCACCCCCACCGGTTTCACGTAGTCCATCAGCACTTCGCGCATGCCCACCCACACGTGGTAGACGAGGCCGACGATCGTGGCGAAGGTCAGCATCTTCATCGCCTGCGGCGCGAAGATGCCGGCCCACTTGTCGTAGCCGATCTCGCCGCGCGTGAGCAGCAGCTGCGCCAGCACGACGAGGGTGAACACCGCCATCAGCACGGCGGTGACGCGTTGCGCGAGCCAGTCGCGGATGCCGTAGTGCGCACCGACGACGGTGCGGCGGGAGCCGTAGTTGACTGCCATTGTTGTTGTCTCCTCGGGGATCAGTACAGGCCGAACAGCTTGGCGCCCAGCAGCACCGTGAGCACGAGGCTCGCGGCGAGCGAGAACTTCGCCGTGGTGGCGCCGCGCTGCTTGGTGACGGCCGCGTGGCTCACGTCCGACCAGACGTGCCGCAGGCCGGCGAAGAAGTGCGTCAGGTAGGCCCAGATGAGGACCAGCACGACGAGCTTCAGCACGACGCCGCCGGCGCCGTTGTTGAAGGCGTTGCGAAAGCGCGAGAAGGAGATCTCGGAGGAGATCGACTTGTCGAACAGCCACAGCACCAGCGGCAGCAGCAGGAACATCACCACGCCGCTGAAGCGGTGCATGCCGGAGACGATGGCCGCAGCCGGCCAGCGGTACGTGGGCAGGTCCTTGAAGGCGTTGATGTTGCGGAACTCAGGTCGCTTCCCGGCGGCTTCTGTCATGTGTCTGTTTCTTTCAGGATGGCGCATACGCGTGGGGGGGAAAGAGAGGGCGGAGGACGCGGACAGCGCGAAATTCTATTTCAATGCAACAAACCCACTCGAAGGTGGCAATCCGGACCGTCCCTGATGTGCAGCGGCTTGCGTCAACTCAGCTCGTTGCGGTAATGGTGGCCATCGGTGCGGTAGAGGCCGCGGCGCAGCTCCATCGGCACGTCGTTGTAGGTGTAGGACAGGCGCTCCACCGACAGCAGCGGCGCGCCGGCCTTCAGCGCGAGCAGGCCCGCGGTCTGGTCGTCGGCCGCCACCGCGCGGATCTTTTCCTCGGCGCGCACCATGCGCACGCCGAAGGTGAGTTCGAACAGCGCGTAGGTGGGGCCCTGGTGGCCTGCCATCTGTTCGGCCGTGAGGCCCTTGAAGGTATTGCCCGGCAGCCAGATGTCCTCGAGGATGGTGGGCCGGCCGGCGAAGGAGAGGATGCGCCGCACCTGCACCACCGGGTCGGCCGTGCGCAGCTGCAGCGCGCGCGCCACCTCGGCGCTCGCGCGCGTGCGCCGGCACTCCAGCACCGTGCGCTCGGCGCGCTCGTCCTCGCGCGCGCCGCTGTCCGGCACCAGCTTGAGGAAGCGGTAGCGCACGTGCTGCTCGGCGTGCGTGGCGACGAAGGTGCCCTTGCCCTGGCGGCGCACCACCAGGTTCTCGGCCGCGAGTTCGTCGATCGCCTTGCGCACCGTGCCCTGGCTCACGCGGAAGCGCGCGGCCAGTTCCATCTCGCTCGGGATCGCCTCGCCCGGCTTCCACTCGCCGGCCTGCAGGCTCTGCAGGATCAGGCCCTTGATCTGCTGGTACAGCGGGCTGAACGCCGGCGTGGCGGGGTCGAGCGCGGCCGGCGTGTCGGCGGTGGGAGGGGTGAGGGCGGCCATGGGGCGGGGGGTGCTGCGGGGCCGCAGCGCGGAAGTCGAATCATATCTTATATAAGACATAAGACAAATTGACTCCTCCGGGTTTCCACGGGTACACTCCAGGGTTGTCCGGCAGGGCCCAGGCAGCGACGCCCGCGCGCCTTTCTCGACTTCGTTTCGTCACTTCCATTCGGAGAATCCCATGAGCAAGAAGCCCGTCCGCGTTGCCGTCACTGGCGCCGCCGGCCAGATCGGTTATGCCCTGCTGTTCCGCATCGCCTCCGGCGAGATGCTGGGCAAGGACCAGCCCGTGATCCTGCAACTGCTGGAGATCCCCGACGAGAAGGCGCAGAAGGCGCTCAAGGGCGTGATGATGGAGCTGGAAGACTGCGCCTTCCCGCTGCTGGCCGGCATGGAAGCGCACGGCGATCCGACGGCGGCCTTCAAGGACACCGACTACGCGCTGCTGGTCGGCGCCATGCCGCGCAAGGCCGGCATGGAGCGCAAGGACCTGCTGTCCGCCAACGCGCAGATCTTCACGGTCCAGGGCAAGGCCCTCGACAAGGTGGCCTCGCGCAACGTGCGCGTGCTGGTGGTCGGCAACCCCGCCAACACCAACGCCTACATCGCGATGAAGAGCGCGCCGAGCCTGCCGCGCAAGAACTTCACCGCCATGCTGCGCCTGGACCACAACCGCGCGCTGTCGCAGATCGCCGCCAAGACGGGCAAGCCGGTCGCCTCGATCAGGAAGCTCACCGTGTGGGGCAACCACTCGCCGACCATGTACGCCGACTACCGCTTCGCCACCATCGACGGCAAGCCGGTCAAGGACATGATCAACGACCAGGAGTGGAACAAGAACGTGTTCCTGCCCACGGTGGGCAAGCGCGGCGCCGCCATCATCGAGGCGCGCGGGCTGTCTTCCGCCGCCTCCGCCGCCAACGCCGCCATCGACCACATGCGCGACTGGGCCCTGGGCTCCAACGGCGAGTGGGTCACCATGGGCATCCCCTCGGACGGCCAGTACGGCATCCCGAAGGACACCATGTTCGGCTTCCCGGTCACCACGCAGAACGGCGAGTACAAGCTGGTCGAAGGCCTGGAGATCGACGCCTTCTCGCAGGAGCGCATCAACCTCACGCTGAAGGAGCTGCAGGAAGAGCAGCAGGGCGTCGCCCACCTGCTGTAACGGGAAGGTCCGAGCGCCCCCACCCCAGCCCTCCCCCAACGGGGGAGGGTGCAACACCCATGACCCATCCTCGCGAAATCCTCCTCGGCGCCCAGGCGCGCACCGGCACCATCCCGGTGTGCGACCACTACAGCGGCGTCGAGGCGCGCATGCGCAAGAGCCTGCAGCTGCAGCACGAGCTGGCGCAGGAGTTCGGCGCCTGCGTGTTCGACGTGACGCTCGACTGCGAGGATGGCGCGCCGGTGGGCGGCGAGAAGGAGCACGCGGCGCTGGTGGTGGAACTGGCGCTGGGGGCGCGGCCGGATGCGCGCGTCGCCGTGCGCGTGCACCCGGTGGACCATCCGGCCTTCGAGAGCGACATCGAGACGATCGCCGGCCGGGCGGGCCACCGCCTGGTGCACGTCATGCTGCCGAAGGTGGAGCGGCCCGAGGACGTGGAGCGCGCCGCCCGCGCGCTCGATGCCGCCGGCGCGAAGCACCTGCCGCTGCAGGGCCTGATCGAGTCGCCCGCGGCGGTGCACCGCGCCTTCGACATCGCGGCGCATCCGCGCATCCAGTCCCTCAGCTTCGGCCTGATGGACTTCGTCTCGGCCCATGGCGGCGCGATCCCCTCCGAAGGGATGGGCGTGCAGGGCCAGTTCACGCACCCGCTGGTGGTGCGCGCCAAGCTCGAAATCTCCTCGGCCTGCCATGCGCACGGCAAGGTGCCTTCGCACGGCGTGGTCACGGAGTTCCGCGACCAGGCGGCCTTCCGCGCCGCGGCGTCGCGCGCGGCCAACGAGTTCGGTTACACCCGCATGTGGAGCATCCACCCCGACCAGATCCGGTCGATCGTGGAATTGTTCGCACCGACGGAAAACGAAATACACAAGGCGTCACAACTTCTGCGGACTGCAGAGCAAGCAGGTTGGGCGCCGATCAGCTTCGACGGCAAACTGGAGGACAGGGCGAGCTACCGCTACTACTGGCAGGTCCTCGAACGGGCCCACCAGACCGGGCGTACGCTCCCCGACGAAGCGCGCGAATGGTTCGCGCGCTCCCAGTCCAACGGAGAGACTCCATGAAGTTGCTGATTGCCTCGATCGTCACCGCCCTGTTCGCCGCCGGCGCCATCGCGCAGACCGGGGCACCGTCGCCCGACAAGGCGCGCGCGAACAAGAAGCCGGTGTCGGTGAAGAAGGTGCCGCCCGCGACCAAGCGCCAGGCGATCGAGGAGCGCACCCCCACCGAGGATGCCGACCCGTCCGAGAAGCTCTCGGCCGCGGAGCTCGAGATCGCCAAGCGCGTGCACACCGGCGAGATCCAGTGCGAGCTGGGCCAGAAGGTCAGCATCAAGCCGATGAGGCGCGAAGGCTTCTTCTTCGTCTCGCGCGGCATCTACAAGTACGTGATGCATCCGGTGGAAAGCCGCACCGGCGCCATCCGCCTCGAAGACCCCGCGCGCGGCGCCCTGTGGCTGCAGCTCGGGAACAAGTCGATGCTGATGAACCAGAAGGAAGGCAAGCGCCTTGCCGACGACTGCCAGAGCCCCGAGCAGGTGGACTTCGCGAAGAACATGAAGGCCGTCAACCTGCTGGAGCCGGCCAAATGACAACCCATTGATCCGGAGAGTGAGACCCCATGTTGCAAGCCTACGTTGAACACGTTGCCGAGCGCGCCGCCCTCGGCATCCCGCCGCTGCCGCTGTCGGCCAAGCAGACCGCCGAACTGATCGAGCTGATCAAGTCGGCCCCGGCCAAGGAAGAGGCCTTCCTGCTGGAGCTGCTGGCCCACCGCGTGCCGCCGGGCGTGGACGACGCCGCCAAGGTCAAGGCCAGCTTCCTGGCCGCGATTGCGCATGGGGATCTCACCGTGTCGGCCATCGGCAAGGCCAAGGCCACCGAGCTGCTCGGCACGATGGTCGGCGGCTACAACGTCAAGCCGCTGATCGAGCTGCTCGACGACATCCAGGTCGCGCAGATCGCCGCCGACGGCCTGAAGAAGACCCTGCTGATGTTCGACTACTTCCACGACGTCGCCGAGAAGGCGAAGGCGGGCAACGCCTACGCCAAGGAAGTGATCCAGTCCTGGGCCGACGCCGAGTGGTTCACCTCGCGCCCGGAAGTGGCGCAGAAGATCACCGTCACCGTCTTCAAGGTGCCCGGCGAGACCAACACCGACGACCTCTCGCCCGCGCCCGACGCGTGGTCGCGCCCCGACATCCCGCTGCACGCGATGGCGATGCTGAAGAACTCGCGCCCCGGCGCGGCGTTCAAGCCGGAGGAAGAGGGCAAGCGCGGCCCGATCAAGTTCATGGAGGAGCTCCAGGCCCGCGGCCACCAGGTGGCCTATGTCGGCGACGTGGTCGGCACCGGCTCCTCGCGCAAGTCCGCCACCAACAGCGTGATCTGGATGACCGGCCAGGACATCCCGTTCGTGCCGAACAAGCGCTTCGGCGGCGTCACGCTGGGCGGCAAGATCGCCCCGATCTTCTACAACACGCAGGAAGACTCCGGCGCGCTGCCGATCGAAGTCGACGTCTCGGCCTTCGAGATGGGCGACGTGATCGACGTCTTCCCCTACGAGGGCACGATCGAGAAGGACGGCAAGGTCGCCGCCCGCTTCCAGATCAAGTCCGACGTGCTGTTCGACGAGGTGCGCGCCGGCGGCCGCATCAACCTGATCATCGGCCGCTCGCTCACCGCCAGCGCGCGCCAGTTCCTCGGCCTGGGCGCCGCCACCACCTTCCGCCTGCCCAAGGCGCCGGCCGATTCCGGCAAGGGCTTCACGCTGGCGCAGAAGATGGTGGGCCGCGCCTGCGGCCTGCCGGAAGGCCAGGGCATCCGCGCCGGCACCTACTGCGAGCCGCGCATGACCACGGTGGGCTCGCAGGACACCACGGGTCCCATGACCCGCGACGAGCTGAAGGACCTGGCCTGCATGGGCTTTTCCGCCGACATGGTGATGCAGTCGTTCTGCCATACCGCGGCCTACCCGAAGCCGGTGGACGTGAAGACGCACCGCGAGCTGCCCGCCTTCATCTCCAATCGCGGCGGCGTGGCCCTGCGCCCCGGCGACGGCGTGATCCACTCGTGGCTCAACCGCCTGCTGCTGCCCGATACGGTGGGCACCGGCGGCGACAGCCACACCCGCTTCCCGATCGGCATCAGCTTCCCTGCCGGCTCCGGCCTGGTGGCCTTCGCCGCCGCCACCGGCGTGATGCCGCTGGACATGCCCGAATCCGTGCTGGTGCGCTTCAAGGGCGAGATGCAGCCCGGCATCACCCTGCGCGACCTGGTGCACGCGATCCCCTACTTCGCGATCCAGCAAGGGCTGCTGACGGTGGCCAAGGAAGGCAAGAAGAACGTCTTCTCCGGCCGCATCCTGGAGATCGAGGGCCTGCCGAACCTGAAGGTGGAACAGGCGTTCGAGCTGTCCGACGCGTCGGCCGAGCGTTCCGCCGCCGCCTGCACGGTGAAGCTGAACAAGGAGCCGATCGCCGAATACCTGCAGTCGAACGTCGTCCTGATGAAGAACATGATCGCGCAGGGCTACGCCGACAAGCGCTCGCTGGAGCGCCGCATCCGCGCGGTGGAAGCGTGGCTGGCGAACCCGCAGCTGCTGGAGGCGGACAAGGACGCCGAGTACGCCGCCGTGATCGAGATCGACATGAACACGATCACCGAGCCGCTGCTGTGCTGCCCGAACGACCCGGACGACGTGAAGGCGCTGTCGGCCGTGCAGAACACCAAGATCGACGAGGTCTTCATCGGCTCCTGCATGACCAACATCGGCCACTTCCGCGCGGCCTCCACGCTGCTGGAAGGCAAGCGCGACATCCCGGTCAAGCTGTGGGTTGCCCCGCCGACCAAGATGGACGCCGAGCAGCTGACCAAGGAAGGCCATTACGCCAACTTCGGCGGCGCCGGCGCCCGCACCGAGATGCCCGGCTGCTCGCTGTGCATGGGCAACCAGGCGCAGGTGAGGGAGGGCGCCACGGTGGTCTCGACTTCCACCCGCAACTTCCCGAACCGCCTGGGCAAGAACACCAACGTGTTCCTGGCTTCGGCGGAACTGGCGGCCATCGCTTCCAAGCTGGGCCGGATCCCGACGGTGGCCGAGTACCACGCCGACATGGGCGTGATCAACCAGCAGGGCGACAAGGTGTACCGCTACATGAACTTCGACCAGATCGAGGAGTACGCGCAAGCCGCGAAGGAAGTCGCGGTCTGACGGTTTCGTGTGATCCGGCAGGCTGGTGGTGACCGCGCGCAAGGCGCGCCGGGAACCCCAGCGATGACGAGGCGGCCCATCGGGCCGCCTTTTTCTTTAGCATCGCGCGAAACCTCCCAAGGACAACAAATGTTCCGCTCCTTCTTCCTGACCCGCCGCTGGTGGGTCTGGTCCATCCTGGGCACGATCCTGATCCTGTTCACCACCTGGTACCGGGTGCAGCTGGACGTGCAGATCAACGACTGGTTCGGCACCTTCTACGACCTGGTGCAGAAGGCGCTGGGCACCAAGGGCAGCGTGGCGCTGCCGCAGTTCTGGGACCAGCTCGGCACCTTCCTGCACATCGCGATGATCTACGTGACGGTGGCGGTGCTGGTCGACTTCTTCGTCAAGCACTACATCTTCCGCTGGCGCCAGGCGATGAACGACTACTACATGCGCCACTGGGAGCGGCTGCGCAAGATCGAAGGCGCGGCGCAGCGGGTGCAGGAGGACACCATGCGCTTCGCCAGCATCATGGAAGGCCTGGGCATCGACCTGGTGCGCAGCGTGCTGACGCTGGCCGCCTTCGTGCCCATTCTCTGGACGCTGTCGGACCAGATCACGCAACTGCCCGTGATCGGCTCGATCCCGCACTCGCTGGTGTGGGTCTCGATCGGCTGGGCGGTGTTCGGGACGGTGGTGCTGGCCGTCACCGGCATGCTGCTGCCGGGGCTGCAGTTCCAGAACCAGCGGCGCGAGGCCGCCTACCGCAAGGAGCTGGTGTACGGGGAAGACGATGCGGCGCGCGCGCAGCCGCCCCTGGTGGCCTCGCTGTTCCAGGAAGTGCGGCGCAACTACTTCCGACTGTTCTTCCACTACCTGTACTTCGACGTGGTGAAGTGGTCCTACCTGCAGGTGAGCGTGCTGGTGCCGCTGATCGCCCTGGGCCCCACGGTGGTGGCGGGCGTGATCACCCTGGGCGTGATGCAGCAGATCTCGCGCGCCTTCGACAAGGTGACGGAGTCCTTCCAGTACCTCGTGTACAGCTGGAGCACGATCGTGGAGCTGATCTCGGTGTACAAGCGCCTGCGCGCCTTCGAGAGCCGCATCCACGACGAGCCGGACGTGCAGCCGCCGGGAGGGGCCATCCCGGCGCAGACCTGAGGATGCGCGCGCCGTTCACGAGCGCGCCAAGGCGTGCAGCGCCTGGCGCGTGGCCTCGTCCGCCGGAAAGAAGGTCTCCACGGCCAGTTCCTGCAGGGTGACGTCGATCGGCGTGCCGAACACCGTCACCGTGCTGATGAAGCTCAGCACCCCCGCCTCCGTGCGCAGCTGCAGCGGCATCGCGATGCCCGGCACCTCGCCCGCGAGGCGCGGGGCTTCCTGCTCCGGCGGTACCGGGTAGCCGCGCAGTTCGCGCTCCAGCGCCTCCAGCACCGGATCGCCGCTCGCCTGCACCTGCTGCCGCAGGCGCTCGAACAGGTGGTGCCGCCACTGCCCCAGGTTCACGATCCGCGGCGCCAGGCCCTGCGGATGCAGGCTCAGGTGCAGCACGTTCACCGGCGGCAGCAGCAGCGCGGGAGCTACGCCCGCCAGCAGGCGCGGCAAGGTGCCGTTGCCGGCCACCAGGTTCCAGTGCCGGTCCACGGCGAGCGCGGGGTAGGGCTCGTGGCCGCGCAGGATGGATTGCACGGCCGCGCGGGCGGCGGCGAGGGCGGGGTCGTCCAGCGGCCGCTCGCGGTACATCGGCGCGTAGCCGGCGGCCACCAGCAGCGCATTGCGTTCGCGCAGCGGCACCTCCAGGCGCTCCGCCAGCCGCAGCACCATCTCGCGGCTCGGCGCCGAGCGGCCCGTCTCCACGAAACTGAGGTGCCGGGTCGAGATTTCGGCCTCGCTGGCGAGTTCCAGCTGGCTCAGGCGGCGGCGCAGCCGCCACTGGCGCAGGCGCTTGCCGAAAGGGGGCGCGTTCGCGGCGGGCGGGGCGACGCTCAGGTCCATGCGCCCATTGTCACCGCAGCTTGGCGCGGGAACGACGGCGGCGGTCTTGGTATGCTGGCAGCTGCGGGCGCGACCGCGCCCGGCCTCCCCCTGAAAGACCGAGAGAAGAGCTCCATGACCCGCGTTTTCAATTTCAGTGCCGGTCCCGCCGTGCTGCCCGAACCCGTCCTGCGCCAGGCGGCCGACGAAATGCTCGATTGGCACGGCACCGGCATGTCGGTCATGGAGATGAGCCACCGCGGCAAGGAATTCATCTCCATCCACGCCGAAGCGGAAGCGACCTTGCGCGAGCTGATGGACATCCCGGCCAACTACAAGGTGCTGTTCATGCAGGGCGGCGCCATCGGCGAGAACGCCATCGTGCCGATGAACCTGATCGGCCGCACCGGCCGCGCCGACTACGTGCTCACCGGCGACTGGTCGAAGAAGTCGTACAAGGAAGCGAAGACCTACGGCGAGATCGCCGTCGCCGCCACCGCCGAAGCGAGCAAGTTCACGGCGATCCCCAAGCAGTCGGACTGGAAGCTCGATCCGGGCGCGGCCTACGTCCACATCTGCTCCAACGAGACCATCGGCGGCGTGCAGTTCCACTGGACGCCCGACACCGGCAGCGTGCCGCTGGTGGCCGACATGTCCTCGGACATCCTGTCGCGCCCGGTCGACGTGCGCAGGTACGGCCTGATCTACGGGGGCGCGCAGAAGAACATGGGCCCCTCGGGCCTGACGGTGGTGATCGTGCGCGAGGACCTGCTGGGCCACGCGCTGCCCATCACCCCTTCGGCCTTCAACTACAAGTTGCAGGCCGAGGCCGATTCCATGTACAACACCCCGCCGACGTACGCCATCTACATCGCCGGCCTGGTGTTCCAGCACGTCAAGAAGATGGGCGGGCTGAAGGTGGTGGAGCAGCACAACCGCGAGAAGGCGAAGCTGCTGTACGACTTCCTCGACACCAGCAGCTTCTACCGCAACGGCATCGCCAAGGAGGACCGCTCGCTCATGAACGTGCCGTTCTGGCTGAACGACGAATCGCTGAACGAGGCCTTCCTGCACGGCGCGCAGAAGCGCGCCATGCTGCAGTTGAAGGGCCACCGCTCGGTGGGCGGCATGCGCGCCTCGATCTACAACGCGATGCCGATCGAGGGCGTGCAGGCGCTGGTGCAGTACATGAAGGAATTCGAAGCCCGCCATGCCTGACGAGCCTGCCTTCGCGGTGCTGGTGCTGAACCAGATCTCGAAGGCGGGTCTGGAGCGGCTGCCGGCCGGCCGCTACGCCGTGGGCAAGGACATCGCCGCGCCCGACGCGATCCTGGTCCGCTCGGCGGACATGCATTCCATGGCCATCCCGGCCTCGGTGCTGGCGATCGGCCGCGCCGGGGCGGGCACCAACAACATCCCGGTGCGCGCCCTCAGCGCGCGCGGCGTGCCCGTGTTCAACACGCCCGGCGCCAACGCCAACGCGGTGAAGGAGCTGGTGCTGGCCGGCATGCTGATGGCCGCGCGCAACCTGGGCGCGGCGCAGGGCTTCGTCGCCGGGCTCGATGCAAGGCAGGCCGGCCTGGAGCAGGCGATCGAGGAGGGCAAGAAACCCTTCGCCGGCTTCGAGCTGTGCAACCAGACGCTGGGCGTGATCGGCCTCGGCAAGGTGGGCTGCCTGGTGGCCGACGCGGCCATCAAGCTGGGCATGCAGGTCCTGGGCTTCGACCCGGAGATCACGGTCGACGCGGCCTGGAGCCTGCCTTCGCAGGTGCAGCGCGCCGCCAGCGTGGAGGACGTGCTGCGCAACGCCCAGGTCGTGAGCCTGCACGTGCCGTTGCTGGATTCGACCCGGCACCTGGTGAACGCGGACAACGTGCGCCTGCTGCGGCCCGAGGCGATGCTGCTGAATTTCTCGCGCGAGGGCGTGGTGGACGACGCGGCGGTCGTCGCCGCGCTCGATGCCGGCCAACTGGGAAGCTATGTCTGCGACTTTCCGAACGGCGCCATCCTGGGTCACCCGCGGGTGATCGCCTTCCCGCACCTGGGCGCCTCCACGCGCGAGGCGGAGGACAACTGCGCCCGCATGGTGGCCGAGCAGCTGCGCGACTTCCTGGAGCACGGCAACATCCGCAACGCGGTGAACTTCCCGCAGGTGGCGATGGCGCGCGAATCGAAGTGGCGCGTGGCGATCGCCAACGCCAACGTGCCCAACATGCTCGGGCAGATCTCCACCGCCATGGCGCAGGCCGGCCTGAACATCCACAACATGGTCAACAAGTCGCGCGGCGACATGGCCTACACGCTGGTGGACGTGGACAGCGCGGTGGCGCCCTCGGTGCTGGAGACGATCCGGGCGATCGAGGGGGTGCTGGCGGTGCGGTACCTGCCGGTGGATTGAGCTTGGAAGCGGTCGAAGCGTGGGGCAAGCTGCGGCGCGACTGGCCGGACCGCGCCACAGCGCCACGCTTGTCGCTGGTCGCGCATTCGATTGACGTGGCGGCCGTGGCGAGAAGCTTGTTGGAGCTTCCTACCTGGCGCAAGCGGCTGGAGCGGCTCGCCGGCCACGCGCTGGGCGGCGCCGACCTGGACCGGCTGACAGTGCTGGCGTTCTGGCACGACGTGGGAAAGGCGGGCGCCGGGTTCCAGGCGAAGGGGTATGGGCCGGAGGTCGAGAAGGCGTGGCGATGGCATGTTGACGATCTGCAGACGAGCCATACGCGCGTGCTCCATCCGTTCATCAGACGAGTCGATCGCCGTTTCGATCCGCATTGGCGGGCGCTCGGCATCGTGGCGATTGACGAATGGTCTGCTGATCCGGCAGACGACAGCTTCCTGCAATTGTGGCTGGCGGCGCTGTCGCACCACGGCCAACCCATCACCGAAGAGAACACGCCGCGTGGCAGCGATTTCACCACCTGGCTGAAAGGAGTCGCGGGATACGAGCCCCTGCACGGACTGAAGTGCCTGGGCAAGGCTGCGCGGCGCCTGTGGCCCGGCGCCTTTTCCCAGGAGCGTTCGGAACGCTTCGGCCATGCCTTCGTGCACGCCTTCGCCGGACTCGTGTCGCTCGCGGACTGGATCGCGTCCAAGGCCGAGGATCCCTTCTTCCCGTTTCAGCTCGGGAGCCAGGATGAAGCGCGATGGCCCATTGCGTACGAGCGGGCACGCAACGTGCTGCGCGCGCTGCGGATCGATGTGGAGACCATCCGCGCGGACCTGAGGGCGCGCGAGGTCCGCTTCGAGCAGGTCTTCGACTTCTCTCCCACCCCCGAGCAACGCGAAACCGCCGACCCGCAGCGCCCGAGTCCGCTGATCCTGGAGGCGGAGACCGGCAGCGGCAAGACCGAGGCCGCCCTCTGGCGCTTCAAGGCACTGTTCGAATGCGGCGAAGTGGATTCGCTGTGCTTCCTGCTGCCCACCCGCGTGGCGGCGACAGGCATCTACGCCCGCATCGAAACGTTCGTGAAGCGATGCTTTCCCGATCCGGCGATGCAACCCAACACCGTGCTGGCTGTTCCGGGCTATCTGCGCGCCAACGGAAACGAAGGGGAGCGACTGGCGCCGTTCGACGTGCTATGGCCCGACGACAAGGATCGGCCCGGTATGTATTGGGCGGCCGAGAACAGCAAGCGCTATTTCGGCGCCGCGGCGACGGCCGGCACCGTCGACCAGTTTCTTCTGAGCGCGCTGCAGACGGGGCACTCGCACCTGCGCGCCGTGCAGGCGTTGCGTTCGCTGGTGGTGGTGGACGAGGTGCACGCGTCGGACCGTTACATGCGCACCCTGCTCATGGCGGGGCTGAAACGCCACGTGTTCGCCGGCGGTCACGCGCTGCTGCTGTCGGCGACGCTCGCCTCGGATGCACGCGAGGAACTGCTGCGTGTCGCGCTGCGGGGACGGGAGTTGACAGCGCACGCGCGGGCCTGCGCGTCGGAGCCTTCTCGGGACGACTATCCGCGCTTGTCTTCTCCCGCGCGAGTTCCCTGGATCGGGCAGGCGGCAGGCCACAAGCGCATCGGCATCACCTTGCAGCGGTGGATGCGTGAACCGGATGCCGTCGCTGTTTGTGCTGCAACGGCACTCGAGGCGGGTGCGCGCGTGCTGATCGTGCGCAACACCGTGCGGCAGGCCGTCGCCACCCAGAAGGCGCTGGAAGCGCTGCTGGGCGCGCAATACCCGGGGCTGTTCCGCTGCAAGTCCGTGGCGGCGCCCCATCATGGCCGCTTCGCATTGCCCGACCGCCAGGCGCTGGATGCGCAGGTGGAGCGCCGCTTCGGCAAGGTCGCGGCAAAGGACCGGCGAGCCTGCGTGCTGTGCGCCACGCAGACGCTCGAAATCTCGGTCGACTGCGACGCGGATTTCCTGATCACCGATCTCGCGCCGATGGACGTGCTGCTGCAGCGCCTGGGCCGGTTGCACCGGCACAAGGACCGGCACGGCTTTCGGCCGGCGGCGCACCGCGAAGCCCAGTGTGTCGTGTTGGTACCTCCGGACCGCGATCTGGCGCCGTTGATCTCGGGCAAGGCAGCACGGCGCGGCTTGGGCCTCGGGCCGTCGAGCGCCTATCCGGATCTGCTGTGCGTCGAGGCGACGTGGCGGGCGCTGGAGAAAAGGGGCGTGCCTGCCGAACTCGTCATTCCGCGCGACAACCGCAATGTGGTGGAGCAGACCTGCAACGCCTCCCCGCTCAAGGAACTCGCCGATTCGCTCGGCGGGAAATGGCCTGGGCACTGGAATGAACTGCAAGGCAAAGGGGCTGCGCAAGGATCGCATGCGAGCATGAGCGCAGTGGATTGGTTCAAGCCTTGGTCAGAGGCGGCTCCGGGCGACCTCGACACGGATGTGCGCACGCGGCTGGGATTGGACGGCATCGACGTGGAGTTGCCCACGCCCTGGGCGGCGTCGCCGTTCGGCTTGCGCATCGAGCGGCTCACCGTGCCGGCTTGGATGCTGCCTGGCGTGGAAATGACGCCGGCCAGCCTGCAAGCGGAGATCCCCAGCATGGCGCCGGGCCAATTGCGATTTTCCTTGGGCGCCAGGGATCTGGTCTACGACCGTTTCGGCCTTGCCTTGGAGGGCTGACGCGGCCCGCGTGACGTCCCGGCGGAGGATCGCCGACTTGCAGCTGTCTTGCGGTCGGCCACCTTCTCATCCTGCACGTTGCCGCACAAGCGACTGAACAACCGGAGCTGCCGCCGGAATTTTGCCAGGTCGCCGCCGACAGTCGCGTTCCGCGTCAAGGCCTTGATGTCGGCCACTGACAGCATGATCGACAATTTCCCCTCCGACGAGGCGATGAACACGCGCTCGTTGTCGCGGCAGACTCGTGCCAACGCCTCAGGCAGTGTGGCGAGAGGGGTCCAGTAGCTCCACGTGTTCACGTCAATGCGCTCGGGAAGGCTTGATTGGGTCCCGTTGACGACGGCTTGTCAAGAGGCGTAATCTGCCAACGATCTGCCGTTGACGAATTTCACCGCTCGACGACGCGGTGATGGCCCCGGCAGCTCGTTCGAAGACGAACAGAGAACAACAATCCCCCGCAAGAGCGGGGAACCCAGGAGGAAGCGGATGGAGTATTCGCTGCTGGATACCGCGCTCTTCGCGGTGCGCGGTGCAAGCGGAGCGGGCATGGCCTGCTCCATGCCGCAGATCCTGGCCTGCCTCACTGAAGGCCAGGATCTGCGGTTCGACCATCTCCGCCCCCACCAGCGTGCCCCCTGGCACGCCTTTCTGGTCCAGCTCGCATATCTCGCGTTGGAAGATGAAGAGCAGGAAACCCTCTCCGCGACGGCCGACGATTGGGCCAAACGCCTGCGCGAACTCACTGCGAGCCACGGCGACACCCCCTGGCACCTGCTGAACCCGGACTGGTCGCAGCCCGCCTTCCTGCAAGTGCCTTGCCTCCCCGGCCAGGAGTCCGACTACAAGCTCGGCTCCGACGCCGCGCAGGACGTGGATGTCCTCGTCACCTCGAAGCACCACGACGAGAAGGCCTTCAAGCTGCCGCTGGACGACGAAAGGCTCGATGCGCTGGTGTATGCGCTCGTCACCCTGCAAGGCTGGTCTTCGTTCCTGGGGGTCGGCAACTACAACACCATGCGCATGAACGGCGGCTTCAGTTCGCGACCGCAGTTCCGCCTTGCCTTCGAGCGCGGCACCGGCGCCGAATTCCGGCGCGACCTCATGGCCTTGCTGGCCCATCGCGATGCCCTCGCGGAAGAGCGATTCAGCACCGCGCTCGGCATCGGCAGCGACCCGGACGCCCTGCGGCTCCTGTGGCTGGATCCCTGGCAGGACGCCGGCCTGCCGCTGCCGCGCGTGCATCCCTATTGCCTGGAGGTCTGCCGGCGGGTGCGGCTGGTGCGCACGGGTTCCGGCTTGCGCGTTCTGCGCGCCGGCAGCAAGTCCATGCGCGTGGCCGCCAGGGATGCCCGTGGCGTGGTGGGGGATCCCTGGGTACCGATCCTGAAGGAGAAGGACGGCCCCAAGGCCTTGACCGCACAGGCGCACACCCTGCAGTTCCGCGGGCTGCAGGCGCTGCTCTTCGATCCCGCCAGGACGCAGTTGCCGCTGCTGGCGAAGCCCACGGAAGCCGAGCGGCGCGAGAGCGCGGACGCACCGGCCACCATGATCGCGCAGGTCCTGGTCAGCGGCGACGGCCGCACCGACGGCCTGCTGCAGCGCGAACTGCCCATCCCTCCGGTTTCGCGGCGGCGCTGGGCGGAAGCCGATGAAGAACTGGGCGACCGTTCGCGAACCTTCGTGGAGCTGGCCGCCCAGGCTGCGGGGAAGGCCCTGCGGCCCGGACTGATCCAGTTCCTCGACGGCGCCGAGGCGCCGAACTGGAAGAATCCCGACTTCGCCCGCATGGCGGAGCCGTGGATCGCGCGCTACGAGGCGCAGCTCGACGAAGTGTTCTTCGCCGAACTGTTCGATACCTTCGAGCGGGCGCTCGATACCCAGGCCGCCCAGCGCCAATGGGTCCACGTGCTGGCGCGCGCCGCACGCGCCACGCTGGCCCGCGCCGCGGACAGCCTTCCCACGCGCATCGATTCGGCCTGGGTCGCCAGGGTCCGCGCGGAGCGCATGCTCAATGGTGCCCTGCGGTTCCGCTTCGGAGCGCTGCTGGATGGCGCCGATGCCCCTGTCGCAGATGGAGAAGCTCATGCCCCTGCCTGAAATGCCGGCGCCGCAGGAGGAGGACCGTACCAAGGATCCGGTCGCCTCGCTGGCAGGCCAGATCCGCTACCTGCAGCAGTTCGACCGCGGCGCCCTGGCGCGACTGCGCCGCTTCCATCCGGCGCAAGAGGCCGCCGCGATCCTGTTCGACGCCGAGCGCCTGCTGCACAAGGCGGGCGTACAGGCCCAGGGTGAAGCGCGGGCCCGCTGGGAACTGGTGCTGCACTGCCTGGCTATAGCGCAGGGGCGGCACGCGAGCGGCGCCCAGGCCTCGGCCGGCGAGGTGCTGGCACGAGTCGGGATGAGCGAGCCCAGGCTGCGCCAATTGATCGAGGCGGACCCGGAGCTGCTGTCCGACCTGATGCCGCGGGTGGCGCGGCGCATCGCCGCCGAGGGCGCCACGCTGGACTGGCGGCCGCTGGCGGATCTGCTGCTCTATGCCGGCACGCAGCACGAGGATCGCGCCGACCGGGCGCGGCGCAAGCTGGTCGAAGGTTTCTTGCGCGGCGATTCGCGGCATGGCTCCGCCAGGGAAGCCGCACCCGAGGCCTGATCCGCTGCCGATTCTCAGGCCCCCTCCGTTTCATCCAGGACAACCAAGGGAACTCCATGCCGACTCCGCGCTTCATCCAGATCCACAGCCTCGCCAGCTATCCCGCCACCCTGCTGAACCGCGATGCCTCGGGCGCGGCCAAGCGGATGTCCTTCGGCGGCGCCATGCGTAGCCGCATCTCCTCGCAGGCGCTGAAGCGCCGCTGGCGCTTCGCGGGCGAAGCCGGCCACGAGGAAGCGGCCAAGGTGCCCTATTCGCTGCAGAGCCTGGGCGAGCCGATGGGCGAGCGCAGCAAGGAGGTGATCGAGCGCGCAGTCATGCCGGCGGCGCTCGCCGGTTTGCCGGCGCTGCACGAGGCGGCCCGGCAGGCGATCGCGGAAGCGTTGATCGTGGCGCTGTATGGCGACAAGGCGGCCGACCCCAAGAGCCGGCAGGCCCTGTTCTTCGGCCATCCCGAGATCGCGCACGTGCGTTCGGTTGCCAGGGACCTGGCCGAGCGTGCCGCCGCCATCGAAGGCCTGCGCGCCGACACGGGCAAGGAGCCCGCCAAGGAAGCCTTGAAGTCGCTCACCGACATGCTGAAGGACGCGCTCAAGCCGCTGCGCAAGAACCTGGAGACGCTGGCCGCCCAGACGCGCGGCGCCGCCGGCCTCGAATCCGCCCTGTTCGGGCGGATGGTGACCTCCGATCCCGCGGCCAACCTGGATGCCCCTGTGCACGTCGCGCACGCGCTCACCGTGCATGCGATCGAGCGGGAACTGGATTACGTCACCGCGGTCGACGACCTGCGCAGCCGCGGCGACGATGCGGGGGCCGGCTCGGCGGGCCTGTTCGACATCGAGCTCACCAGCGGCCTCTACTACGGCTACGTCAACATCGACGTGGAGCTGCTGGTCTCCAATCTCGGCGGCGACCGCCTGCTGGCCGCCCGCGTGATCGACAGGCTCCTGCAACTCATCGCCCGCACTTCTCCGGGCGCCAAGAAGGGCAGCACCGCGCCCTATGCGCGCGCCGAGTTCCTGCTGGTGGAGGCGGGCGACGAGCAGCCCCGCACGCTGGCCAATGCCTTCCGCATGCCGGTGTCGCAGCGTGGCGATACTTTCGCGGCCGCCGTGCATGCGCTGCAACAGCACCTGGACGGCCTCGACCAGGCTTATGGCGTGCAGGCAGAGCGCTTCCAGCTGAGTGTGACACCGCCTGCGCTGGCGGGCGTGCCGGTGCTGTCGCTGGCAGCCATTGGCGACGCGCTGGCTACGCGGCTGGGATCCGCGTGATGGCGCAGCACCTGCTGCTGCGGCTGGAGGCGCCACTGATGTCTTTCGGGGCGGTCGCCGTGGATCAGCGGCGCCCGGTGCAGGCCTGGCCGGCGGTGTCGATGCTGACGGGGCTGCTCGCCAATGCGCTCGGGTGGAACCGGCAGGCCGCGCAGCGGCTCGACGCCCTGCAGGATCGCATCCGCTGGGCGGCCCGCATCGAGCGCGCCGGATTCCTGCTCGAAGACTTCCAGACGGTCCGCCTGAAGCGGGACGACGCCGGCTGGACCACCCGCAACGTGGTCGAACGGCGCGAAGGCGGGGAGGGCGCCTACCGTTCCCCGCACCTGCGCTACCGGGACTATCGCGCCGACGCCTCCGTGCTGGTGGCGCTGCGGCTCGAGCCGGCAGACGCCGAGCCCACGCTGGAGGAACTGGCGCAGGCACTGGATCGACCGCAGCGCCCCTTGTTCATCGGCCGCAAGGGCTGCCCGCCTGCGTGCCGCATCCTCGCCGGCCGCGCCGAGGGGGAAGACGCCGTGCAGGCGCTGCGCAACGCGCCGACGGGCGAGCGGGGCTCCTCCGAGGATTGCACCTTGTTCTCCAACGAAAAGGGTGAGGCCACCGCAGGCTGGCTGGCGCACACCGTGGCGGACGAACGCCGCTTCGGCCTCGACGTGCATGCCGGCAGCAGCATCGTCTTCGAGCGTCCCGCCCAGCGGGTGGAGGAGGCGCATGGCTGAGGGTCCGGGCTTCGCAGGGGATTCCTTGCCGCTGCTGCTGCTCGCCATGCCGGCGGACCTGCGCACCCTGGCGCGCTGGGCCACGGCCACCCGCCAGCGGGCCCTGCAGGAAGATGTGGGTTACGCACTGCATGCGGCCATGAAGGCGACGCTTGGCGACCATGCGCCCAAGCCTTTCGCGCTGGTCGAGCGGCCGGGCTCCACGCAGGTGGTCGGATACACGCGGATCGCGCAGGAGGACCTGGCCCGTGCCATGCAGTTGGCTGCGACCGCCGATCCGCAAGCCGCCCGCGCGTTGGGCCTGCACGAGGGCGGCGGAGCGCTCGTCAAGAGCCTGCCGCACGACTGGCGCGCGGGCGAGAAGTTCAGCTTCGAGGTGCGGGTGGCGCCGGTGATCCGAAGCCGCCGCAGCGGCGGATACGCGGAAATGGATGCGGCATTCCATCCGCAATTCTGCGGCGACAGCCCGGGCGACCGCGATGCGGCGTACGCCGCCTGGCTGGCGCAGGAGCTCGGTCGCGACGGCGCGGCTTTGCTGCTGCAGGAACGCACGGTGCGCTATGAGCTGACCGGCATCGCGCGCCGGCTGCGCGCGCACGAGCCAGGCCTGCGCGAAACACGCGGCGGCCTGCTGCCGGACCTGTCGGTGCGTGGGCTGCTGCAGGTGCAGGATCCCCGTGCCTTCGACGCGCTCCTCGCCCGCGGCCTCGGACGCCATCGCAGCTTCGGTTTCGGCTGCATCCTGCTGGCGCCGGCGGGTGCCTGGCGCTGAGGCGGACCCATGCTCAAGGGGCGGCTTGGTCTCGAGAAGATTCAGGTCGCCCATGCGGACCGTCACGGCCTGCTGTATCTGGACCGCGGCGTGCTGAGCGTGGAAGACGGCTGCCTGCATTTCACCAGCGGGGGTGGCGTGCTGCCGGTGGGCAGCTACCAGTTGCCGCACCAGATGATCTCGGCCTTGCTGATCGGTCCTGGTACCAGCCTCAGCCACGACGTGCTGCGGGTGCTTGCCCGCCACGGCACCGCGCTGGTGGCGGTCGGCACCGACGCAACGCGCATCTACACGGCGCCTGCGCTGGGCCCGGACCGCTCCGACGTGGCGCGCGCGCAGGCGCGGGCCTGGGCCGACGAGAAGACGCGCACGGCCATCGCGCGCAAGATGTACGCGCGCCGCCTTGGTGAGGTCTTGCCCCATCGCGAAATCGAGGTGCTGCGCGGCATCGAGGGCGCGCGCGTGAAGGAAAGCTACAAGCTGCTGGCGCAGTCCTTCGGTGTGGCCTGGCGCAAGCGCGACTACAACCGCGCCAATCCCGATGCCGCCGACTTCGCCAACCAGGCGGTGAACCATGCGGCCACCGCCGTGCGCTCGGCGGCCGGCGTGGCCGTCTCGGCGCTTTCGGCGCTGCCGCAACTCGGCTTCATCCACGAGGACTCGGACCAATCGTTTGTCCTCGACGTGGCCGACCTGTATCGCGAGTCGGTCACCTTGCGGCTTGCGTTCCAGGCCGCCAAGCGGATGGAGCAGGGCGCCGACGACACCGTGGATCGGCTGGTGCGGCAGTCCGCTGCCCGCGAGTTTCGGCGGATCGGGCTGGTGAACAAGATGATCGACGATATCAAGACGCTGTTCGGCGTCGGCAGCGATGGCCCTGACGGTGATCGTGACGCGTGACGTGGAGGACCGCTATCGCGGCTTCCTTTCCTCCGCCCTGCTGGAGGTGGCGCCGGCCACCTATGCGAGCCCGCATCTGACGCCGCGCGCGCGGGACAAGATCTGGTCGGTGCTGAGCGACTGGCATGCCCAGCTCGGTCAAGGCTCAATCTGCATGGTGTACCCGGATGCGAATGCCGACGGCGGTATTCGCATCCGCAGCCTGGGGACTCCACCCCGGCGCGCCGTCCGCCTGGACGGCATGCTTCTCACGCTCAGGGTTGACCCTGAGGCGGGGACGAGCGCTCGTTAAAAATCTGTTTGGAGACGGTGAGTTAGACTGAAGACGTTGCCCCGCGTGAGCGGGGATGGACCTAGATCGTGGTGGTGAAGGCAGCGTCGCTGAAGCGTTGCCCCGCGTGAGCGGGGATGGACCCGACCGCGCGCCGAGAGACGACGCCGACCAATCCGTTGCCCCGCGTGAGCGGGGATGGACCTGTCGAGGGGAAGCTAGGCACGGGCAAGACCAACGTTGCCCCGCGTGAGCGGGGATGGACCCGCGCCCAGCGACAGGCCCAGGCCCGACGCAGCCGTTGCCCCGCGTGAGCGGGGATGGACCCACGATTAGCCACACCTGCCACGGCACGGACATCGTTGCCCCGCGTGAGCGGGGATGGACCCTACTGACCAGCGGACTACGTGCAAGGACGGTGCGTTGCCCCGCGTGAGCGGGGATGGACCCCGGGTGATCACCATCAGCTCGCGAGGCACCGACGTTGCCCCGCGTGAGCGGGGATGGACCCGAGCGCAGACGGCCGCGTCATACTTTGCCCGCCGTTGCCCCGCGTGAGCGGGGATGGACCCTCGCGCGCGTGGCCGAAATCGACCCCACAGAACGTTGCCCCGCGTGAGCGGGGATGGACCCGGCTCTATCCAGTTCACGATGCCCCTGAACAGCGTTGCCCCGCGTGAGCGGGGATGGACCCGGGCCGCCAATCGCGAGGCCGCTGACCTCGTGCGTTGCCCCGCGTGAGCGGGGATGGACCCGGGGCGCTACCCGTCCCGCCGTGCGACCACGACGTTGCCCCGCGTGAGCGGGGATGGACCCTGGTGGCGCCAGATCATGCGCGGCAAGCTGCGCGTTGCCCCGCGTGAGCGGGGATGGACCCTGCGTCATGCGCTGCCCTCCGCATTCGGCGTCCGTTGCCCCGCGTGAGCGGGGATGGACCCTCGCTGGCCGGTCGGTGCAGGCGCTGCGTGTCCGTTGCCCCGCGTGAGCGGGGATGGACCCTGTGCGTCTTCTCGTCCAGTCCCGCGATACCGCGTTGCCCCGCGTGAGCGGGGATGGACCCGTGGCGCAGGTGGTGCAGGCCATCTTCTGGCTCGTTGCCCCGCGTGAGCGGGGATGGACCCTGGCACACCTGACTAGCCGGGTCAATTTCACACGTTGCCCCGCGTGAGCGGGGATGGACCCATGGCCTCGTTGCTGCGCGGCCGGCTGCGTCACGTTGCCCCGCGTGAGCGGGATGGACCCTTCGCCTGCGAGGTGCTGATCGCCTGGCCGTTCGTTGCCCCGCGTGAGCGGGGATGGACCCCGGCGAAGGCGGCGTAATCGTGCGGCTGCTCGCGTTGCCCCGCGTGAGCGGGGATGGACCCCAGCAAACGGATTTTCTGTGGACGCAGGGTAACGTTGCCCCGCGTGAGCGGGGATGGACCCGGGCAGGCGGTCAGTTACACGACTAACGTCGTCGTTGCCCCGCGTGAGCGGGGATGGACCCTCGGCGTAGCTGCCGCCATTCTCCAGGTCGTACGTTGCCCCGCGTGAGCGGGGATGGACCCGAAGCATTCCAACTCCAAGCCCCTGTATCTGCCGTTGCCCCGCGTGAGCGGGGATGGACCCCGCGAGGACTTGCGCCTGTACGCCGATGCGATCGTTGCCCCGCGTGAGCGGGGATGGACCCCGAGCGGAGAAGCTCAGTATCCGCCTCAGCCACGTTGCCCCGCGTGAGCGGGGATGGACCCACATGCCAGACGCCTGCACGCTCGAAGGCGCGTTGCCCCGCGTGAGCGGGGATGGACCCGCACCGATCAAGGCAGCTGCTGCGACAGTGGCCGTTGCCCCGCGTGAGCGGGGATGGACCCCCGCATCCTGGCCCTCCTGACCCACCCGCACGCGTTGCCCCGCGTGAGCGGGGATGGACCCGCGGTCTCCAGCTCCTCGAGCCGGCCGAAGCACGTTGCCCCGCGTGAGCGGGGATGGACCTTCGCGCCCAGCAAGCGCACGGGCGCGATGGTGCGTTGCCCCGCGTGAGCGGGGATGGACCCCGCGAGCACCGCGGCGATGACGACACGCCGCGCGTTGCCCCGCGTGAGCGGGGATGGACCCGGCAGCGCCCGCGTGCTGAACGAAAACCTCGTCGTTGCCCCGCGTGAGCGGGGATGGACCCAGGCGCGCGCCTCCATCCGCGCATTCCTGGGGCGTTGCCCCGCGTGAGCGGGGATGGACCCCGGAGTTCGAAGCGCCACCGATGCCGCAGGGCCGTTGCCCCGCGTGAGCGGGGATGGACCCTGCCGTGGGTGCTCCTGCCGGAGAACTTCGTGCGTTGCCCCGCGTGAGCGGGGATGGACCCACGGACCCGACAAGGCGCGACACGCCCTGCCGCGTTGCCCCGCGTGAGCGGGGATGGACCTGCACCTGTCATCTCGATTGGGTAATCGTGGGCCGTTGCCCCGCGTGAGCGGGGATGGACCTTCGCATCGACCGGCTCAAGGAGTACGCCAAGGCGTTGCCCCGCGTGAGCGGGGATGGACCCTGCCCCTGGTCTTCGGGCGGGATCTGCGCCAGCGTTGCCCCGCGTGAGCGGGGATGGACCCGTGATCGAGGAGAAGTCCTCCATCGGCGCTTTCGTTGCCCCGCGTGAGCGGGGATGGACCCCAATACTGCGGCGGAAGCCCGAGGTGCTGCCCCGTTGCCCCGCGTGAGCGGGGATGGACCCTTTGCGTTGTCTTCCTGCTGTGCGTCCGCGAACCGTTGCCCCGCGTGAGCGGGGATGGACCCTGCTCCTCCACCTCGGGCGGTCGCCCTCTCAGCGTTGCCCCGCGTGAGCGGGGATGGACCCTGGATCTCGATGCGCTTGGTGGCCGTGCCCGGCGTTGCCCCGCGTGAGCGGGGATGGACCCGGCGACGGCACGGGCCAGAACCTGCTGGGCATCGTTGCCCCGCGTGAGCGGGGATGGACCCTCGACTCGGTGCTGGACCAGATCAAGGGTACGCGTTGCCCCGCGTGAGCGGGGATGGACCCCTCGCCGTACGCCCCTCCCTTACACTTGTCCGCGTTGCCCCGCGTGAGCGGGGATGGACCCGCCAAAGACGGCAGCGCGCGTCATGCGAGCCACGTTGCCCCGCGTGAGCGGGGATGGACCCGATCATTTGCAGGCCGGCTACGACACTCGGCAGCGTTGCCCCGCGTGAGCGGGGATGGACCCAATGGGGCGCCGTCAGGAGCGCTCGGCGGCATCGTTGCCCCGCGTGAGCGGGGATGGACCCTCCCCGTGGTGCGCCTCGCGGGCGCCCGGGATCGTTGCCCCGCGTGAGCGGGGATGGACCCCTCTCCGAGATGCGCGTGCGCCAGATCATCGACGTTGCCCCGCGTGAGCGGGGATGGACCCAAGGCCCGCATCCTGGAGCTGCGCCACTGGAACGTTGCCCCGCGTGAGCGGGGATGGACCCTGCCGTGCGCAGGAATCGGGTGCGGCGTGGTGCGTTGCCCCGCGTGAGCGGGGATGGACCCCCATAGGTATCCCTTTCGGCGTGGAAGCGACGCGTTGCCCCGCGTGAGCGGGGATGGACCTTCGTCTTCTTTTGCAGCTGATCCCGTTTACGCCGTTGCCCCGCGTGAGCGGGGATGGACCCGGTACGCTTTCGTAGACCTCGACCGCCCCCAACGTTGCCCCGCGTGAGCGGGGATGGACCCCGTTTATGCCGCGAAAGCCGATTGATAGAAATCGTTGCCCCGCGTGAGCGGGGATGGACCCACGAATTTGAGTTTTGCCATCGCGACTAGTGACGTTGCCCCGCGTGAGCGGGGATGGACCCAGTACGCTCAACCAGATCCTGGTGGTGCTGTCCGTTGCCCCGCGTGAGCGGGGATGGACCCATCGCCGTCGTGCACTGCTCCGCGTCCACCGCCGTTGCCCCGCGTGAGCGGGGATGGACCCTCCTTGATGCGCATGCCCGTCAGGATCAGGGCCGTTGCCCCGCGTGAGCGGGGATGGACCCGGAAACTAGCACGAAAGAGGAAGAGGGGCAGGCGTTGCCCCGCGTGAGCGGGGATGGACCTTCATCGTGAGCCACACGCCCATCAACCGCAAGCGTTGCCCCGCGTGAGCGGGGATGGACCCCCGCCCGCGCCGGAAGACCCGCAGGCAGAAGACGTTGCCCCGCGTGAGCGGGGATGGACCCGCGTTCGAGTTGTGGGCTGATGGCCGGCAAGACGTTGCCCCGCGTGAGCGGGGATGGACCTTCGTCGGTGCGAGACATTCGCAGGAAAAGAGGCGTTGCCCCGCGTGAGCGGGGATGGACCCCCGTAAGGGGCTCGCCTGCAAGTGGGGCGTTGCGTTGCCCCGCGTGAGCGGGGATGGACCCGCCTATGGCGTCCTGGATCGCAAGGTGGCCGACGTTGCCCCGCGTGAGCGGGGATGGACCCTCGATACCACGCCGAAAACGGTTCCGCCCGATCGTTGCCCCGCGTGAGCGGGGATGGACCCCTCGCGGGCTCGGGTGGATTTGCGCCGCCCGACGTTGCCCCGCGTGAGCGGGGATGGACCCCGATCCAGGGCGGGGGCGTACGGGATCATGAGCGTTGCCCCGCGTGAGCGGGGATGGACCCCTCTCCAGCGTCGCCGGCCACCAGCCGCGCCGCGTTGCCCCGCGTGAGCGGGGATGGACCCAGGCGCGACACGCCCTCGTGGCGCAGGTCGTGCGTTGCCCCGCGTGAGCGGGGATGGACCCGTGCCGCGCGGCCTCACTCAGGCGAGCGTCGGCGTTGCCCCGCGTGAGCGGGGATGGACCCTGGATGTGGCGCGCGGTGAAGGGCGCCGAGGCGGTTGCCCCGCGTGAGCGGGGATGGACCCTTGGCCTTGCCGTTGATGCTGCTCTTGCCGCCGGTTGCCCCGCGTGAGCGGGGATGGACCCCTGCAGTCCTTCAGCTTCGACCTGGGCAACCAGGTTGCCCCGCGTGAGCGGGGATGGCCCCAACGTCTATCCAGCCGGCACGTATCCCTATGGGGTTGCCCCGCGTGAGCGGGGATGGACCCTAGTCGGCCCTAGGCGGGCCTGGCGGTGCTGAGGTTGCCCCGCGTGAGCGGGGATGGACCCATCGCGCAGCCCTTCCTGTGGGCGATGCAGTAGGTTGCCCCGCGTGAGCGGGGATGGACCCTGGCGGCAGTCGGCCGAGTTCACGATCCTGGCGGTTGCCGCGCGTGAGCGGGGATGGACCCCTGCGCACGGCCGGCATCGCCGAGCGCGACGAGGTTGCCCCGCGTGAGCGGGGATGGACCCTTCGAGATCAAGCTGGCCGGCGACGAGGGGCACGTTGCCCCGCGTGAGCGGGGATGGACCCTTCCCGACGCAGGGCTGCATGGTCGTCATCAGCGTTGCCCCGCGTGAGCGGGGGTGAACCCCAGTCGACGATCGCCTGCAGGTCGCCCTTGACCGTTGCCCCGCGTGAGCGGGGATGAACCCAGGGATTCCAGGTTGATGCGTTCCATCGTCCGCATGGCCTCGTGTGGGCGAGGGATTGATCCAGCAATCTTCAGCGCCAAACACGCAAGGACGCGATTCTGTCCGCACGGGCTCCTCTTCGCTTGCGTTTGGAAGACCAGTTGGCCGCCGCGCGCCGCAGGTTCTTGGCTGCTAAGAAAACGCTAAGCAGCCCGCCGCATCATGCACTTCACAAGGAGGCCGCAGATGCCGCAGAAAACCAGCAACTTCTTCGCCCAGTTCGTGGGCGTGGTCATGGCGACGCTCATGACCGTCGTCGTGACCGCATTCCTCACGATCCCGTGGAGCTTGCAGATGACCCCCGGCGACCAGCCCACGCAGGTCGCGGCGGGCGAGCGGCACATGACGTGAGCCGGTGGCGCCACTCCGGTTTCGCCGGGTCGTCCCCGCGCGGGTGGAGGACGGACCCTGTTCCCGTGCCGAAGGAGATATCCATGAGTCCTTTCCCTCTGCGGCGCTCGCTGGCCCTCGCACTGCTCGTGCTGGCAGGCCCTGCTGCCCGGGCCGGCGACGACTGCGACGCCCCGCCCGCCTCCTGGCAGCCGCGCAGCGCGGTGCACGCGCTGGCGCAGCGCCAGGGCTGGCGCATCCAGAGCCTGAAGGTCGACGACGGCTGCTACGAGATCAAGGGCCGCGACACGGAGGGCCTGCGCTTCAAGGCGAAGGTCGATCCGGCCACCTTGCGGGTGATCCGGCTCCAGCGCGCGCACAGCGAGCCGGACCGGCAGCGCGCAGGCGTGCCGCAAGGCCCATCCCAACCCCATTTCCCTCAGGAGTAGAGCAATGAAACATGCATGGCCCCTGGCCGCCGTCGCGGGCGCACTCGCGCTGCCATCCATCGCGTCGGCGCGCCCGGTCACCCTCGAGACGCAGCTCGCCAATTACGGCGGCGACGGCGCCTATCTCGCCATCTACCTCACCGACCGCAACGGCCGCCACCAACGCACGCTATGGGTCGCCGCGCCCAAGGCCAAGTACTGGAAGCACCTGCGCGACTGGAGCCGCGCCACCGGCGGCACGGCCAGGGTGGACGGCATCAGCGGCGCCAGCGTCGGGGCCGGCCGCAGCTTGCGGGTGAGCGTCGAGGTGGCGGACGCGCTGATCGACGCCGGCTACGAGATCCACATCGACACGGCGGTCGAGAAGATGAAGGAGAACCCTTCGGAAGTGGTGCTGCCGCTCACGGCCGCAGGCGCCGGCAAGCCGGTCGCGGGGCGCGGCTACGTCAAGTCGTTCCGCTACACCCTCTGAGGAGAAGAGAACCACGATGCTTCGCAGGCTGCATTCGATCCCGGGCCTGGTCGCCGCGCTGCTGCTCGCCGTCGTCGCGCTGACCGGCTCGATGCTTTCCGTGTTCCCCGCGCTGGAACAGGCGCAGGCCCGCAGCGCCGGCACGCTGGACGTGGCGACGCTCGCCGCGCGCGTGAGCGCCCGCCTGCCCGGCGTGGAGACGCTGGTGCGCGAGCCCTCGGGCACCCTCATCGCCTACCACCTGGCGGGCCAGGAGCAGCAGGCCTCGATCGTGGACCCGGCTAGCGGCGCCGCGATCGCGCCCTACCAGCCCTCCGCCGTCCAGCGCTGGGTGAAGAACCTGCACCGCAAGCTGCTGCTGGATGACGTGGGCCGCGTGGCCGTGGGCGTCGCGGCGGCCTGCCTGCTGCTGATCGCGCTGTCCGGCCTGGGCCTGATGGCGCGCCGCCTGGGCGGCTGGAGGCGCCTGCTCGCCCCGGTGCGCGGCGACCGCCTGCAGAAGCTGCATGACCAAACCGCGCGCGTGGCGTTGCCAGCGCTGGTGCTGTCCGCGGCGACCGGCGTGCTGATGTCCCTGGCCACCTTCGGATGGATTCCCGAAGGCGGCAGCGCGGATCCCTTCCCCGACGTGCAGCCCACGGCCGCGACGCGGCTGGCACTGGCGCAGATGCCGGCCCTGCAGCAGGTGGACGTGAGCCGGCTGCACCAGCTGAAGTTGGCCGCTGCCGGCGACCGCACGGACGTGATCGAACTGGAAACGGCCGATGGCAGCGGCGCCATCGACCCGGCCCGCGGAACCTGGCTTTCCTACGCGCCCGCCGACGGCTGGCAGCGCCTGCATGCGATGGTGCGCCTGCTGCACACCGGCGAAGGCCTCTGGTGGCTCGCCCTGCTGCTCGGCGCCGGTTCGCTGACGGTGCCCCTGCTCGGCGCGACGGGCACGCTGCTGTGGCTGCGCCGGCGCCGCGCCCTGCCGCGCCTGGCCGCCAACGCGCCGGCGCAGGAGGCCGACACGGTGCTGCTGGTCGGCAGCGAGGGCAACACCACCTGGGGTTTCGCCGCAGCGCTGCACGAGGCGCTGGCCGGCGCCGGATTGCGCGTGCACACGGCGCCGATGAACGAGCTGCAGGCGCGCTATCGCAGCGCCCGCAGGCTGCTGGTGCTGACGTCGACCTACGGCGACGGCGCCGCGCCCGAGAGCGCGCGCCAGTTCCTGGGCAGGCTGGCCGGCATGCAGGTGCCGGCGGACGCCGCGTTCGCGGTGCTCGGCTTCGGCGACCGGCAGTTCCCGCGCTTCTGCGGCTACGCGCAGGCCGTGCACGAGGCGCTGGCCGCTGCGGGCTTCGAGCCGCTGCGCGAGCCCGGCACGGTGGACCGCCAGTCGGAACCGCACTTCCGTGCCTGGTGCGAGTGGCTGGGGCAGGCGATCGGTCGGCCGCTGGAGGTGAACTACACGCCGCGGATGCCGCCCACGACCAGCCTGAAGCTCGTCTCGCGCAACGACTACGGGGCCGATCCCGAGACGCTCACCGCCGTGCTGCGCTTCGAGCCCGAAGCGCCTGCGCGGCGACGGCTCCCGTGGCGATCGCGCGGACTGCCCGCGTTCGAAACGGGCGACCTGCTGGGCGTGCTGCCCCCGGGCGGCGGCGCGCCGCGCTACTACTCGCTCGCCAGCGCGTCGTCGGAGGGCGTGGTCGAGATCTGCGTGCGCCGCCACCCCGGCGGCCTGTGTTCGAGCCACCTCACGGGCCTGCAGCCGGGCGCGCGCATCGAGGCCTTCGTGCGGCCGCACGAAAGCTTCCGCCCCGCCGCGGGCGCGGCGCCGGTGGTCCTGGTGGGGGCCGGCACGGGCATCGGGCCCCTGATCGGTTTCATCCGCCAGAACCCGCGCCGGCGGCCGATGCACCTGTACTTCGGGGCGCGCGACGCCGACGACGGCTACCTCTACCGCGACGAGCTCGCGGGCCTGGTGGACGATCGCCGCCTGCGCTCGCTGACCACCGCCTTCTCCCGCGCCTCCAAGCGCGCCTACGTGCAGGATCGCCTGCTTGCCGACGCGCCGCGGCTGCGCGAACTCGTCGCCCAGGGCGCTCAGGTGCTCGTCTGCGGCGGCCGCAGGATGGCCGACGGGGTGGCGGCCGCCTGGGAGCGCATCCTGGCCGGCTCCGGCCTGTCCGTTGCGCAACTGCGTGCACAGGGCCGCTATGTCGAAGACGTCTATTGAGTGGCTGCCCGCACTGCGGGTGAACGACTGCCGCACCAGCGGCGAGACCATGGGCACGCGCTACACGGCGCGCTTCCATGCGCCCGAGGGCGCCGACGTGAAGACCATCGCCGCCGCGCTGGAGAACGCGGTGACGGCGGTGGACCGGCAGATGTCGAACTGGAAGCCGGAATCCGACCTGTCGCGCCTGAACCGCGCGGCCCCCGAGGTGTGGACGCCCATCCCGGCGAAGCTCGCGCTGGTGCTGGCCCGCGCGGTGGAGGTCGGGCGCGAGTCGGGCAACGCCTTCCACATCGGCGTGGGCGATCTCGTCGACGCCTGGGGCTTCGGGCCCGCGGGGTCGCGGCGGCCGCAGGCGGCGGCCGCGCTGCCGCGGGTGCGCACGCCCATCGAGCAGCTGCTCGAAGTGGACGTGCCGGGAGGCCGCGCGCGCAAGCACGGCCCCGTGGCGCTCGACCTGTGCGGCATCGCCAAGGGTTTCGGCGTGGACGAACTCGCGCGGGTGCTGGATGGATGCGGCATCGGCTCCTGGCTGGTCGGCATCGACGGCGAGATGCGCGCGCGCGGCGCCAAGCCGGATGGCTCGGCCTGGGCGATCGCGCTGGAAGCGCCGCAGGAGCAGGTGCGCGCGGCCATGGCCGTGATCGAGCTGCAGGATGCGGCCGTGGCGACCTCCGGGGATTACCGCCACTGGGCCCGCGTCGATGGCGAGCGCGTCTCGCACACCATGGATCCGCGCACGGGAGCGCCCCTGCGCGGCGCGCTGGCCTCGGTCACGGTCGTGGCGCCGCGCTGCATGGACGCGGACGCCTACGCGACGGCGCTGATGGTGCTCGGCGAGGAAGCGGGCAGCGCGCACGCGCAGCGCGCCGGGCTCGACGCCTTGTTCGTCGCGCGCCAGGGCGACGGCATTCGCGTGCGCGGCACGGGTTGCTTTGCAGGGGCATAGCCACGATTTACCCCAAGCATTCATCTGGCGGCACAATCGCCCGGAAAGCAACAACGAGAGGTCAAGAGAATGGCGCACGCATTCCCGGAAACGCTCCAGGCCTTCAAGGCCGGCCGCGGGCTCGAAGGAAAGTTCTACTCCCTGCCCGCCCTCGCGCACCACTTCCCCAACGTGAAGCGGCTGCCCGTCTCGATGCGCATCGTGCTCGAGTCGGTGCTGCGCAACTGCGACGGCCGCAAGATCACGGCCGAGCACATCGAGCAGGTGGCCAACTGGCAGCCCAATGCCGAGCGCACCACGGAGATCCCGTTCACCGTCGCACGGGTGGTGCTGCAGGACTTCACCGGCGTGCCGCTGCTGGCCGACCTGGCCGCGATGCGCAGCGCCGCCCAGCGGCTGGGCAAGGACGTGGGGCGCATCGAGCCGCTGGTGCCGGTCGACCTGGTGGTCGACCATTCGGTGATGGTGGACCACTACGGCACCCGCGACGCGCTCGAGCTCAACATGCAGCTGGAGTTCTCCCGCAACAAGGAGCGCTACCAGTTCATGAAGTGGGGCATGCAGGCCTTCAAGACCTTCGGCGTGGTGCCGCCCGGCTTCGGCATCGTGCACCAGGTCAACCTGGAATACCTGGCGCGCGGCGTCCACCTGCGCGAGGACGGAGTGTGCTACTTCGACTCGCTGGTCGGCACCGACAGCCACACGACCATGATCAACGGCATCGGCGTGGTGGGCTGGGGCGTGGGCGGCATCGAGGGCGAGGCCGCCATGCTGGGGCAGCCGGTGTACTTCCTCACGCCCGACGTGGTCGGCCTGGAGCTCTCGGGCCAGCTGCGCGAGGGCTGCACGGCCACCGACCTCGTGCTCACCATCACCGAGCTGCTGCGCAGGCACAAGGTGGTGGGCAAGTTCGTGGAGTTCTTCGGCGAAGGCACGCGCAGCCTCGCCGTGCAGGACCGCGCCACCATCGGCAACATGGCGCCGGAGTACGGCGCCACCATGGGCTTCTTCCCGGTGGACGAGCGCACCCTCGACTACTTCGAAGGCACCGGCCGCAGCAACGAGGAGGTGAAGCTGCTCGAGGCCTACTTCAAGGCGCAGCAGATGTTCGGCGTGCCGAGGCCGGGCGAGGTCGATTACTCGAGCGTCGTGCGGCTGGACCTCGGCGATGTCGTGCCCAGCCTGTCCGGCCCCAAGCGCCCGCAGGACCGCATCGAGATCGGCAAGGTGGCCAGCACCTTCAAGGCCCTGTTCTCCAAGCCGGTGTCCGAGAACGGCTTCAACAAGCCCGCGGAGATGCTGCTCACGCGCCAACTGGTCGACAAGCCGAACACCGCCGACGAGAGCGCCCGCGACAACCCGCCGACGCCGCTGGCGGCGCCGCGCTACGAGCTGGAGATGGAGGCCAACAAGCCGACGCCGACCTCGGCCCACACCACCTCGGTGGCGCCGCCGGAGAAGGGCGGCGTGACGATCGGCAACGGCGACGTGCTGATCGCGGCCATCACCAGCTGCACCAACACCTCCAACCCCGGCGTGCTGCTGGCCGCCGGCCTGCTGGCGAAGAAGGCGGTGGAGAAGGGCCTGAAGGTCAAGCCGCACATCAAGACCTCGCTGGCCCCCGGCTCGCGCATGGTCACCGAGTACCTGAAGGCGGCCAGGCTGCTGCCCTACCTGGAGCAGCTGGGCTTCACGGTGGCGGGCTACGGC